>Ga0065711_1039357_pt1 | contig 17916 bp, 10 predicted proteins | sample Hoacrofraction12_FD_59098 | JGI IMG/M metagenome (GOLD analysis project Ga0065711, IMG submission 59098) | Hoatzin crop microbial communities from Cojedes, Venezuela - Epithelial fraction 12 v2 (version 2) | ecosystem: Host-associated > Birds > Digestive system > Esophagus > Crop | place...
CTGCCCAACTTTCCAGCCTGTCCAGGTCACGCTGAATGGCAGCACAGCCTTCTGGTGTGTCTACCACTCCTCCCAGTTTGGTGTCATCAGCAAACTTGCTGAGGGTACATTCTAACTCTTCATCCAGGTCGTTGATGAAGAAGTTGAACAAGACTGGGCACAGTACTGACCCTGGGGGGCACCACTAGTTACCGGCCTCCAACTAGACTCAGTGCCACTGATGACAGCCCTCTGAGTTCTCCCATTCAGTCAGTTCTCTATCCACTTCACCGACCACTCATCCAGCCTACACTTCCTGAGCTTCCTTAGAAGGATGTTATTGGAGACAGTGTCAAAAGCCTTGCTGAAGTCAACTTGTGTGTTGAAAAATATAAGCCAAATATTCACTTTAAAACCATTAGCATGTAATAAAGGAAATAAGAAAATAGGAAGAATGCAGGAAATATGAGGTTTTGGGGTGAAAATGGCTGCCAATATTTTGCAAAAACGTGGCTATACTATTGTGTCTCTTACTTTCAGCACTGACCCTCCAGCTGGTATGGCAGGTGAAAGGCACTTGGACACAGCAATGTTTCATGGTGGTTTAATTCCAGCTGTGTCTCAGAAAGCCATCTCCATTAGAAGACGAGTTTGGAAGATAAGACTGAATCTTTCATAAGTTGATTTCAAGAGGTAAAAAGTAGAGTTATTAGAAAAAAAAAGAAGCAGCAAGATGGGTAGGAAATCGGCTAACAGGCCACGTTCAAATTGTGGTGATCAATCATTTTTACTCAGGCTGGCAGACTGTCATAAGCGGGATCTCCTGGGGATGACACTCCTGGGCACCACACTCCTCAACACCTTCATAAATGATCTGAAAGGTGTGATTGAAAACACCTTCAACAAGTTTACTGATGACTCCAAACTGAGTGGTGAGGTGGACATGTCAGAAGGGAGTGATATCTTACAGAGACCTGTGGACAGGCTGGAAGAGTGGGCTAGCGAGAACAGTATGAAGGTGATCAAAGGGCTGGAGAACTTGACCTACGGGGAAAGACTGAAAGCCTGAAAGAGTTAGGTCCTCTTTTCCAGAAGAAGAGAAGGCTTGGGTGGGACCTCATCACTGTGTTCTAGTGCTTAAAGGGTGGCTACAATGCAGATGGAGGCATTCTCTTCACAAGCAGTCACATACAGAGGACAAGGGAAAACAGGTACAAGTTGCACTGGGGAAGATTTTGTCTCAACATAAGAAGGAAATCAATTACAGTAAGAACAATCATTCACTGGAACAACCTGCCCAGGGACATGGTAGAGTTTCCATCGCTGAGGATTTTCAAGATGCAATCTCATCTAAGCTCCCTTTCCCACAAAAGGCTGAACCAGATGATCTGATTAGAATAGAATAGAATAGAATAGAATAGAATAGAATAGAATAGAATAGAATAGAATAGAATAGAATAGACTATTTCAGTTGAAAGATACATACAACTATCATCTAGTCCAACTGCCTGACCACTTGAGGACTGACCAAAAGTTAAAGCATATTATTAAGGGCATTGTCCAAATGCCTCTTGAACACTGACAGGCTTGGGGCATCGACCACCTCTCTATGAAGCCTCTTCCAGTGTTTGATCACCTTCTTAGTAAAGAACTGCTTCCTAATGTCAAGTCTAAACCTCACCTGGTGCAGTTTTGAACCATTCCCATGTGTCCTATCACTGGATACCAGGCAGAAGAGATTATCACCTTCCTTTCCACGTCCTCTCCTCAGGAAGCTGAAGAGAGCAATGTGGTCCCCCCTCAGCCTTGTTGTCTCCAAACTAGACAAACGCAGAGTCCTTAGCAGCTCCTCAAAGGACATTTCTTTCAGCCCTTTCACCAGCTTTTATGTCCTCCTCTGGATGCATTCAAGGACCTTCACATCCTTCCTAAATTGCCCAGAACTACACACAGTATTCAAGGTGAGGCTGCACCAGTGCTGAATACGGTAGGATAATCAATTTTTTTGACCAGCTGGTTATACTGTGTTTGATGCACCAAAAGATGTGGTTTGCTTTCTTGGTGGCCAGGGCATACTGCTGGCTCCTGTTGACCCTGCTGTCGACCAGCACCCTCAGACCCTGTTCTGCAGGGCTGTTCTCCAGCCATTCCTCTCCCAGTTTCTACTTGTGCCCAGGTTTTCTCTCTGTTAGGTGAAGAATCCATCATTTTAACTTTTTAAATTTTATCCCATTAGTCATAGCCCGATGCTCCAATCTATCTAGATCGTTCTGAAAGGCCTCTTGTCCCTCAAGAGAGTAAACAGCACCTCCCAGTTTGGTATCATCAGCAAACTTGCTAATGGTCCATGCAGCTCCTGCATCCAGACCGTTGATAAATCTAATGAACAGAATTAGCACTAGAATTGAGCCTTGAGAAACACCACAGGTGACCTGTTGCCAGCCAGATGTAGCCCCATTCACTACAACCCTTTGAGCCCTGGTCTCTAGCCTGTTCTTCCCCCAGCGCTCTGTGAACCCCTCTTTTGATATCCCTTCCAACCTGGATTGTTCTATAATTCTGTGAAAAGATGGAAATTGTAACTGGAATGGTCAGATAGGTGATTTTCAGAGACGCTGGACAATGTTGATGAAAAAGACAGTGCTACTGGGAAGCAATGTTTTTATTGCCTCCTTGGATATCACCAGTGCTATGTGAAAAATATTTCAACTGAAAATGAAATGTTAGATCTATAGTAGCTTATATCCCTCTAAGCAGTTGTTTATAAACCAGTCCTCATTCCTGCTCCTCTTTCCCACAAGAACATTTATTTTTAAATGTAAATACTATCTCTATCACAGAAATCAAAATTCTGACATGTCAGATTGTGCTGGGCAGTAAACAGCTGCTCAGTTTCCTTGAATCAAGATAGCTATGGGAAGAGAGAAAGGCACCAGGACACCTTCTCAACAAGGTTGCTAAATGCTTTTTATGGCCTTATTGCTTCTTTAATGCCCCTTTGAAAGATAATCTCTTGCAGAATGTACATAAGTAGGATAATCTGCATCTTTAATATTCACAGAATTATGCCCCTCCAGAGCTAATGATTTAAAATCATGATCCCATTTATGACAGAGAATATGTATTTAAATAAAGTATAGTTATCTTTTATTTCACAGTTGATTTGAAACACATTGTTGAAATGAATGCTTTGGGCTGCCTGGAAAAAAAAAAATTAAATGAATGAAAAATCAATCAAAACTCTTAACCTTTCTAACAGTGTGTATTTGGGACAAAGGAAAGAGAGACGCCATGACTGAAATCTATATTACCACAGTAAATTCATGTTTTACTCTCTCATTTCTACAGTACCACTGGAAACTCTTTAAAGAATATAATGAAAATAACATCCCTGAGGGTAATTACAGCAGGAAATGCTGCAGTCGACTGACTACACCTCCTGTCATGTGACAAATTTCATCCCTCTTTCTTGTCAGATAAGAGAGAACAAAAAAAAGGAGCGGTTTTTGTCAGTATGTCTGTATGTCACAGTAATCATTGCTCTCAGTACAGCAGCTAAACTCAGCAAACTGACACTAATTTTAAAATATTTTCAACAATTACCACTGAGTCCTATATATATGTCTTATTCGAGCAGATCTATTGAAGTAAACTGGATTACTTACTGATTGAGCTAAAGTCAGTAGAACAGAGGTAACTCCCACATAATCAGACTGAGCAAGGTTTACTCTTGCACATGAAACAGTGAGACTAACTCTATTGAATAAATGGCCCTGAAGTCCTTTTATATATTTTTTAAATCCGACTTTATCTGGAGAGTCATCAAGTTCCTTTCATTGTAACCCTTACAACTTCATATACTTTGAACCTAGCATAAAATGAACTCTTTCAGAGAGTCTGTGAGTTGCCAAGATTACACATATTATATGCTACTTAAATAAATTATGATTCTTTCAGACATACACACTTTGAGAAAGAATAATTTTTCAAAATTCAGGCTGGCTTTTATATATTCTGCACAAACAGAAAACACCTAAAAAGCATTTTCCAGGACAGAATTACAGAGAAATTTGTGTTACTTTAGTCTGAAATCTTGCAGTGAAAAAGATTTGATTTTAAAAACAAAAAGTTTTCTTGGCAAGTATAATACCTTTCTGCTTCCTGTATGTGTGATTTCTGAAAAGTCAGAAAACACGTGGGAAAGTCAGGATGAAATGAGGTGAGATATAAGGGGATGAAATGGAGACAGAATACCACAGATGAAAGACAACAGTTAAAATAGTTTGACAGATGAGTTTTCCATAAGACAAGTTAGAAATTCTGATATGAAAGTATCTGACTTGCATAAATTATATTTTTTAGTATTTGTCCTTTGAAATTGCTTTTAATCTTATCACTTGTTGCAGAAACTGGAATGCTTTCAGATACCCTATAGCTTTGTGTGCACATGCACAAAAACAGAGAGAAGGAAAGAGAGAGAAAAAAAGTCAGCACTGACCAATAGAGTATGTTTCTGGACTGAATTCTTTTACCACAAACAAAATAGAAAACCAGTTGCCCTGATGTCATTATGTGCTACTTTCTGACAAAAAGTAATTTTGAAATGGCTTTTCACTGTCATCTTTAACAAATGTATTCCCTGTACAAATTCAGATCGATTATTTTCTTGGTAAAAAACACAAATTAGGAGGGAAGGAATGCGAAATAACACTATGTGGGTAACTATGGTTGGTTTTCAGTTGTGTCTCTCTGGAGGCTTACTCAAAGCAAAGGAGTGGCCCTGAATATTTTTCTAAAAGATTTCAACATTGTCCTTTCCAAGAGGTTACGTAGCATTTGTTCTTTTCTTTTTGGTTATAAGCTGAACACTGAGATTTTGTTGCTCGTAAGAATATCCTGCTACTTCGAGTAGAGACGCTGGTACTTTTGTGTTCTTTTTAAGGTAAGATCAGGGCACTTGGCTTGAGAAAGATTTTTTACCTGATTTGAATACTTCTCCCACTTCTTTGAAGAGCCCCTGAGTGTCAAACCCAATTCAGGTAGGGAGAAATAGAAGGTCAAAATCTCCTGTGCCTCCATTAGGTTCCTGTCCACTAGTTGTTCAGGTCCTGCTAGCCCCTTCTGAAAAATGATGTAGTTTTGAGAGATTGCTTGCAATCTCTTTGCTTTCCCAGCTAGCTGTCATGAATATCCTTATAGCATTTCCATGGGGAAAATGGGATAGAATCCCATTGGGCTGGGAGTAGACCTGAAGGTGAGAAAGTATTGTTGTTACATCGTCACCACCAGCTTTAAAATAGCAAAATAATTTTTCCGGTTATAACTTGCTGTTTATTGTCTGAAAATGTCTATAAGTGGGTGAGAAGATGAGCGGGTTGACTATGTTAGGAACAGGCAAGGCACAACACTGCGTAGCCTGGCAAGGGCTGAAGCTCTGCATGAACTCAGAGGCACAACTCTAAATCCCTGCAAACTTGAAGTTTAAAAATTCAGTGTATGCAGACAGTGAGATGACAGCTGAGGGTGTTTTAACAATCACAGTTCTGGAGTTAAGTTTTTGAATTTCATTTAAATACCATTTTTAAGAGCCTTAATAGCATCTTGTCCATAATAAATGACATATAACTAGGACTAATGAGGTTAAATTGAGAAAATGAAATGTCTTTTCCGTAATATATTCCAAACAAATGTTCTCTTCTCCCAAAGTGTCAAGAGTTTTGAAGTGCTAGCAATAAGTATTCCAGTGAAAACTATAATTGCTTCTTGTTTTTATAGGTATTCAATTACTCTTTTTCATAAATAAAGCTTTAACAATTAGCAAAGTCACAGAAACAAAACACTACTAAACAAAACAAAGCCCAAAAAATCCATCAACTCAACAAAGGAAGCAAAGGTATTCAGAGACCATGGAAGATGAAAGTGATATGCAGGTAGAAGCAGAAAAACATTTTTTAAAATATAAAATCTGTGTCAGTTCTCTCACCTGTTTACTGGGTTTCCTTACTTATCCAAATACTTGTGTTAAAAAGTTTATCCTTTTAAAATCTGATTAATTTCTCTTCAGTGTGTGAATACAGGAAATTATCCAGTTGTTTTACTAAGTAGGATTTTGCCTTGAACATGAGCCATCAATGTGCTCTTGCATCAAGGAAGGCTGATGGTGTCCTGGGCTGAACTACTGCCAGCAGGTCGAGGGAGGTGATGCTTCATTTCTACTCAGCACTGGTGAGGCCACGCCTAGAGTACTGTTTCAAGTTATGGACTCCCCAGTACAAGAGACATATGGTCATACTGGAGAGAGCCCAACAAAGGGTGGCAAAGAAACTGCTCAGGGGTGTCTTATCCTTCTGTACAAATACCCAAAGTGAGAGTGCAAAGAAGACGGAGCCAGGGTCTTTTCAGTGGTGGCCAGTGACAGGATGAGAGGCAATGGGCACAAACTGAAACACAGGCGGTGCCCTCTGAACACCAGGAAACACTTTTTACCTGTGAGGGTGACTGAGCACTTGCACAGTTTCACCAGAGATGTGGTGGAAACTCAAACCTTGAAGATATTCAGAAGTCATCTGGACACAGGCCTGATCAAGTAGCTCTAGGTGGACCTGCTTAAGCAGGGGAGTGTGACTAGTAACCTTCAAAGGTCCCTTTCAACTTCGACCATTCTGTGCTTTTGGATAGAAGTCTTAAAAATAAAAATAAAAACCTATTTTTATCCCATTGATACTTCAGTTAAAATTGTTATCTATGGCCTAAACTTCATGGGGTTTCTGGATATAAATCTAGTCCAGAACTATATCTCTAGCCAATGGATTAAACATATTAACTTCTTAGGAAAAGGAACATATCTTTTCTGTTCTTGTAACTTACCGCAAGAGGATTCTGTTCTACTGGAGTGTTTTAGACACTATACTATATATAACATATTAGCCAGTCAAAAAAAATATGTGTGCATATGTATGTGTGTATGTGTTTGAACATTCACACAACAAGTTCGTATGATGCACCAATGGGCCAGCTGATTCAAACAGCACACTTTATTGTACATTACTAATATGCAATTATATAATGAGAAAATGTGGCATTTCACTTTCTTTCCTATACTTGTTCAGAAATTAAGTTCAGTCGATCCTTTGAAACGAAGAAGGATTGAATTTTTTTTAGATGTTATTGCATTTTCATTTGTATGTTTCTAAATGAACGATGCAGATCATTTCTATGATGAATCTCCTATTCCTTAGTTTTATAGACAAAGACAATTTCAGCTAGTGCAGCTAGTTTACCAACTAAGACTATGTCTACAGCACAGTTATAATTGGGGTATTTTGCAACTGAAAACCCTATAAAACCTTTAAATAAACTGCAATGTGTTAAAACTGTGAGAGTGGTTGTATAAAACTACATATTCTATCTTAGGAGCTACTATATATACTTCTACTAGTCTCCTACTGTGTATCTTCATTTTAAACGTTTGCTACCTGTGTTAACTAGACTAAAATAGTATGTGCCTGTATCACTAATGACTGAAAGTCACTGTACATCTAACTGTGACCTCTAAGATCATCGAGTCCAACTGTCCACCCAACACCACCATGCCTACTAAACCATATCCTGAAGTGCCACATCTACACATTTTTTAAATGCCTTCAGGGTTGGTGACTCCACCACATCCTTGGGCAGCCTGTTCCAATGCCTGACCACTCTTTCAGTACAGAAATTTTTCCTAATATCTAATCTAAACCTCCCCTGACACAACTTGAGGCCATTGCCTCTCGTCCTATTGCTAGTTACCTGGGAGAAGAGACCAACTCCTGCCTCACTACAACCTCCTTTCAGGTAATTGTAGAGAGCAATAAGGTCCCCGCTCAACCTCCTCTTCTCCAGATTGAACAGCCCCAGCTCTCTGAGTTGCTCCTCATAAGACTTGCTCTTTAGATCCCTCACCAGCCTCATTGCCCTTCTCTGGACATGCTTCAGCAACTCTATGTCTTTCTTGCACTGAGGGGCCCCAAACTGAACATAGTACTCCAGGTGTGGCCTCACCAGTGCCGAGTACAGGTGCATGATCACCTCCCTACTCCTGCTGGCCACATTATTACTGATACAAGCCAGGATGTCTTGCTCCTTTTTGTGACACCAGCCTCAATTTTCTGGGAGGAAACCCTTCCTATTAGGCTGTAAAGAAGTCTCATTCTATTCAACTGAAATTCCGTTACATTACATAGAATAATGGGTAGTCCTTTTGGGGTGGGTTGTACAATGGTATCTATGCCTGCTTGTTAGTCTACATTTTTTGTGGATTTTAGTATTTATTCAATATGGTACTGTTTTGACTGTTATCTGTATTTAACAGGTAAGTGGAGAGTCAGAGGATCCAAAATGTGGCTTAAAACATATAGGCATCTTATTATATAAGCATTGTTTATAATTTGGAAATGTTTGATAAAATTAAAAAAGGAGAGATATCTAAGCAGGAATAAAAAGAGAAAACAGAGGGATTTCAGGTAGGACTGTTTCTTGTGGGAACTTGGTAGCCATCATGAAATGATATCTGAGGAGAGGCAGAAAGAAAAAATTCACAGTCTATTTCTATATTTAACACAAAAATACATCTGAGAGGTTTCTGCTCTTTGTAGATCGTGTTCCCTTTGAAGATTTTCAAGAATTTAAAAAATATGTATTGTGAACAACATTGAAATATAGCAAAACTTGTTATCTGACATACCTCAGGAAAGTCAAAGTGACTAAAGCAAGAAGTGAACTATTGTCCACCTTTTGTTTGATACTGTAAGCAACTACATTCTTGAACTGCAGCATTATTTGGAGGAAGAGACAAGTATGGGTTTTTAGGCTATATGACAATTGGAAAACCAGACAAGCTTGCGGGGTTTCAAACCCTTCTTCAAGCTTCTGTATTCTCAGTGTCTTCTTGTGTAAGTCCTACACGTATTCACACACTGAGTAGCCTTAAACACATGAATATTAGTGAAGGGGGTCACTCTTTCCATTCATAAGCATTTTCCTGACTAGCAGTTAAATTTGGCGTGATAAGGGTCACATTTTTTTTCAGATCCTGTCAACTGGAATTTAAAATCAGTTAAGATGGTTAACGTTTCTGTTTCCTGAGGTAACCAAAAATGGATCTATCATCTAGAATGTCTTTAAGTCTCACAAGTGAATCCCTGCACTCTAGATGGCGTAATTAGCCACTCCTTCAAAATGCCTGAAATGACCCTTGGGGCAACAGGTTCACATACTGATTCTGTCTTTCAACCTCTTTGGATAAAATTCAGGAAGTCTTTTGTTTATCAGCTCTGTTTACATTATCAATTAAACACATACTTTGGCATTGTGACTTAAAATGTCATCCAAATGGTCTGAAAATTGTATTTGGAAATATTAAAGAGCAGCCAGTTATTGAATAAGCTGAAAGGTCACGAAGCATTATGTCTAAGTCTTTTTATTAATTAAGTCCTGGGCAGTGTTAAAACCACAGACAGGCAGCAGGCAAAATACTTTGCAGAAACCAAACATAGCCACGTAACAATCAGGAAAACAGGAACTGGAGGGTAAGGTTAGAAGTTCAGCAATTTATTTACAATTATAGCTAATGAATAGCGGATATGGTGATCTTCATAGATTACTGTCTACATATGTGACTTTCACAGTACAATTGTAATATCTACTGCATATGCTGTACATGCTGTGAACAGTAGGGCAAGACACATGTAAATATAAGATGAACAGAAGAGAAGACAGAAGACAGGATAAATAAAAGGTAGCAAAGAAATTTCAAACAAAGACAGAATAAGGTCCTGTCATCAACTACTATTGAATATAACTTGTAAAACTACAGAGCTGCAGAGTTATATCTAGCTTTTAACTCTAACTCTCAGTACTCACTATGATTTTGTCCGTACAAATCAGGTGAGGAGTTTAGTGGAGAGAATCAAAAAAGTATTATATATATTTACATTAGTATGACCCAGGAAAAACTCCATTTCAGTCAGCAAAATTACTCTGGTCCTGGTGAAGTAGTATGAATATAGAATTATACCCTCACAATTAATTCCATAAGCATGACAGGGAAAATAAATCTAGCTTTTGAGTCTAGGTTGAGATTAGCTTCTCACCACATGAGAAATGATGCACATGCATGTGAGGAAGATGTGTTAGATAGAAATGTCAGATGCAGAAGAGTCATGCAGAGAAAACCAAAGAGCACAGGGCAGCTATGAGTACATGTAAAACAGGAAGAAAACACTGAAAGTGAGTGGGAGAGACACAGCAACATAGCTGTAGTACAGGTAAATGCTGTCCTGGGTTAGAAGCAAAGGGATCATACTATGTCTGATGCTGTTCCTCTCCTTGTTCTATTCAGAGATAATGAAATTAATTTAGGATATAGGCAACTAGAACTGTTACAGAAGCAAATTGTGTAAGCATAAATTGTATAGTTCCAATGAACTTAATGGACCTTTCTAAACTTCTTCATCAATGATCTGGATGAAGAGTTAGAGTGTACCCTCAGCAAGTTCGCTGATGACACCAAACTGGGAGGAGTGGTGGATACACCAGAAGGCTGTGCTGCCATTCAGCGAGACTTGGACAGGCTGGAGAGCTGGGTGCAGAGAGGAACCTGATGAGGTTCAACAAAGGCAAATGCAGGGTCCTGCACCTGGGGAGGAACAACCCCATGCACCAATACAGGCTCGGGGTGGATCTGCTGGAGAGCACCTCTGCAGAGAGGGACCTGGGAGTCCTGGTGGATGACAGGTTAACCATGAGCCAGCAGTGTGCCCTGGCTGCCAAGAAAGCCAATAGGATCCTGGGGTGCATTAAGAGGAGTGTGGCCAGCAGGACGAGGGAGGTCCTCCTTCCCCTCTACACTGCCCTAGTGAGGCCCCATCTGGAGTACTGCATCCAGTTCTGGGCTCCCCACTTCAAGAAAGATGAGGAGCTACTGGAGAGTGTCCAGCGGAGAACTACTAAGATGATGAGGGGACGGGAGCATCTCTCCTATGAGGAAAGGCTGAGGGAGCTGGGCTTGTTCAGCCTGAAGAGAAGGCTGAGAGGGGACTTTGGAAATGCTTACAAATATGTTAAGGGTGGGTGTCAGGAGTTTGGGGCCAAACTCTTATCAGTGGTGCCCAGCGACAGGGCAAGGGGCAATGGACACAAACTGAAGCACAGGAAGTTTCATCTGAACATGAGGAAAAACTTCTTCATTCCGAGGGTGATGGAACACTGGAACAGGCTGCCCAGGGAGGCTGTGGATTCTTCTCCGGAGATATTCAAGACCCGCCTAGACAAGGTCCTGTGCAGCCTGCTGTAGGTGACCCTGCTTCGGCACGGGGATTGGACTAGATGACCCACAGAGGTCCTTTCCAACCCCTAACGTTCTGTGATTCTGTGACCTATCTAAGGCTATAATCTGGGACAATGAATAGAAGCACGTGAAGACTGATGGCTGTAAAGGGTGTTAGAATGAGTCTATTTTCTTTTAGAAATGGAAAATTTTAGAAATCTTAGTGAGTTTGACCTCTGAATACATATCTGATACAAAGAAATGTGACATTTTCAGGGTGCTGGTTTAGTGACTAGTTACTAAATATCTTAAAAAAATCTGGAAGCAGTGTCTGTCAATTCCTCCCATCCTCAGTATATACCTACAAAATTTTGTGTAAATTTAAAAATCTTAAAACAACAGAGGCAACAGTAGCAATTACATTGTTACATAAGGGATATTTCAAATTTCATTCATATTAAATTTTCCAATTAATGTTGTTTTCTAATATCGGTCTTTTTTTCTTTTTTTTTTTCCCCCTGTATACTATGAAGTCTATCATTGCAGAAATCATGTATTATCAATGGAATTTCTTGCTTATCCCAGTGTCCTGGGTTCGGCCAGGACAGGGTTAATTTTCAGCAGAAGCTGGGAGGGGACACAGCCGGGCAGCTGATATAAACTGGCCAAACAGAACAGGGTATTTGATACAATGTGCCCTCATGCTGCTTTCTGGGTGGGGGAAGCTGGTCGGTGGGAAGTTAATCGCAGCTCGGGAGCATGCAGGGCGTCCAGTGGTGAAATTTGCTCTGTGCATTTCACTGTTTGTTTTATATAACATAGAATCATAGCATGCTTTGATGTAATCTAGCCCAACCCCCTGCAGTGAGCAGGGACATCTTCAACCAGACCAGATTGCGCAGAGCTCCATCCAACCTGGCCTGAATGTTTCCAGGGATGGGGCCTCCACTACTTCTCTGGACAACCTGTGGCAGTGTTTCACCACGTTCATGGTAAAAAATTTATTCCTTCTATCTAGTCTAAATCTACCCTCCCTTAGTTTAAAGATATTACTCCTTGTCATATCACAACAAGCCCTGCTGAAAATATTTTCCTTGTCTTTCCTATGGGACCCCTTCAGGTACTGAAAGGCTGCAATCAGGTCTCCCCACAGCCTTCTCTTCTCCAGGCTGAACAGCCCCAACTCTCTCAGCCTTTCCTTACTGGAGAGGTGCTCCAGCCCTCTGATCATCTTTGTGGCCCTCCTCCGGACCTGCTCCAATAGCTCCATGTCCTTCTTGTACTGAGGGCTCCAGAGCTGGACGTAGGACTCCAGGTGGGGTCTCAAGAGAGCAGAGCAGAGGGACAGAATCACCTCCCTCGCCCTGCTGGCCACACTTCTCTTGATGCAGCCCAGGGTATGGCTGACCTTCTGGGCTGCAAGCACACATTGGTGTCTCGTGTCCAGCTTTTCATCCACCAGTACTCCCAAGTCCTTCTCCTCAGGGCTGGTCTCAATCACCTCATCCCCCAGCCCGAATTGATAGCAGGGGTTGCCCTGACCCGCATGCAGGACCTTGTATCTCATGAGGTTCACACAGGCCCACTTCTCCAGCTTGTCCAGGTCCCTCTGGATGGCATCCTGTCCTACTGGCATGTCAACTGCACCACTCAGCTTGGTGTCGTCTGCAAACTTGCTGAGGTTGCGCTCGATCTTGCTAAGTCATTCATGAAAATGTTAAACAGCACCGGTCCCAGTACGGACCCCTGAGGGACACCACTTGTCACTAGTGTCCCTTTGGACATCGAGCCATTGACCACTACCCTCTGGCTGCGACCCTCCAACCAATGCCTTAACCACTGAACAGTCCACCCATCAAATCCATATTTCTCCAATTCAGAGAGAAGGATGTTCTGAGTGACTGTGTTGAAGGCTTTACAGAAGTCTGGATAGATCACATCCATAGCTCTTCCCTTGTCACTGATCTAGTCATGCCATCATAGAAAGCCAATTAGTTGGTCAGGCAGGACTAACAGATCTGTTTCTAATCAGTATTGTTATTATTACTGTTCATTTTATTTGCTGTTGTGTTAAACTGCCCTTATCCCAACCCATGAGTTTTGCCTTTTTCTTTCCATTCTCCTCCCACCCTAGTGGGGGAAGGGGTGATAGAGCAACTGTGTGGTCCTTTGTTGCTGGCCACGATCCAAAATCATAACTTCTAGTAACAGGGACAATCTTGGACACATCTTTGTGTGGTTTAATCAAAAAACGCATCTAATTTCTGCATGGCCTAACATCTGCTCTTCCTCAATTTATTTCCACCCATTCTCTTGGGACCTGCACAACCCGCCTTAACATAGTTCTTTCCATTTCTTCCCTTCCTACACTAAATGCTTGGATGGGGAAGTCCACATCCTCCAAAAAGGTGGGAAGAAACATTTCTTCCCCTAAAGTGGTTTTGATCATCAGACTGCCCCAGCCATGCTCCCAAATTTCCCAAGCTTTCCTCCATCAACTGCTATTCAAATGACAGTATGCTGGGAAAAAAAAGAGATTTAGTTTTCGCTGAATAGGCCTATCCAATAGAAGCCCTCTTGAATGAAAGAATAAATGAACAAGGTTATGATTTCAAGGTGAAAACAGCTCAAACATTAAACCATATAATCTAAACCCATCCCTACAATAATTCCAACTAAGGCAGAGCCCAGATCAGCTTCATATATGGAGTTTCTAGGCCTTACAAAATGTGATAATCTTTAGTAATACACTTCAAGTGAATACTGTCATTGGTCATGTGTTTCAAGTGAATATTCTCTATGGATTTTTAAAAGGTGAATATTTATAGAAACAGTATTTTTCTCAGAATTTTCACTACTCACATTTAGTGCAAACCATTCACTCATTCTGCAAAATAGCAGTTAAAACAATGTATCTTTGAAACAGGATATCCATTTTTTCATGGATCTTGACAGAAAAAGAAGCAGGAAATGAGCTGATTGCTAAATAAATGTTAATGCTTCCAGTCCCTCTACTTATAACACTTGCTTCCAGCATGTTTGCTTTCACCTTTGCAGTGAAAAATATCCAGGATATTGTTTGGAATGGATTATGTGTAATTTCATGTAATTCAGTCTGAGTTTGTTGCGTGCTGTATATACTCACAGTCTTTGTAGTTCATGTACAACACAATCTGTCATTAATCTTACATCACAAGACAACAAGTAGATGCATTAGGAATGCTTGAGGACTAAGATGCCTTAGAAGGAAACTCTAACAGGTATGATAACATGCATATGAAGCCATTTGCAAGACAAAATTTAGGAAGATACAGCAGTGATGAAAAGGCAAGATAAAAGAAGACAAGTATCATTAGTATGGAATTATTAATGAAGAAGTATTCTGTAAGATCATGGCAATGGTATAATTTTGTCACATGAAAAATCAAATAAAATCCTTGAGGTAGAAAAGGAAAGGAACTTGATAGTGTCATTGGATTGGCAATATGGACACTCAGTATAAAAATAATTGTGTGTAATACAAGTGTGTTAAATATCTAATTAGTAGATATGAATGAAGCTGGAGAGGTCTTTGTAGTTCGAGATGCTTATCCTCCTAAATAACTATATTTTTTCCTATTTTCTAGAGAGATAGTGACTGGACTTCAATCATTCTAGAGTATAATGAACGGACTTAATTGCATGAGCTACTGTCTCCAGCAGTGGAATGGAAAAGATGAAGTCTTCAAAATGCAGGAGGAAGAACATTTCTCTTTATTCAAAATCAGAAAAAGTTAGCTGAACATTTGACTGAAGAATAATTACAAATATATTCCTTCAATCAATTACTGAACTACTTTCAGTCAAATTCCAGTTTCTAAATGTGAATCCTTGCAAATCCCGCATGTATGCCAAATGGATCTATAGAAAAATGAGTGGATTTTTAGAAAAAAGATAAGGCCTTGGTTATCCAGACCAAAGCAGTTTTGTATCAGCCATTTCATAGACACTGACCATCAAATGCAAAAAACTGTGACTCATCTATCATGATGTCAGATTCTGTCCCTGAGTTAGAACTGTAGTCAGCATAAAAGTTAGCCTTGCTGATTCTCCTAGTAATACTCTTACTAAGTTACTACTACCTTGTGAGGAATTGGATACAAAAGGCAGCAAGGGATTTTAAGGCACAGAAAATCTATTATGACTCTAAATCAAAGTCAAAAATCCATATCGTGTCAAGACACTCTTCTAAATTAGAGGCCACACATGGAAGCACTCATAATTGATTGTCTGTCATAGTTGAAATGAAGATACAATTTAATTATATCCTTACAACAAATATGAAGACAGGAAATGTTACAAAAATCTATAATTCCAAATAAAAGGTTGCTATCCCAAAACACGCTAAAAAAAATGGGAGTACTTATCATCTGTACTAGCAAGGATCATTTCACTTCAGCTATGCAGGTAGCCATAAAGAAACACTATGTACCCAAACTGCAATGTAATTTTCACGCTGGTAATTTTGTGGTGTGCTAACTGCCTCTGATCAAGAGGTGCCAACAGAGCTGAGTATTTACCTTTTAGTAGGCCCTAGGAATTTCTAGGGTTAAAATGGACTAGATCTTACAGCGATTCTAAAGAGAAATGTTACATGACCAAAAGTGAATAAATAAATCTTGGTTACAAATATACTAAATTTTTTCAGAAATTTCAATAACTGTAATTAACCCCTCATTGCTTTTAATGTCACCAGTATCTCCTTCATTATGGATAAGTGTCTATGTTTCAAATAAAGCAGCTGAACAGCTCAAGGTAGACTAAATTCACTGGTTTTTGTTTTTTTAACTCCAGGACAAACAGAGCTTTAAAACACTGAAGGCAAAATAAATGCAGTGACCTTCAGTGCTTTTGGTCTTGTTTCGGAAACATTTCTACCCCACTTTGACAGAGGTCCTGTAAGAATTTTAAAAATTGGGGGTCTTTAGCCCTGTGTCTGTCTTTTTTCTTTACTAGTGTAGATGCAGTCCAAATCCCTGAATAGCCTCTGAAATATAGATAGAGGAAGCCTTTTAAAATGAACTTGAAAAGTTGCGACATGGATTTTAGAAGAGTATGGTTGTTGAGGGAAGACTTGGCCTCCAATTTAACAGAAGGTATATCCCACTGAATTCAGCAGGTGCTTGAATAAACCTGTGGAGAAGTAAAAAGGAAATGAATTCACATGAACTTGCATGTAACTTGCACAGCAAAGTTTTGATCCAGCTAGATGCAGAAGCCTTTAATGAGACATTTTAAAGCTACTGAACTGCAATATAACAGTAAATGTCAGTTTGTGTCCTATACAGATATATATACACTTGAAATATATATATACACTTGAAATATATATATATATGCACATATATATTCAAAATATTGAGCAAGTAAGCTCAGTATTATTAGAAAGCATTCAATGTGTTCGTCTATATATTTGCAATCATAATATTTTGTCTAAATACAGAAGTTGGTATTTTATCACATAAAAAATCCTGTATTCTAGAGGTACTCTGTCATGATTAATAATGTGAGAAATTAACGTAACTGTAAAGTTGATTACTGCTGCTGCATCCAATCTTCTGGAATACTTGCTGTTTCTCTCTAGGCATCTGTTATGGTGTCACAGTTACTTAATTTTTTAAAACAGCAGTATTTTTAGTTTAGGTATAAATCAATTCATGTGTACTTGTTCGGAAAAGAAAAGCTAAAGGCACTTTGAAAGACAGTCAATAGATATATACTATTTTGAGAATGAAATGGCCACAAAAACCTACATGTACATTTAAACTGTAAAGAAACTGAAACCACAGCTATTAGGGCTATTATCAAAATGCATCTAGGAAATGTCTGTCTAGCAATTTTGGATTCCAGAACACATGTAGATGGAGTGAAATCTTGCAATAATAACAAAAAAGAAGTCTTTGACTATTATATCTTAAAGAATGGAGATTTTATTCATGGCAAAGAAATGTAGTTAACCTTAGACAGACCCTGATGCTGCCGTGTTTGTTAATGTAGTTGTAGCCATAGAATATCAGCAGATATTTCTTCATGTCCTATGTGAACAATTCACAATGAAATTCTGTAGAAAAATCTGAAAATAATATTCAGATAAATAAAAAAGTCCAGAAACTGTACATCTGGAATGCATTTACTCAAAGAAATAACTATTTTTTTAATCACCTGTTATACAAATTTAAAGCAGATGTTGTATCCAAGAAAGGAACTACTGGAGAGAGTCCAGTGGAGGACTACAAAGATGATTAGGGGACTGGAGCATCTCACCTACAAGGAAAGGCTGAGGGACCTGGGCTTGTTTAGCCTGAAGAAGAGAAGGCTGAGAGGGAACCTTAGAAATGCTTATAAATATCTTAAGGGTGGATGTCAGGAGGATGGGACCAAACTCTTTTCAGTGGTGCCCAGCAACAGGACAAGGGGCAATGGGCACAAACTGAAGCACAGGAAGTTCCATCTGACCATGAGGAAGAACTTCTTCCTTCTGAGGGTGACGGAGCACTGGAAAAGGCTGCCCAGAGGGGTTGTGGAGTCTCCTTCTCTGGAGATATTCAAGACCCGCCTGGACAAGGTCCTGTGCAGCCTGCTGTAGGTGACCC
>Ga0065711_1039358_pt1 | contig 17915 bp, 10 predicted proteins | sample Hoacrofraction12_FD_59098 | JGI IMG/M metagenome (GOLD analysis project Ga0065711, IMG submission 59098) | Hoatzin crop microbial communities from Cojedes, Venezuela - Epithelial fraction 12 v2 (version 2) | ecosystem: Host-associated > Birds > Digestive system > Esophagus > Crop | place...
GGTTGGTTATTGTTCTTTTTTTCCTTTTGAAAATTGAAAACCTGACTCCTAATGAAAAAACCCCAAACCAATGCAAGCCAAAAAAAACCAAACAAACAACTGTATACATTCAACTCACTAAAAGCTTTCGGTAATGAAATAATACAATTAGTATGTATTTAACAACAGATATGAAAACTTGATGAGCAAATGCCTAAAAGTTTTCTTGAAAAGAGCATCACGTTCCTCACACAGCAAATTGCTTTTGCAGCAGTCATTACTTTTCATGCACAGTAGCTAGATTAATATTTATTTCTCTGAATGCATTCCTATGAAACTTAGCAACATGACCATCTATAGTAATCAATAGATTTGTCCCAGGTAGGCTTCATAATAAGTATTTGCTAGACTTGAGAGTCTGACTGCAAAGGGATTCAATGGGCCTAGTGACAGAGTGGGAGAAAACCTTTCAGAGCAATTTTTCAAGACATTTAAGTGGATTCCACTTAATAGTCTCCGGTTTTTAAGTCAAAAACATTGATGAGGATAGTTTAACTGCATCATAGCTCTAGGCTTATTATGACTTTGATTGTGTTTATATGTCCGTGAACCGGGTATTCAAGAGGAGGATTATAATGCAGATGTTTTCAGAATGTAGAAGATTTATTTCTTTAGATTTAGGAGGATTTAAGTATGCACGGCATACAGATTTGGTATAAATTGGAAGACGATATATTTAATCATTCATTTAATATATAATTTCACTGTTTGGCATACAATGTATTGTTCTTAGAAGGGTTTCATTAAAATGAAATCCAGTGAGCACATAAGATTTGAATACAGAGCTCAAAAGTAAATTAATTTATTTAAACAGCTTAATTTGTTTATCCTATTTATTTATGTGTGCTTTTACAGCACATATTATGAGATGGAGAGAGCAAAAGGAATGCACAGGACAACAAAATATAATTACTGCACAAACAAAACAGATAATGAGTTTTGTGCACATATAATATGACATAGCAGACAAACTCTATTAGAAAACTATATGTACTGGTTTTATCAATTCATTTGTAAAATACCCTTTAACCCCAACAAAACATGGGATTGAACCATGCAGAAATGGAAAATAAATTCATTTAATACCTTAACTCATTTTTATATCCTTGTTTCATAATTCCACAATGAATAACATAGTCTATAGCAATTTTTTGTCTTTATCAAAACCAGCTGCAATAATAAATGGAAATGCTACTAATAATAAATTGAAATACTCTGTAGCTCTAAGAAGTCATACTGATAAACTAATGGTGCTGGAATATCAATACAAGCTACCTTTTTTCTCTGTTTTTTGCTTCCCTATTTGTTTCTACAGGTACTCAGAAGTAAAAAGCAGTGTGAAAAACTTAGGCCGTATGTAGCAATTTAACGTATGGTTGACCAACTTTTCAAAACTGGTAGAACTCTCAATTCGGCATCAGAACTGGAGGCTGTACTAAGCAATGGACAACCACACTCTTAAGGGCCAAATTTGGAGCATTCCTTATCTTGGTGCTTTGTACAATCTGATCCAAATCATGAATCCTAAGCATCTCAGAATCTGACATTTAACTTCTCCAAAAATGCTCCTACGATACACGAAACTTTCACTTTATGGAGCTGCAATGCTCTTTCCTGTACTCTTACCCCACTGACATTACAAGTTACACACCCTCAATACCAAGTACATTTCATCAATAACAAAATTGTTCCTGTGACACTGGGCATTTTTTTTTAAATCTTGTAAAGAACAGGTAAAAAATTTTAGCTGTCAGAGATTTTAACTTTTGATTAAAGTTGTCTCTACAATTAGAAACCACTCCAATTTTGTTCTGGAATACCACATGGCATCCACAATGTAACACTGTCTCAGTCTCTCCAAGTAAAACAGAAGTGTGTACTTCTCAGTATTTTTTTACATTTTTCAAACAGTTTTTTGCATAGATGCAAAGACCATACTGGAAGATCTCATTCCAAAGGTTCCTTTTCAGTAACTTCCTATTGAGATTTATTTTAATATATCAGTAATAGTATCTAGCAGACCACAAATGCTTTCTTCCCTATATCATATATGTCTTTGTCATCTTACCAGGTTACAAAGGTAGTTATTCAGCATTAACCTCTTTTTTTGCCTCTCTTCCTTCTGCTCCAGCAGCATGTTTTCACTGTTCGAAAAGTGTCTCATTACCAAAAGCCTTCCTCAAAAATATACCAAAACGTGAAGCTGATGGAGTTCAGCTGTTGGTCCCTGTATCACTATCAAAGAGAAGACATTTCAGGCAACGTGTAGGATTAATCCTTCTGTTTCTAAGAAGGGAGACCAGGAAGTGGTATATTCTGGGTTCTCATCACCTCAGTGTTGCCACAGACATTCTTTATTCTTTACCATTCCTGTTCCTTAGTGACAAAATTCCAGAATCTTTCTGCAAAGTTCGAATATACACACTTCCAACAACCAACTGGTTTTGCATGCACAGCCCTCATCTCCTGCATATTTCTCTCCTACAGGTATTTTCAGTCTCAGCTTTTTCCTTTGTTCTAGTTTTCTTCTCCGTAAGACTCATCTCTTGGGCTTACTCATCCTTTAATTTTAGTCATAGACTGAGCTCTAGACATGCAATTAAGTATAGCTGTAGAAGTATATCACTTTTAAAACTATTCAGCTGTTTTGATGCACTACAGCGTTGAACAAACTCCTTTAAGGACGTTTGTCCTTTCAGTCATTGAAGTGCAGAGGATAAAATAACGTTTTTTCAGTGCTGTGCATTTCAGTAGTTGTTGTGGTTTAAGTAACTTCATACTGGAGAAAGGATATATGACACATACTGTTTCATATACTGTTAATTTTTTAAAAGAAAAAAAAAGCTTTTAATCAGGAATAGTTTCTTATATTCCAAGCTTTCTGGAAGCCACTTGGCTTCCAAGCCTTTTTGTGGTACAGTCATAATCATCTCTTTTGAAATGACAAAAACACAGACTTCTTACGCTTCAGTTCCTTATCGACCTATTTTGAACCTGTGTGAGAAGTTTTCCAGACCTTCTTGTAAAATGGCATACTGATTTGACATTGTATTAATTGAATGAGTGAAAGAAATTAAGTACTTGGGTATCTTTTGTATTCCCTGAAAACAGGTTATTTTGCTTTTCCAGGTTTTTTTTAGGCTTTAGCCTAAATCACTATGAGACTCCAATTGAACTTTTATTCCTAAGAATTACAAGATGAATTGGGCTAATAATTACTTCCTAACTTCCTCAATCACTGCAATAAAATGTGTGTTATCAAACTGACTGAATGCTATAAATTTTCATTTCTATTTCCCTATTTGCATACTATCACTAGCTTGCTAAAGATCTTGCTAACTTCCCACTGAGGCACACCATCTTTCTCACCTTGTTCTTATAGGTACACTTCCAAAGCCGATCCAAATTTTGTGTTGTTGTGAATTGCACTACGATTTTAAACAGTGGATCTATTTCTTATAAAGAACACAATCCATGATATTTGCATACCTTTTTTTCTCTCTTCATGAATATCTTGAACCTCTTCATCTTTTGGACCAATTTAAGCTAATTTTATTTCCGTTTTACCTCTGTGACTTTTCACTGATTCTACCTTGCTGTTCCCATCACAATAATACTGATAACTGATAGCATAAAATGTAGAAGGAGATCAACAGACAAAAAGGCTATGGATTTGCTTGATTTTTATTGCTCTGTTTACTATAGGATTACTGGGAATCTCAGCAGCAGTTAACTGACAGGAAGTCCAAACAGGAGATTCTCAAGTAATCCTTTAACTGTACTTCAACAACAACAGAGAACCAAATTCTTTGAAATCATGGGCAGTACATAAAGTGCAGTGACCTAGGCAGGAAGCGAGTTTCATAGTATTGGGCCATTACGTAGATTAAACACAAGCACGCCAACAAACAAATAAGCAGAAGTAGATGCATATCAAGACGAAGAAAGAGCCTGACTGTACCAGTGAATCTAGAGTGGCATCCAAGGTGCTGACAGTTTGAAATCATGTTAAAGCAGGATCTTTCCTGGAAGTGCCACAGAGCCTCACAGTACAAAATTCTGGATTTTGTCAATTCTCATAAAAATGTCCTGAGAACTATTTCGGACCTGCTTCTTTTTATGTGTGTATCCTGTAAACTGAATTTATAAGATCTATTTTGCCTTCTAAATGAGTGTTTGATCTAATAAAAAAATATCCTTCTAAAGTACACAAAAACCCACATGCAACACGCAAACATACAGATATGCAAAAAAACCTCTTCAAATTGAATTAGTAGTTTCCTACTGGCAAGCTGGCCACACTTCTCCTGTTTTTTTTCTTTGTTTTCTCTCCTCTTTTGAAAAGCTAGTCTTACTTGAAAAGCACCCATTCAAGCTTAAGAAGCACCACTAGAAATTCACCCCTCAAAGTCCATCCAAACCGTATACCCAGCCAAACACCAATCATTCATCTGACTAAATGTCGTTGTCTACAGTACAAATGTATACATCTGAGCTAGTCACCCTAGGCTCATTTTTTACCCATACATATACATTTCCAAGGTACAACTCCTCTCAGTCTAAAGCAGCTACCTAAAACAAGTCCAACGAATTATGCCCCAAAAAGACAGCAAAATGAATCCCACCCGCTGGACCTCGCCTCATGGCCATTTTGCATCAAATTGATCTTACACCTCATACACAGTTCCCTGTTACACGTGTGAATATGCAAATTGCCAAACAGAAAAATTTGTACTACCTTCTCTGTGTCATGCGTTACCTGTAGATACCTATTTTACATGACACAAATTAATTCATAAGAGCATATGGCTGCTATTAGCTTCAAACTGCACCTCAGAAACAAGCACGTTAAAACAAATAATAGGATTCTATGTTATTAAAAAAAGACATTATTCTGAGTTACAACCTACCACATACACAGTAACCATCCTCTAAGCTCATTATAAAAAAACTCTATTGAAAGTTAAAATAAACAATTTTAATCATATAGATAGAACTAATTAATGAGGTGGGACACAGTGTCCTCTAATATAAAGATGATTAAGCCATAATAAAGGAGTTCAGCTACACTTTGACCTAAGATCTTCTCATGCTAAAGGAAGAAACAGAATTAAGTGTGCATGTACGTTATCTATATTAACATAAATTATAAAAAAAAAGTTATTCTGACTAACTTGGAGATTTTTCTGTTACATGCAAGTTCATAGAAATAGTTTTAAGATATCATATTTTCTGCAGTCATGACAAAAAAGAAAATGAAATATTTTGTTTATAATGTACATCAAAAAAATAATCATATTATAGTTTTTGTGTTTGCTTTTCCAATATGTAAAAGTACATGTTTTAGGAGCTGATAAATAGTCTTATTTTTATTCTAGAATATTCATTGTAAGGCAATTACTTTTTACTATTTAAACGTTTTCTATTAAATCAAATCTCTCCTTATAGAAAGAAGAAAACTTGATATTACTTCATGGATCAGATAATGAAGAAACGAAAGTAGCTTCACTCTTCATGCACTTCTGTATAGCATATTCTTCTATGTATTCAAGAAAATAACTTTTAAGTAATGTCAGAACTTCTATTTTGAGTGCACAAATGCCTCTAGAAGTAACAGGTTATCTGAAAAGCCAGATATTTTTCAGTTTAGGCATCCGAAAAGGGCATTTCTGCCACTGTAGGCTATAATTAATTTCATTCTGTTTCTGTAAAATGGGTATAGCACACCCAGCTTCATAGAAATGGCGCAAATACATATCCACCACTGTTTGTATAATACTTTTCCTGTAAAGCACAGAAGTGTCCCTAGAAAAATTCTGGATTCAGCACAGGATTCAGATAACATGAGTTAAATAAGACTGGGCCAGACACTGATTTAAAAGAATTCAAATAACTATTAGCTGAATGAGGTAGGGGTTCAGTGGAAAAATACAATATGTTATAGTGAACTTAAAATTGTACCATATTATATGGATGGAATGCTGTCACATTAAGGTTGTCGAGGCATTCTGGTATTTCCTAATATTAGTTTTATGCATTTTGAATTTCAGTGATGGTCATTTAACATAGGCTTTAGATGTAATTTTACTCAATGCATGAGGACAGGCACACATAAAGATTTTACAGTTAACATTTGATACATTGTGATTTTGGCAGTTTTCTCAAGTTTGTAGTACAAGAAAATTCTGCTTTGTTGGTAATAGCAGCAAAGGGGAAGCATTTTCTGTCCAGAATGTCTAATTGTACTTTCAACGTGCTTCCTATGGCCCCAGTCTCTACAGGACTGTGTGTCAACCAATTTTGAGAAATACTTCATCTAATCCTATAAAAAAATTCATTTCTGTAACTAGAAAATAAGTTATCAGTAAACTCTTCTACACTGAAACATCTTGCGATGGCCAGTATCTTCTGGTATTAAAAGTCTGCACTGAACTCAAAGCTGCCCCCACAGCAGCTGCAGAAGACTTAAGCTGAAGCTTCTGCAGTCCCTTTGCTGCCCTTGAATTGAACTTGCTCTTTTTCCTCTTAAAATCCGTTTCTTCAGGTCCACACTCTGAATTTCCTCACCACCACTCTGATATGAGACACCTAAATGTACTCTGATCCGTCATTTCTGTATGGCAGTGTCGTATTTCTTCTCTTTGGCTATTATTTGGACTTCTTGGCAACAATTATAGGTGAAAAATATAAAAACTTTACATCAATAGGAACACACACATACTGCCAATGAAAAATGAAAAAGTGAATGAGCATTAAAACAAAATTTCATTTCAAAATAGGCCTATAAACTGAAATATTTCTAAAAAAAAAATTTGTCACCGGCTACCTTGGTTAAATAAATTAATAGTAAATTTCTGCTGTTGGCTAACAGAAAGATACAACCTTACAAACAAGTATAATGCAACCAGTGCTGTGATATACTTAGAGAATTGGAAAAACTTAAGTCTCATGTATTTAATATGCAGTGGAAAACTGCATTTTTTCATTCATTTTTTCAGCTGGAGGTATTGGTTTCTTCTGCTTTATTCTTAATTCTTTCTATAAGTATTAGTAACATTGTACAGATAAAGTGCAATTTTTGATTCTGGCATGCTGCTCTGTTGTAACTTTTACAATGTCGAATTACCTCAGGCTGCTACTAATATGAGGTATGTCCTTTATATTTTCATATATCTTTCTGCTGACCGAAAAAAATTGATGTAGTGAAACTGCTAACAAGCTGAGCCTCTGAAACCATGGGCAGGTGATGAAAGCCACCTCATGTCTAAAGCATCCCCAGGTCACAGCTGTCATACTCACTGCAATTCATTGCTGTCACAATCTGCTGTTCCTGCTTGTTGTTGCTCTCCTCTCATTCATTCAACTCATATATCTAAACATTCCATTACAAAAAGACATCTAATGTTCGTCTCATGTTTGAAAGGGCACAACACTCTTCTGAAATATAATTCTGTAGATTTTAGAGCTCAGAGTTCACTGCCAAATCTAAGGTGCTGCTTTGTAAGGCTTCCCTTCTAATTTTGCCTTTGTCTCATCTCCTGAACATAGCAGGATAAAATGTTTGGTTAGTACGTGATCTCAGCTTTATTCCAACTTCTTATCATGAAGAAATGAAATATTGCCCAGTAATAGAAAGGCATTTGAAGCTTTGTGAATTTAAAGATAACAGCACTAACTGTGAACTCTGTGAATTGGAAGGAAAGGTCAGCAAGTCGTCTACTGTGGCACTGTTCACAAAGGCAGTTCTTCTCTCCAATGAACCAGGTTGTTCATAACCTGAAGATTCAGATTTTCTAAGTCTTAATTTTGTTCTTTGTTACTTAATTAGATGATGTTACTATTGATTCAGTTTTCAGAGCAGAAATTTCTCATAGGTCTTCTGCCTTTCAAGCAGAGTTTAAACTTGTAGACATATTGTCCTCTAATTTCAAATCTACACTGTCATTTCAGGTTATATCTATGAAGTCCAAGATGAGTGATTCATAAACTTTTCAAATCAACTTGTGGAAACATTGTCACTGAGGAAAAACACTTAAGCAAAATTAGGGTTAAAACAATGAGCCAGAAGATAATGAAAACAAAACCAAAAAAATCTAAAAATGTAGCAGTAAAAAAAAGGAAGATATGATTCTAATAACAAACAGTTTCGTGAAAGACAGCAAGTGCACTATTTATCTATTCCTATAAAAATAAAGAAAAGGGAGGTTTGACCTTCTCATTTACATCTATTCTCTAAGCTATTTATTTTGATTGTAGTATGTTATTACTCATAAACTTTACATTGCTGGTGCAAGGTTCAAAAACTATGCTGATTAGAGAGTTTCCTGCTCAACTACTCAGTGCATATAATTCAATGGACACTAAAATCACAGCCTCAGATTGTGCCTAGTGAGGAACAAGTAAATTGCCAGTGACATTATGTCCATGCTCATGGGAAGAAAATCCCCCTAACAATGACCTCATGCTTCTGTGTTGCTAGGGCTTATGTTTCAATCCTGTTCAGTATTAAAAAAATAAGGAACATAATTACTTGGCCATGCTATCTCTATTTGCATGCCATCTCTAGCCACATGACCATATTCATCTGCCATAGAAAAAAAGTGGCCAGCAGGTCGAGGGAAGTGATTCTGCCCCTTTACTCAACTCTAGTGAGACCCCACCTGGAGTCCTGCGTCCAGCTCTGGAGCCCCCATCATAAGAAGGATATGGATGTGTTGGAGCGGGTCCAGAGGAGGGCCATGAAGATGATCAGAGGGCTGGAGTACCTCTCCTATGAGGACAGGCTAAGGGAGTTGGGGCTGTTCAGCCTGGAGAAGAGAAGGCTCCGGGACGACCTTAGAGCAGCCTTCCAGTACCGGATGGGGACCTACAGGAAGGATGGAGAGGGACTTTTCACAAGGGTGTGTAGTGATAGGACAAGGGGAAATGGCTGTAAACTAAAAGAGGGCAGATTTAGATTAGATGTTAGGAAGAAATTCTTCACCATGAGGGTGGTGAAACACTGGCAAAGGTTGCCCAGAGAAGCTGTGGGTGTCCCCTCCCTGGAAGTATTCAAGGCCAGGTTGGATGGAGCTCTGAGCAGCCTGGTCTAGTGGAAGATGTCCCTGCTCATGGCAGGTGGTTTGGAACCGGATGATCTTTAAGGTCCCTTCCAACCTTTACGATTCTACAATTCTATGATTCTAAAACAGAGGACATAAATCTAGATATATGTTGTACCACAAAGGAGCTGAATGAAGTAGGAAAGTCCTGCAAGAGTAAGTTCCTTAGCCCTTACAGTATTATTGAAATGACTATGTCCAGTAAGCTCTTAAATTTAGAAGTGAGTTTTGGATGGCAGATTAATGCTTGTGTTTATGTATTTACCTGTAGTACAAATGTATTGTGGGCAATATGTCACAGGCTTTGACTGAAGAAGTCACAGCAGCACTTAGGTATGTCTCCATCAGGTTCTATGTAAATGTCCCAAAACTCTAACTTAATCGTGCAAACTTTAAAAAATGTATACGTCACCCTTGAGTGAGCACACTTTTCTAAACAGAACTTAGATTAATTTGGCCATCTAAAACCACTTCATTGTAAATCCATGTCTTTTCAATTTATGGTTATGTGCAAATCAGATGGGAACACAAAACCTGGTTTGATAAATAACTTGCACAAGACGTTATGCCAGGAGATGTGCAAAAGCTGGCAGCTATGATGAAGATTTTATTAGCATGAATACGGGATAGTTGAAATAAATAGATGAATAGTGTAGGTTATTAATACAAACATGTGCTTAAATAAGCAAGATTTTTTTAAAAAATAATATGATTTTCCAGTTACAAAGTAATGATAAAATGTTTCAAACAGAGAACCAAAATTGCTAATTATGTTCAAAATCTTCACCCGGATTATAATGAAACTATCTTTCCAACGAGATGAGCTACAAGAATGAACTTGTTAAGAAGTTAAGGAACTCTGGGATGATGAAAATTTTCTGGTATGGCACTGCCTATGGTTAAAATAACATACACAGTTACATGGTGACAGAGTTCCATACTTTCAAACCTACTAGATAGGTTTAGATCAGATGAGCCAGAAGTACCTCTCAGTTAAGCGCTTCCAGCAATGTTCCCATAACGGGGTGAGATCTGTGAACACACTAGGACCTGCTTTCCACAAAAGGCAACCTTTTTTACATAGCCTAGGAGCTATGTCGTACTTCAGATGTACCTGATTTTGGTAACTGGAGACAAAGATCAGGGGTCTCATCAACGTATGCTCCCAATGACATATTTAAATGTAGGCCACTAACTTAGGCAACTTTAATAGATACAACAAGCCTGTAAATCAACTTTACAAGCTAGAATTCAGCTTGTAAAGTTTATAAACAGAAGGTTACCAATGGTTGTGAAGGTCAAAAAACAGATCACCTTTAGTCAGGAAAGAAGGCTCCCTGCCTTTGCTAAATACCTCTATAACCAGATTAATTCAGTTACAGTCAGCAAATAAAACCTAAAATGGTTAGACAATTTCAGATATCAGATATTTTTGAGATATCTCTATAATACTACAGTTCTGGCCTGCAGATTACTGGGTCTGTTCTGTGCAGCTTCATTCCATTCTGTTCTGGGATTTGGCAATTAAGGCTCTGCAGAGGCAACGTCTCAAGCCTTTCAGCCTTCTTCAGATAATCTGTAGCATTTCAGTTCAAATGCCTAGATTTAACAGTCAGAAGAACAGCCCATTCTATTTTAAGAAAGGAATAACTTCTTCCTTGATATCTTGAGGAGTGTTGCCATTAGATTACAGACTACAAAATGTGAGAAATCAGAAATCTGTGCATTCTGTATCAAAATCTTCAACTTGAGCACTGTTTTAATACTGATTTAGAGAGGGGGAGGAGAACTGAGAAGATAACACTGGCCACCAGCAGCCTACCGTGTTCCCAGAGCTACAACAGTTGGGTTTCTCCTATATATTGACCTTCTGACTTACCTTCTAACATCTGACACCTACTGACCTTTATCATCTTTATTACAGTTGTGAGCAGAATCTTTTTATTTTATTTTATTTTATATAGTTACCTTAATAACAGATGTCTCAACTCGGGATGGAGGACTCTGCACTTGTGCTGCTGCTGCCATGTTGGCGATGGTACTAAGGTGATTCATCTGGCTCATTGCCATCGTGACAGATGCTGGAGGTAGGCTCACTGGAATTAACGGGTGGGGCATCATCATAAAAGGCAGTTCCAATCCTGGTGGGGGGAAAAAAAAAAGGGAAGTGGATTTGTGCATCCTTTTAAAACATTGTCTTTTTTATCTCCTGATTGATAAACAATATTCAAGTGATGGGTGTGACAAGATGGTTCACACTGCAGGACAAAGCAGCTATGTGTCAGTTCTCTTCTGGGATATGCATGGCTAAACCACTAGCAACCATGGAGGGCTTCTAGCCACAAGGAGTGGCTATTAGACCTCTTAGTTTGTTCACATCAGTGTAATGTATGATATCACTGCTAAGCAATGGATGTTTATTATCTTCTTTAATATCTGCTGTAAGGTGCCTTAGTAATGCATTATTATGCCACCGATGCACAGGTTAGCAGTTATTTTAAGTATCAATTTTATTGCATGCGTATTTGTTCTTTATTGTCTCCGCTTCCCCTGCTTAATACTTTAAAGGAAGTAGTCCAATATTCCCCACATCTTTGTTTTTTCATAGCCTATTTATATAAACACAAAATAAAGACAGGAACTGGAAAACTGCTGATGTTAGTGCTGAAAGATGTCAACCCGTACCATTTGGCAGAAGGTGGTTCTGTTGAAGAGGGTTGAGAGGATGGCTAACTGGAACTTTATGCTGTCCAGGCAAGCTGGGGTGGTTAACAGAGGCCTGTGATCCTTGGGTGGGGGGAGACTGAAGTTTTTCTTTATCCCAAGAACCATCACTGCTGCCTGTGGGGAATGAATACGTATTATTTGGATGAAGGAAGACTCCAAATTTGCAATGTCTGACTTTGCTAGCAAGGCCAGCAATCCAACCTTTTTTCGCAAGTGGCATTCATTTTTATATATTTTTAATATATGGGTTAAGGGAAGGACTTTTGGGGTTTTTTTTCCATCCTCTGAAAAAGATATGTAAGGATAACTTTTTAAAGTTAAGAGTCAGAACACAAACTTAAAAGTATTTTAGTTGTGCTCATTCACGTGAATTTTCTGTTTGATGTGTATTTTGCACATACTTTTGCTACTCTCAGCAAGTAAAACTATATATGGCATTTATTTTATACGAGAGAATATTTTTGCCTGCAAAATGTCTAAAAAAAGAATCTTGACTGTTATGCCAATTAAAACTTAAACTACATTTACATTCCTTCTTGTATTTGTAAATAAATAGACATCATAGGGAGTAACTAAAAACTTAAATTTATTGAGGGCACCAACATGCATGTATATGTGCTTGGCTGATGATTCTATTTTGTATATTCAATTTTTATCTCATATTATTAATTAAAATGTAAGGGATTATTAATAGATTCCTGCAGTCTTCTGGTCGTGGAATGGACTAACAGCAAGAAAGAATGTGGACAAGTAAGTGTTGAGACAAGCAGTAATTCATATGTTTGAGAAATACCCTTTTTCACTATTGCAGACCTCCTCATAAAAATACCCACAGAATTAAATGGAAAGATACAATTGAATGACAATACTAAAAATCATATAACATTATTAATTTGTACATTTCTGTATAACAAAAAGTTTTAAATCTTCCCATCTGGCGACTGACATCATTCATGGTGCACATTTACGTATAATGTTGAGATTGAGTATATGCATGCTTACACATACAAAGTAATCTATAATTTTTTTTTGTGTGAGTTTATCATAGACAATCAATAAACAATGTTTTAACATATTAATAAATATGTATATATGCATGCACTTTCAGCAGTATTAATATACACATCAGCAATATATGATTGCTTCCTTTTTCATACAAAGCACAATTTCACCCTCCTGACTTTGAAAGGTTCTCCTGTTTTCATGGGAATCTCTGCTGCTAAGGAGTTTAGGATAATATCAGCCAAGACCTATTGTCCATTTCTATTTAGCATTAGGGATTACAGTGAAGTGCATATTTCTGAATATTTTTCTATATACATCGTACGACTTATTGAACAACAGGGCCTCAAAAGCAACAGGACTAATACCACCACCTCCTTACTTCAGTAGAAACGGGATTAGCACATTAGTCTTGACATTTTTCACATCGTTTTCATGGAATGACAAAAGCATAAAAGTTGGTAGAATTCCAATTTAATTTCTCTAGATCTATTAAAAACCTGATTGTAAAAGCTGTACAACACAGTTTATAATGAAAAATACTCCATTATTGCCATGATTTTCTTTCCCTAGTTACTTCATGAAGACAGTTAAGGCTCAATATAAATTCTAACTCATTAGCTCAATACTGTCTCAGTCCCAGTGTAAATTGTTCAGAAGGACGTAATGAAAATTCAGTCCAAACTCTCCCGCAATCAAACAAAGCAATTTTATGAAACAATGAAAAGAATCAATTATATGAGAGATACTTTTATTATTTTACAAGAAATTGTCATAACCTTTATGAAGTGTACATAGTTGAGCTGGTTATTACATGATTTGAATCTCATCACCTCTGATAAGTGAATATGTTTTCTTGTACTTTGAGACCTCAGAGAGTCTCGAAACACAATGAACCTACTTTCAAACACATATGTTACTGAAGGAGCTAAATCTTAGCTGGAAAATGATTTTTTTTTTCCTTTTAGCTTTCTTTTCTCCAATTTATGGCTTTTTGCCACTGTGACATACACATTTCACTTATTTTGAACATTCTTCCATTAAAAAATATGACCCTGGAAATGAAAGTTAAACAGAAAAAGTGAGTTCATTAAATTTTAGCCAAAATCTAGGTGTTGATGTAGATTCAACAGAGGAAAACAGGTAGCTCTGTACGGTCATTCAGCCCATCTTGGAGGATGTGTCCATAAAATAATAAAGGTGTTTTTATAGTACTTAGGGCTTCATTAAAAAAACAACCACCAAAAATCTGTCTACACCATGTCAAATTCTAAGCAGGAGCAAGCCCAATCTTCATTTTTCCATCTGTTAGAAAAACGTTGAAGAGGGAACTTCTCTCTGGCAGATCCTGCAGTGGAGCCCCCACTGCTTGTCCATCTCACCCTAGTTTCACGCTGGATGTGGCACTGCCTGCCCTGCCGTGGCTGACGTGGAGGCAGAAAAGGCTCTCTATGCTGCCTGCTTTAGCATGAGTGCGACTGCGCTTCGATTCAGATGAAGTCAGCACTGCCTGGTGATCAGGTAATGGCCCAAATGAAATGAAGAGGGAAAGACCGCAAGAGACAAATGGAATGAATGGCCTCTGGGCATGCCTTCATCTGTACAGTAACTGCAGAAGAAGATTTTACAAATGGCTTAGACTTAGATGGCTTAAGTAAGATGAATCTGGGCCAGAATGTCTCGTTTTTGTAGCTGCAGACTCTCCTGTCTTCACCATCCACTGAAAATTTTTTTTGGACATTTATTTTTTGTTCTTTATTAAAAAAAAGAGATAGAAAAGGCTATGTTTCTAAAATGTATTTCAGACTTGGAGCAAAATTCTCTAGTTTACGTGTAAAGTTATAGTATTCTTACCAAGGTCACCATTTTACGAATCCTTTAAGCTCATTGTTTTGTACTTTCCCATCAAAACATGACAACATTCATATGTCACATATGTATATAGGAATACATGTAAAATATAAATATCTATCAGTAACTATACGAATATTTGTTAATATTATAAGTGAGGAAGATTTTGGCTTCTCTAGGGCTGGTGAATTCCCAGTAATATTTTCCCTATTTATTAGGAAGATCTTCTACAGTACAGTTAATTTCATGCTGCACGCTGATGTTCAATATGTAGATGGAGTCAATTCTGCTGTGACCCTTCCTAACCCGGTCACAGAATTTTGCACAGTCAGTCATAGATTGCCAATTATGGCACTGCTTATGTGGCTCAAAAATTAGTGCTTTCCTAAATCAGTACTCCCTCTGCCTCAAAATTACAGTCTCTGTTGTTTCAGAGTGATACCACACCTAATAACAAACTGGAAGAGAGAAGAGACAAGCTTCAGAAAGCGAAGTACTGAGGCTAACGTTTAGTCAGTGACAGATTCTTTAATACTTGTAGTCTGGCATCATCTGTCAAGATTTGTTTACAAGGAAAATGATTCATAGATAGAATCCAATCCATAACATTAGAAACCACTTTCAAGCTACAGGCTGTTGCGCTCCTGAACACTTTGAGTGGACAGACACCGATACAAATAGTCTTGGCCATTTGCTGTGTTTCTCTTACGTTAGTTAAGCAGAACAATTTTCCTCTTCGAGGAAACAGTTATTTTCATTAATGTCAAAGCAAAATAAGTGTTATTCCTTAGACAGTACTCACCGTCTGCACAACTAAGTGCAAGCTACCAGTTCTGTCACTTTTTACATTTGACTTTGATTTAATGCGTACAGTGGTTTCAAAGAGTATTAAAAATCTGTTGCCTTCTTCCTCTTCACTTGTTGCCCTGCTGGAGGCTTATGTTTTTGCAGTTCCATCAGTGGTTGTCAACTCTTTGTAATAGGATTAAAAGCTTGGACACCTGATATCCCTGGGTGCTGCAGTTCACCCTCATAAAAGCTGTTTGCTTTAAATTGAGAGAAAATCAGTTTTTAGTGGCATAATTAATTAAATTATGCAAAGTGTTCCAGATTCAGCATAACACTTTCTGAAGCAATTGGAAGCTCTGCGTTGCATTCAAACTGGATTTCAATTGATGCTGCACTAGGCTGACCATAGAGCACCATTTTCAAGGCTTTCAAGCACAAGGGATACAATTTTGAAATGCAAATGCTTCGTGTTGAGTGCTCAAACCCCGTACATGTGCACTTGAATAGGCAATTTGGTAGCCAGCTACGTATTTCATGTGCTACAACGCTAACAGGAGCACTCAAAAATTTGAAATTGAAGTTCCAAATGTAAGTGCATGTGCTTAAAAACTGGGCTAACGTTGTCTCACATTTACTCATCATGGACAACCTGACGGAACAAAAATGACAATACATTTTCATAATTTAAAGGGCAGACTACAGAATTCAGTGTTTTCCCCATCACCAACATTTCAGCACATATTGTCCATAATGTGAGTTACCTTCTCCCATAATCAGTGGTTACACAACAAACCGTCATTTGTACACTGAAGTGGGTCTGTAAAAGCCTGATGCCTGGATTATTTGTATTCATCAGCAGCACAATTAGGTAGCTAAGGATGGTAATAATAAATGAAAACAATTCTGGACTGGAAGGTAACGCAGCCAAAAAAAAGAAAACGAAGCAGAAAACTAGACTGTACAACATCAGCCTCGCAAACAAACTCTGATCTCAACGTACCAGATTCATTTTTACAATTGCATCTCTTATTTGCTTACTCCTTTTCCTTTCACATTCGGTCCCCATTAGGATTCAGCTCACCTAAACTGAGGTTCCCTCAATATGAGTTGAGCAGTTTAGTTCCTGTGATAGCCAACAGGGATCTAGCCAACAGGCTCTGGAGAACTGTTGAGCTCCCTCTCTGGGACAGGCCTATCTTCGGTCAGCTGAATCTGAATCTCCTGGTTCCAGGGACTACAGTCCAAACCCAACTCAATGCTCTAAACACACACCACCTCAGATGGTCAAAATAATCTGAGACACGTTTTAGGGGGTTGGTGAGTACCTCACAGCCCCTGCAGGAGACTCCGTGGCCATCTGAAGACGTAGATCAGGCAGGATACTCAAGGGTGTCTAAGGCAGTAACACGTACCTATACCTAGGCAATTAAACCAAATTGTTCTTAATTATAGGAGGATTTGAGAGATTAGAATTAGGCTATCTGCCAAGCCCTCGGGTCTTTCTCCTTTCTTTCCTACAGAAAACTTGGGTATTTTACGGCATCCCAGAGAACACTTCCAGCCTGTCTTTCGGCAAGCGAATCCCAGCCCTGGCTCAGGAACGGTTTCAGGTATTATCGCACACACAAGCAGTATCACATGTCAAAAACACAAAAGAGAGCCTGAGCTTCTACTAGCAACTCAAACCACTATTTTTTTTCTTTTTCATTTTGTGTGCTACTGATCTTCTTTCAGCCCCCTAATCTTGCTGTTATCTTCTGTTTGCTGAAACAATTTGTATCTCAGCAACAATTACCAAACAAAGCATCAGTATCAGCTGTGTTGGCTCATTTTTCTGAAGTGGACTATTCACTATCTAGGCTATTTATGTCCACTGGAAAATATGCATAATCAGTGTGCTAAAAGTCGGTGATCTTCGCATCCTGACAGTGAGGAAACCTCTTTATAAAACCGTCCACATAAAATCCTGCTGCTTTAGACCTCAAATTGCTATAAATTTGTGATTCCATTTTTGTATAATTCAGTCTCCTGAAAGCAGCTGTAGTATTTACCTGCAATGTTCGAGTGTTGTCAGACTGTATAAAGGGCAGACATCTACAGATGAAGGCACTTTTGTAAGACCTCTATGTTTACTGCTGTATCATGAAAAGCAAAAAAAAACCTTTGCCACTATCTGTCTCACAGTATTGACACTTTACAAAAAAAAGTATCAGTACCTCTTCTGAGACCACAAAGTGATCATCAGAGCAAGTACTATGACATAGGAAAATAACAAGTTTCTCAAGACTTCTCTGGAATGCTTTGTATTCTACTCTGGATAATGATTTTTCTTTCTCTGCCTCCCCCCCCACCCCCCCCACCACAGCCTTGCCTTGTTATTTTATGGTTATATAATCACGCTTATGC
>Ga0065711_1039359_pt1 | contig 17915 bp, 10 predicted proteins | sample Hoacrofraction12_FD_59098 | JGI IMG/M metagenome (GOLD analysis project Ga0065711, IMG submission 59098) | Hoatzin crop microbial communities from Cojedes, Venezuela - Epithelial fraction 12 v2 (version 2) | ecosystem: Host-associated > Birds > Digestive system > Esophagus > Crop | place...
CCAGTCGTGCTCATGAACTAGCATGGCCGCATTTGGTCGCGTTCAGTGAGAAACTGTGACAACTGGCTACTTAAACAGTGCAGTTTTATTTGTGCAACAGGTATATAGGTTTTTTGAATTTCCGGTGATAGTGACTGTCTGCAAGAAAGCACGTGCAAATATAAAAAGCGTGAAAAGATTATAAATAATACAGCCTGGCTATAAACATTAGGGAGTAACTATTCCTGAGAAAAGAGCTTAGTTTAAGTCTCACCCAAGGCGTCCCAAGGGGGGGAGAAGCAAGGCTCAGCCCGTCGGCCAATCCCGGTTGTTGGAGGCAGTCTGAGGTGGAGTTTCCCTTGACTTGCTCACGATGTTATCTTCTTTTTCTCCGAAGATCTACGGTGTTATCTTCTTCTCCAAAAATCCCCCATTTCCCCGGCTATTTTTATATCCTTTCTACCTTTAAGGTGGAGTTTGAGTGACTATGTATGTATGTATGTAGTCATACATACCTTTTATCACGATTGGTGTAAAATTTTCTCGCTTCACATTTAAAGGTATAGTTTACGAAAAATCGAGAGCGCAGACTCAAAAAGGAGTGGTCGCACCTCGGAGGCGGGTAGCCTTTGGGATGGAGGTGTGTTTTGGTATTAAAATGATACGAAAACGAGCAAAGTTTATGAGAGGGTAGCACTTTGGCAAAGTTTCGAAAACCTATTGGCTCAGGGGGCCAGATGAGCTGCTTATCAGTTCTAGAGAACCATTTCTTCCCACTTTATCATCACGGAGTAGGGCCACGGAGTCTCCACTCCGTTCCATCCTCTGTGGTACATTGCAGGGAATTGCTGTGTTAGTGGATTCCTCGCATGCCTGCTGCAGCTGTGTCCCATCCTCAGAACTCCTTTTGATTTATGTTTTTCCTCAATGGGTGAACACTGCTACGTTTTTCATACAAACCTTAATTTTCAGATGTAAAACCTTAATTTTACTAATAATTCCACAGTATGCAACCAGTTGGGATGATGAGGAAGAATTTCACAGTTCCTCACTGGGATTCCCCTCAGCCCACTAGGTGAAGGAAATCTAGTGATGGTCACTTTGGTGTAGTTCACATACACATCAAGGAAATCTGGCATTTTTCCAAAATTCATGCACTTTTTGTGTGCTTTCACACAGGTATTGTCATCCACTTGGAAATAGCAATTGTTCCAGTGATCCAGTGTATCATTTCTGAATATAAAGAGTTACCCAAATTTAATTTCTTGCCCAGAAGTTTTATAGGCAGCTGGTCACAAAGGCTAATTTTTTGCCATTAAATGCTGGGGAATGTGTTAGTTAGAGGTAATCACTAAGAACACGTTACTCTCCTCGCATTTCCAAATATATTTCACTAAGCTACAGCTTCATATGATACACAACAAATGTTTTCTAGACAGATCTGCTAGCACTACTTGTTGCTGAGCTTATGACTTTCATTCAGAAAGCTCTGCTTTTATATGTTTCTTACTTTTCTAGTTTCACAATTGGAACTAAAAATTCTTATCTACAATGATTCTTTTTTTGGGGAAAAAACCCATTGAACAAATTCAACTTAATTTGTTTCTAAGAATCACATTGGGGCAAACTGTTTGTTCTCAGAAGTCTGATTAACTCCTCTCCCCTTCCACTGCTCCCACACACAATTTTTAAATAAGCACATTTATTTAAAAAGTTATGATCTTTGCTATACAAAATTCCTGCATCTTTGTGACTGGTAACAAAGATCTACCATGGGGCAAAGCGATTATCTGTTTTAGACTGAGATAGGAGTTTATAGTGAATATGTCAGAAAACCAACTTACTAACTTCTAAATGCCTAAATTAGACTAAATTAATTTTAACTCTGTGATTTTAGTACTTTTCAATATGCCTATCATACATCCTGGAGATGAGCAAGAATTTCCTGAATATTCATGTGCAGTGGCATATGCCTGAAATGACAGGAAAAATCTTGCATTCATGTGCCAGTGCAGTGCGGAGGAAAAGTCTGTTTTCTTCATATGCAGCTGGGACAACAGTCATTCAATACTACAGTGGGGGGTCTGTACAAGACAGAAAGAATCTGAGGTGAAGGACTGAAATGGTGAATGGAGGAAAGGTTAGGTGATCTTTTCAAGAAGTAGGACCCAGGGAGAAGAACTGCACAACCATAAGTAATGAACTGAAATGAAATGAGGACTTGAAGGGAGACTACACCTCTCCAAGCATATTGGTCTAACTAAGAACCAGTGAGGCCAGGGCAAGCTGGATGATGGGGATGGAAAAGTGATTTAGATGAGGCATCTGAATTGAGAAACACATGGAAGAATACTGGGAACTGGATGGACAGTTCTCACACGGAGGGTGAGTATAGTTCTTGTGAAAGATAATGAAGACTGGTTGCCACTGGGAAGTTCAGTAGTGGTGAACAGAGACAAAAATGGGAGGGCTGAGCCAGTTTTAATGAGGCAGTGCAGATGGGGTAACATGGTGGAGACCATTCAACTTCGTAAAACTCTGGGGAGGACCCTCAGTGTTCCACTGAATACAGTATTTCTTCAATATCTTGCAGACCAAGACTGAAATTCCTTCATGTGTAGAAACTTCAACCTTGTTCCAAGCCCCAGTCAAAGAAGATGGCTGAACCGCAGGCAACTCTTGGCTTTAAGAAGAAATTCTATTCTAGACTCCAGATACCTCAGAAAAGTGCTCACTGAAAATATTTATCCTAGGAAATATTTATCTTTGAGTGAAATTATGAAGTGGGTAAAAAAAGTAAAAGTGAATGAAATACAAACTTTCAGGTATAGAGAAACTAAGCATTTTGCTGTAGGTTGCAAGAAAATATTCTCTGGTGGAACCAGAAACTGTGCTTGGTACTTTGACCATAGAAGTTTCTCCTGCAACACTGGATTTCCCTTAATTGCTTGAAACAAATATCAGGATAATTATGATGGATATAGATGAGTAAAAAAAATTCTTTTCTCTTTAGCTGAAAGCACTTCATATAGATGATCAGTTTAGAAAGTAGGAGATAAAAACTCTTTGTTAAAGTATTTAAACATAAATATTTGTATTTGTTTGGTATCCATCTAAAAAGAGACTCCCCAGAGATTCTTTGGCCACCTCACTTTAGAGAAGCAAATTTTTGCATCCACTTCTCAATCAGAAGTTGCAATTTTAAATGGTCTTTGAGAATGAGAATGTGATTTGATAAAGTTTTATATAGACTCAGGTGGTGGTAAAATTATTGTCATTTTCTGTAAATGATGACACAGATGGAAAAATGCTCCTTTGTGCCAGCTGAAGATCCAGCATAGGATGTTTCTAAGACTATTACCTCTTCACTTAAGGTCTTTCCTGTTGCTTAGTGTTTTTAATTTACTGGAGAAGTTCTGTTTGAATTGAAGTGGGCTGAAAAGAGACTTGTCCTGCCACTGGGAAGGTTCACAGTCATTCCGAGATACAGATGAGCCAAACCCAGAACCTCATATCCAAATCTTTCCAATATCAAGGCGAAAGGATCAGATGTGAACACTCTGTTCTAAACCCACTACTGTGGCTTTGATCCCAGGTCAAATCCAAAATTAGAAGGGGCCTCTTTCATAGCTCCAATTTGGACACAACCAAATCCTGCTTTCATTAGATTGTACTTCAAGAAGAAAGGAATTGTGTGTGAGTTTGCCACTGTTACATATGAAGACAGGCCTGAAACCTAACCTTAATTTTGCCTCAAAGCCAAACTCTAAACCGTACCCCAAATGAATACAGGTTAGAGTCTGACTTCCTTATTCTATCTGAATCCATGGCTCATAAAATTGTGTTCCTGAATACTTTTTTTTTTTTTTTTGGTCTGGAATGCATTACATTATATTTAATTGCAAATACTTGCAAAAACCCCCCATGTGTTTGAATGTTTTATGTGATTCACATATGTAAAAGAGCATCCTCACTCATCTGTAACGCACCTAGTTTGAACAGCAACTAAATGAATAAAAACACACCCCCCCCAACAACTCCTTTCCCTCCAAAAAAATTAAAGAAGGGTAAACATAATTCTTCCTCACTTTGTTGGGAGAGCTCCAGAAACCAGAAGCAAATGAGGGAAAAGAAGCAGCAGAGACCACCAGCAAACATCAGCTGCAATGTGAAACAGCAGGATAAAACCACTCACAAGAAGAGAACGGGCTGCTCCTCCCCAGTAGAAGTTTGTGCAAACATGAAAGCAACCAGCAAACTCTTCCAGCAAAGCAAAGGTTCAATCCAAAAGCAGTGAATAACTAAAAAGAAGGTTGAGGAAAAGTGCAACTTTGAGACAGAAATGACAAATAATGTTTAATTCCACTTGACTGTTTGGTGCCAAGGGGGAGAAAAATTAATGTCTTTCAATTGTATTGAGATGCTCTATTGATGAATACAGCAGTGTTACACTCCACTGAGAATACTGTCCATAACCCAGAAGGAAACTGTGCTAGTCAGGCTTTTTTTTCCTCATGGTGACAGAATAGAAAGAATAATGAAAATACAATCTAATGAGAAGCACTTCTTCAGTAATGTCCCACTATCTGAAGGAAAGTCAACTACCTAAACACAAAAATGTTCCAAAAAGATCATACATGGGCAACCTACATGTAAGCATTGTTAAGGATGGACTAGAAAGAAGAATCTAGTATGGCTGGTGGAAACTGGAGATAGTTATAGGAAAGCCAGAATGTGCGTTTCCTCTTTTTAAATTTTTATGTGCATAGAATTAGCTGACAGATTAGAGGAACATTATTAATAATACTTGCATCAGAACCGTAGAAAGCTGAATTTGCACAAAATGGTCTAGAAATTATTTTGCAAAAAAATATTGCCTTCTAATAAAACCCTCTCTGCCTTTTCCTAGGCCCAATTCCAAATAAAGCGATGACCTTTTTCCCTCATGTCTACTGTGTTTTTGAAGAACAACAAAGTAAAAAAATAAAGCTTGAGGCTTCATGAAGTTCTGCTAAGTTTCCATGATTTGTGTGAATGTTGTATGAAATATCAGGATGGTGGAAGGTTATGTAGCTTTCTTTCATAAACAAATTGTTTGTATTTATCATTCTACAGACTGCAATTTCCATTTTAGCAGTATTTTGAAAGGTGTTAAAGTAGCTTTTGCTTGCAAAATTGTTATTACTCGTGATTTTTTTTTTGAGGGTGGTGTGTTTTATTATTACAATACACAGGCCTACCCTCCTTTACTCTCCTTTTGAAATTCAGAAATAAATGCTTTCTCCACAGCACTTGTCACTCGCTGTATACTTCCTTTTGAATTTGGCTTCAGATGTTACATTTATTTTGGTTTTTTGATGCCCTCCACCACCCAAGTGCTCTCTGAATACCCAGGTGATATGTGTGACTCCTTAGTATGTTCACAATACAGATGAAACTCTCACCATTCACATAAGGACTGATTTTATCTTAACTGCCATCCTTTTCATACTTGGCTAAGTGATCTGTCTCCTGTGGCTGAGCCACACTGGTGTACCTACACTGCTGAGAAAAAAAGGAGAGAACAACAAGTACTGATTCCCACTATTTGTTTGGTAGCTTATATTCTGGCACAGTTCTGGACCTCTCCAGCTAAAACCGAGGGAATTAATCATAAACCAGTATAGACATGGGGCAGTCCTTATCAGCTCAGCTATAGAACTTTGTGCAGTGTGTCAAGGATGGGCACCCAGCACTGCTCCTGCAGACTAACACAAAGCTGCTCAGCCTGCTCTGCGGAGATGCTGCTTGTGACTAAGTTTACATGTAACTCAAGACCCTCCTCTCCTACTCTATGCATATTTTTTTCACCTGCATATCTTCTTTTTAACATCAGGGAAGTAATTAGAGCTATAATACATAGAAAATGAGTGAGAGAGGATTACAAAGGAATCTTTCTCCCCACTCTTTTTCTTTATTCTTTTCATCTATTTCATCTAATTCCTGTTATCCTCCAGGCATCTGTGAATTGTTTAGAGGTGTAGTTAATGAAGAAAATCCTTCCAGGTGTTACATGAGTGTGGTCAGGCATACACACTTCGGTGCTCTTCAAAGGAAGAGCTCTGATACAAATATGCATATACACACAAACTGAAATCTGACTAGCTTTTCTACAGTCTGATAACAACATACATTTTTTTACCCCTTTTAATATTTAATAGCAATTCAAATGCATGTAACAGAACCCATCATACAACAGCCGTAAGAATGTGATGCAAAATAGCTGGATAAAGTGGCAATCAGAAGAGGAAATGAGTTTTTTCCAAGCAGGAGAAATGTTACAACCCATTGTAGCTCAAGGGCAGATTGCTCACCCACATTGCTTCCTTCAGAACTGTTTTGAGTTTTTGTTTCCCAAGGAGGGGTCTCCGCATGGAAATTCAGCGAAGAGTAAAGAAATACTAGCCAAAAATTTTGTGATATTACGTGGTTTGGATAAATAAAATATATATGCTATTTTAAATGGAGGTCAGATATGTGAAGACTTGTGTTTCTCACATTAAAAAAGAAAATGAGTGCAGTATATTCTACATGTATGTTTTCAGATATGACTGGATGAAAATTTTCTGCTAAGCTCGAACATCTTCATAGAAGAAACAATTATTCTGATAAGAGGTTGATACTGCTTATGTGTATACCCACTACTAGAATGATACGTTCTCAGTTGACATTATTCTGTCCATTTTTCATCTGTTTACTAACTATACACAATAAATGTCTATGGGATTCTGGAAACAGGATAAGGTGTTACTTTCCCAGGTAACCTGATACAAAAATTACTTCTCACCCCCTCATCCTTTAAAACGAAGCACATGGACCAGCTGAGACGTGTGTTTAGCTGCAGGGAAGCCTGATTTCCTGGGAGGTATCCACTGCAAGAAATGTCTCAAGTTATTTTTCAAGCTATAGGATCAACAGCCTGATGGCTTGGCAGGGAGCTTTAGAATTGCAGGGATGGGCCTTAGAGATCCCTGGCTTTAGAAGCCTTGTGACCCACTGCATGGGGCAGTCACCGCTGTCTTTTGACCTAGAGACCCTGACATCTGTAGGCTTAGTAGCTTGCCACAGTAGGCTTTATGAGGCGGATTTATGCTTAAATAGTGTGCTTGTGAGTACTTTACATTTCTGTTTCTGAAACTGGCAAGATTCTTTTCTCATGTTTGGTAAAAAATGAAGCACCAAAGAATTCAAAGCAATTGACACCAACCAAACAAATCTCTTTACCAAGTGCTGCCTACCAAATGTCCTGAATATAATATCTGAATATTCAGGGATTTATCAAAAATTTCATCTTTAACATCTGCAAAATGCTGCTACTGTACTTACTACAAGGACCAGCTGTCAGCTTTCTACATTTGGAGTGATAATTATTTCAGAGTAGACTATGTGCAAAGAAGTGTACACTTCCTGTTTCTCCAAGGAGACGATAATCAAGTCTAGTGACATCATTCTGATCCTCAGATAGGCATATACATAGAATAATATTTTTCCTGATTTATGTGTTAACTACATGTTTATGTGTGTGTATTTCAGTACAAACAATGAAAATTCTTACAGTGTGTAGGTCTTTTGCAACTTCTAGTGCTGAGGCCCGTAATTTTAGCAAATATATGATTGAATCTCTCTTAGCTAATGCGCTGGCAATTAATTCCCTCAAAATGCCAAATGTACTGCATATTGCTTAGCTTAGTGAAATTATACATATGTAATGGGATAAAAAATAACCCCCAAAATTGTGCATTTTAACCTAAATCAACCCATCAACCAGTTTCAGCCATCTAATAGTCTCCAGCGAAATTCCCATAATGTGGTCCTTATTGCTAAATAATTTAGTGTTGTTTAAACAGAATTTATAGCTTTGTTACGATTAAGTATATGATTAACCCATGAAGATTTCACATATAGAGTGGTGGATCACTGGCTGATACAAATTGCCACTTTTCCTTTTGATATAAGAGAATTTTTCCGGACAAGATAACCTAGAGAAGCACTGAAGACAATGGGTTATTGCACTTACTTGGAAGTCAAAGTGAATATACTTTGAGAAGGAGATGGGGAATTCTTATGCTCCTTCTTGAATTCACACCAGCAGAACGTAGGAGCTGCTGAGTCCTGAGGGAAAAAGACAGTAGGAAAAGAACCTCAGAACAGGACTACTGACTAGGATGAACTGGAAGAAGATAGCAGATATTATTCTGTGGAGATGTGGAATTTGCCCTTAAACAGTAGAAATGCTGTCTTTACTAGAACAGCTAAAGAAGATAATACTAATTTTTTTTTCAGCTTCTGATATAGAAAACAGTTTGTACCCTAATAACATCTAGCAGATCCGCACTACTGAAGTCAGTCAGGTTTGTGGGGTTTTTTTGTTTGTTTTAATGATTCCCATCACTTTATGATACTGGCACCATATGTTGAGAACTGTAGTAAAGAAAAGTAATCTAATAAGAGAAAAAAAGACTTTTCATTACTGAAAGCTTCTGTAAAACTTGGGAAGTGAACAAACCATGCACTTTTGTTACTTGATGTATGGGACTGGAACAGATCAGCTGTGAAATCAAAAACCTGTGGCAGGATTACTTCATGTTTTCCTGTATCTCTCAAAACTGTATGTTTCAAGTAGATGACTGTTTATCCCCGTTAGTTCTATGGAATTCGGGGTGGTGCCTTCTGAAGTACTGAATGGCTGAAATGGGACATCTGTGAAGCCTTAGGTGGCCGTCAATATTTTGTATCTTATCTTTTTATCTCCTGCCTGGCCAAGATGACAGCTATAATTCTATTTATTTTTCTTTGTCACTGTTGTTTGGCCAAGACTCATCAGTTACTTTTGGGATTTATATAGTGTCATTGCTGGCAGTGCCTGAACTCTGAGTATGAGTAAGAGGCAGAAAACCTGCAGGTGGCTTTACATATTTCTTTTAATTCTTTTTTGCTGGTCATGAACGAAGTTCAGTTTTGAATAGGCATAAATGTCCACAAACATTGCTGAAAAGCAGTATTTCAAAATAATCTGTTCTGGTGCAAAATCATAGCAGATTTCAATTTAGATTCAAGGACGTTTGCACAGTGCTACGTTCTACCCTGGATCTGAACTTTCAAGAGTTTTAATTTGATTCTGCACTACTTCCACTTCTATTTTAGAAGCAACATTCATTTGGCAGCTCTTTCTTTCCCTTCCCCTCCATCCCACACTGAGATCAAAATTCTGAATGCACTAGCAGTGCAAGGTTTGTGGAATAGAAGTTCATCCTATGGAATATCCTGTAGGAATAAAATCTACATAGTTGCCTGTGGCAGCTGGAAAGGAAGAGGCAATCCATTCTCTTACCTGTTCCATCACACTGACATAAACATTACACTGGAAATATGTAGAACAAAAGTTGCTGCTTTCAAGGGTAGAAAATGATGTGAAGAGGAATCTAGGAACATTGACTGGATCTCTCTGGCAAAAATAAGACCCTGAATGGATTTTGTCTATTTCTGAATCTCTTATCTGGCAGATAAAAATAGAAAGCTAATGGCTAAACTGCAATTTGCTCCACAACAGTTAGAACTGGGTAAATACTAAGTGAATATTACGTGCTTCTAGAAGAATTCCTACATTAACCTCATTAACATTCAGACTGGCAAGCAGTGTTGAGGTGAACACTCAGCACCTCACAGCATCGGGTAGTCTATCTTCACACAAGAGGGCTGAGTCCAAAATTGTGACTGTAGAATTATTTCATTATGGAAAACATTGCCATACAATTGAAAAAAAGATTTGAAGACAAGTCTTTCTGAAGTTCTATTATCTTTCAGATAATTGCTGTCTTGCAACCAGTTGCTATTGACCAAAGTGATCACATATGTCACAAACTGTTTTTGTTTGTCGTAATAAAAATAAAACCATGTCTCTCATGAAGTCCCTAGCAAAGAGAACAGAACTTTGAGTACTCAATATCTGTAACAGTAAGCTTTTCAATTTATCTTCCTGCTCTTATATGGCAGACTTAACAAAGCATGATGTCAATGGCAGAAAACAAAATAGAGATCAACATGCAATATTTTTTAAGAAAAGTTTTGTAGATGACAATGACTCGCCCGTTGTTCTCTGCTACTTTTGTAAGGACTTACTATGACTTACCTATATCTGAGGTTTTAAATTTTCAACTACTATAGTTGATAACTTGATAGGTCAGCTGTTTGATTAATTCCAGCCTAACAATACCTTTTGTTCTCATTTTTCTTTCTGGCAGTGTAATTTTTAGTTACTTGATAGAAGAGTATGAAGGGTTATGTCAACATATTTCAGGTTGTAATGAGGAAAATGTATAGGAGTATAATAAAGATAACGTGACTTCAGCTATACTTTGTGAGCATGTCTCTTGATTTATGCTGTTTTTAAAACTGCGGAGATAACATTCTTGGAAGTAAACATACTGAAGCTTTGTTACACTCATTGTTACTCTGAAGACATTTTCCAGTTGTCCAGAGCCTGTAGCTGCAGCTGTCTGTACTTCACTACAGCACTTCTAGCACCTGCAGCTTTAGGAAATAACTAAGATTTTCAGCTGACATCTTCTAGGCACTTATTTATGCTGCAGCTTAAAATGATTTAATCTGAATGCTAGAGAGGAGTGTTCTTTTGTTAAAGACAGCAATTGATGTGAAGAAAATGTGCTCTAATAATGAAAAGCAATCATGTGTATCACCCTACAAAGGAGAAGAAATTAAGTTAAACTAATGTTAATCTAACAAGCAGAAAAAGATAATGAATATCTGTCATTTATACAGTCATTATAGTTTATTCCTTTTCATTTCTGGGGATTTTTAGGAGTCTCCAACATCGTGAGTTATTACGTATTATACTGCTGCCTGTATTTAAACACAGGATGATAAATTAGAGATAATAGCACTGACATACTTTAATTAAAGGTCTGCTTTCCTTGACATTTGAAATCTCCATTAAAGAAACACACTTTTCTGACCTTTCATAAATATAGCATTATGAAAGATTTCTCACTCCTTACATAAGTATATTCTCAGCATAAGAATACAAATAGTTCTACTTCTATCTGTATCATGCCCAGTTCAAGAAAGATGAAGAGCTACTGGAGAGAGTCCAGTGGAGGGCTACAAGGATGGTGAGGGAACTGGAACATCTCCCCTACGAGCAGAGGCTGAGGGAGCTGGGCTTGTTCAGCCTGAAGAAGAGAAGGCTGTGAGGGGACCTAATAAATGCTTTTAAATATCTCAAGGGTGCGTGTCAGGAGGATGGGGACAAGCTCTTTTCAGTGGTGCCCAATGACAGGACAAGGGGCAATGGGCACAAACTGAGGCACAGGAAGTTCCGTCTGAACATGAGGAAGAATTTCTTCCCCTTGAGGGTGACGGAGCACTGGAACAGGCTGCCCAGGGAGGTTGTGGAGTCTCCTTCTCTGGAGATATTCAAGACCCTCCTGGACAAGGTCCTCTGCAGCCTGCTGTAGGTGACCCTGCTTCAGCTGAGGGGTTGGACTAGATGACCCACAGAGGTCCCTTCCAACCCCTACCATTCTGTGATTCTGTGATTCTGTGATATGCTTAAAACCAACCCAAGTGTGAGATGTATTTGGAAGGGAGATGCCTAGAGACTTTAAGAGTGCGCTACTGACTTTGTACATACAACGATTCAATGGGGAATTAAGCTCTATTATAGTAAATATTTCATAAATATTGTAGTAACTTGAGCAAGCATTCTAATTCACCTTAGTTCTCTACACTTCAATGTAATATGTGGTCTTAAAATATCACATTAGCAGAACTGCTCTACTTAGGATGAGTACAGCACAAGGATGAACCAACTGCCTTCTAAGGATGTACTCTTCTCAAGAATCCTCCTGGCTACAGGTGTTGCATGTTAAGTCTACTATTATGTGGAAAAGTATTGCAAAGTTGTTCTAATGAAGCACAGGGTGTAACCTCTGGCTATTAGGAGAGATATTTTTGTTACACTGTCTTCAGCTGTGGAGTGTTTATGTCCATTTTTGGACAAGTTTAATTCTCCTTTCTTGATTCAAAATTTTTTCCCCACCAAACTTAATCTGTTGAATTTTATGTAAAAAATAATTAATGTCGTAAATGTGTCAAACACTTTATATGTTGACTTCGGAGAAGATACAAAAAAATAGAAGAAATATGAAAAATGACAACCTCTAATAATTTTAAAATTTTATTAATTGAAAATAGCATGTAACACCTTACTCTGCTAAAATAAATAGACTCATCCACTGAAGAATATATTGTCTGATTGAAACCTTGAGGAAAATTGCATAAAATATGTACAGTGATATTCTAAGCGCATTCCAGGTTAAAATAGAAGAGAAATGTAAGAAAGGTGTAGAAATGTCTCTTCAAAATCTTGGTGTCTATTCCAAATTCCCCACATCTACTAAGAGAGTTTATTTACCAGGCATTTAGACCTTCTCAAAAGAAAGGTATTCCTGGAAATAATTATATATTATGCTGTCTTTGTGATACTACAGATTTTCTGTGTACTTAGGATGAAAAATAGCTGTGGTATCTCAGATATTGCCTTGCAAAAGCTGTAGGTAATATTTTACTGTTTCATAAACAATTATAAGTGACCAGAATTATTATTGTGCAATGTTTTTTGGGGATATGTTTCCTGAAAGGCATGCAGGTGTGTGATATTGGTCTCTGCTACAGGAATAGAGCTGTAGGAAAATGAAAGTATTATATAGCATTTGGCCAGAACACATGTGGTCTGTTAATTGCTTGCTTTTGTGAGTTTCAGCAGGATGAAGGTGGGAAGCAATGTTCTGAAAAGCATGCAAATGAGGAGGAAGGAGATACATGTTTTTCTTTTATTATTTCATTTTTTGCTGAATTTGTTAAAAATGAAGGAATGCTTCTACTGAGAGAAGTTATAACAAGAAATGCAGTATGAATATATGTATTAAAGTATGTGATGTGAATTCTGAAAATGATGCAGCAGTTAGTACAGCAATTTAGAAGCCTAAGGAGTTGTTTTTTTAAAGGCAGACTATGGATTTTCGTAAGTGGTATACTGAATATTTACCACAGGAACTTGGAGAGCACTTTGAACTTTCAAATACATATGAATAATTTAAAATGCACTAACATCCAATCTTCTAAATTATTTCTTTTTAAATACTTACCAACTCTTTAAAGTTCCTTTGAAAACACTAATGACCATCCATTCTATTGAAACTTTTACCTGCAGTTTCATTAATTTAAAAGAGAAAGTTTATTTTATTTGAGAAGGCAACTTATTTCATTTTCCTCCTATTATCCTCCAAATAGTCATATTGCGCTGTACGAAATATCTCAAAGCCAATGTCTAACTCCTGTAGGACAAGCATCCAGGTACAATATCTCTGAATTCAGTGACTTTATCACAGTTCTTGTGATATCTGTTATTTTTCTTACAGCTCTTCCTCCAATAATAAAACACCCTAGAAACCCTTAAGCCCCCCCGTCCTCTTTTTGCTTCCTCTGCCTGTTTCTTGCTTTATAGTGCATAACGTAACCCTCATATTTGCACAGATTTGACAACCTATACCTTAAATTCTTCAGAACTAGAAGGTGAATAAAAGCCAGTATTTTAAGTTATATAGCTATATCTAATCATAAGATTTTTGTAAACTGATTCACAATTTACGGCTGGTACAGCCCAAATACTGTAGACATAGTACATATGTGTGCATTTTTGCACAATGTCTTACTAAAATGGATTATGCTGTGTTCAGCCCTTCATCTATGCTCTTCAGAATCTTCTTGCTTCAATGGTTAACATTTAGATGTGAGACAGGCTGCCATAATATCCAAAGAGCCTTCTAAATCAGCTAGATATTTTTTAGAGTTAAGGCAATATGGAGGGAAGAGATTGCTCTCAAAGATGATATTTTACTGGATGAAACTTGCAAAATTCTTCTAAGGATTTTTCAGACCTTTAAAGGACAGGTCAGATATGTAAGGTCAGGTTTACTAAACAAATATTTCAGGATTAGCTTTTTAGTGTACTTAAAACATCTGAAACAGCAGTTTTACTTGATGATGACAAAATAGATTATAGAATCATAGAATAGTCTGGATTGGAAGAGACCTTAAGCATCATATAGCTCCAACCCCCCTGCCATGGGCAGTGACACCTTCTACTAGACCAGGTTGCTCAAAGCACCATCCAGCCTGGCCATGAACACTTTCAGGGAGGAGGCACCTACAACTTCTATGGATAGACAGTTCGAGTGACTCACTACCCTCACTATAAAGAATTTCTTCCTAATATCTAAGATAAATCTTCCCTCTTTCAGTTGAAAACTGTTACCCTTCATCCTACCGCTAAAATCCTTGATGAAGTGTCCCTTTCTAGCTTTCTTGTAGGACCTCTTTAGGTACTGGAAGGCTGCTGTAAGGTGTTCCCAGAGCCTTGTCTTCTCCAGGCTGAACAACCCCAACTCTCTCAGCCTGTCCTCACAGGGAAGGTGCTCCAGCCCCGTGACCACCTTCGTGGCCCTCATCTGGACCTTCTTGAGCAGGTCCACGTCTTTCTTATGCTGGGGACCCCAGAGCTAAGCATAGCACTCCAGGTGGGGTCTCACGAGAGCAGAGTAGAGAGGCATAATCACCTTCCTCAACCTGCTGGCTGCAAGGCTAGATCCCTTAGGCTAAACCGTTCTTTAGAATTAATTTTGCTGCATAAAACACACTGCCCAAAATTAACTTGGTTTTAAAATTATACTGTGGTATAGAGAGTCTACTTGTGAGAAATACCACACAAGCTCATTTGGCTTGGGAAAATTACTACATATGTGTATGGGGTCCTCAATGCAGCTAGAATCACCATCTTGACCACGGGGCAATAAATTTCCAGAGAAACTCAGAAATTGCTGCGTTATGTCTTCAGGTGCTGCATCGCCTTCTTGCATCTGTCCGGGGCAATCACTGAATACACAGAGACACTGAAATAAATATATCTAATACAGTCTTTATTTTAGGTGTCATAACCTCTTTAGCTTCTAAATTCAGTAAATAAATTCATTACATATTGTTTAGAGGAGACCAGTTCCTGCTTCCTTGTGCTATTAATGGATGTATGTAAACTGGAAACCCAGCAGTTAAGTCTAGAAATCGAGAGGTCTGAATTTATCCTGAAGTGACTAAGAACAGGAACATCAGAAGCCCTATGTGTCATCAGGAAATCATATAAACTCATTGGTTTGTAGGATACAGTCTAAGGAAGGTCCAAATGTGGCCCCTCAAAATCAGTGCCTGAAATCCAGATAGGAATTGGATTTCTATCAGCCACCTCTGGCCCTGCTTCATGTGAGGTTCAAGCTATGAATTTTAAATTTCTGCCATCTTCAGTTAGATCAGATTGTTCTCGCGTTCACTAAAAACCTTTCTGTCCTATGACAGCAGGTGTACAAGTGTCTGATGGACTTATCTGACAGTTCATGTCTCAATTTGCTGAGAAACAGACACAAACTCAACTGTCCAGCGATCCAGATGAGTCGTCTTGCAAGCTATTTTGAAGAAAGGTTATCAGTCTATTCTGTTGAAGTTGTTTGTCTTTATAAAATGCTTTAGGGATTATTTTAATTGTGAAGAACCCTCTTGAGAGACTTTTTAGGAAGAACAGCAATGCTTGAGAATCTTTGGCAGGGAGGAAATTGTGTGTGTGAAGAAACTTGACCTTTTAATCATCACAGAGTCAGAGAGGCAGAAGGGTCATACAAAAGGTGAGGGCTTGTTGTGACAATTTCAGAGGGCTTGAGAGGCTATACTTGCAGCCTATTCAGAGCAGCAATTAGAATACCAGACCCCGTTCCCAAATGGAGGAACTTCTCCCAACTTGCTGAAGAGTTTGACAGCGCTACCCACCCTTGAATGTCTGCCTATTGATTTTGCTAAGAGTTGTAGAAGATTTTGCGTAAGGAGACCTTTGAGACTATGCAACATAACTTATTGAGGCTGTGTAGTACAAATAAAGCACCATAGCAATAAGCACTGTTACAGACTACATACCATTACTCTATTTCTTTCCTACATTCAGAATAGTCAGCATTTTTCCTGCCCTCATTATACCTTTTCCTTTGCTATAATACTAGAAAACCCAAACAAACCATATCATGCTATTTTTGCTGGTACGAAGATCTGCTACAATGATTAATTAAATATTAATGTTTTAGGAAAAAAAACCTAAACAAAACCCGGAAACATTATGTGGAGGCATTATTCTCACTTGACAAGATTACATTTATGTTGTGTGTTAACACTGGTGGAAAAAATGCTGTTTCTCATTGTTGCGATTCTGGATTTAGGATCCTGATGACTATGCTACTTTGTCACAAATGAATGGTTAGGTTGCTTAAAAAGTCATCATCAAAGGCATTTGCAAGAAATAAAATGAAATGTGATTTAACAAGGTTCATTGGCAAGGTTCACTGTACTACTTATTAAATGAATGGAATACAACATCGAAGTAGGATTCAGGTAGAATGATTTATACAGAGACTGAAGAAAGATGTAAGGGGTAAGAGAGACCCTCCCTTGGAGTCACAAGATTCGTAATGGATCACCTTGCTTTCTAAACTCCTTCTCAGAGAGGAACCTAGCTGCAGCTGGATCCAGACCTAGCCTCACATCACAACAGTTTCTGTCTAAAAAATATGAGTAACAAAAATTTAAGGCTTGTTCATGGTTAAAGAGAGAGAGAGAGAGAAAATCGTAGGAATTTAGCAGTAATTAATCATTGGTTAACTCTTACAAAATGATTAAAAGGAATTTACTACAATGACAATGATAGGATATTATGTTTTGAATCAATTCACACACACACAAACACACACACACACAGACAACATGCATAGATAAAGCTACCTGTTAAAAATTCCGCTTGGGTTCAGTAAAATACTCACTTCAAATGATTTTCCTCAACGGGCAAAAGTTGAGCCTCAAGGAGTGATGAATCCCTGTAGTTCAGCCTAGGTAACCTCGAACTTCAGAGTTCAAAGTGCTGTGAGAGGTGTCTCACTCAGAGGGAGATGCTGGGCGCAGCCCGCTGCGGTCCAGAAGAGCTCAAAGGGCCTCACTTGGTGCCGCTGTTTATAGGGTCGCAAGATGACTGACTTTAGGCATCAGTAAATTTCTGCCCTGGCCACAATCCACAAGAGGTTATTCAGGTATCCTCACAGCAACCAGACAATTCCAGTACTTCCCAGAATGTACAGTTCTGACATCTACCAGGCAGGTACAATCCAGGCAGCAGGAGTGTCAGGGGCAGTCAGGGAGTGCCTGATCTGCCCAACTCACTGCTCTTGTACAAAGATGAAAAAACTGCCACGTCATCCAAGCTCTCTGCTCTTGCACTAAAGGCAAGAACACAATGTAGATAACCAGACGGCCCCATGGCGGAGGGGGTGGGGGCGGGTGCAGCTGTACCACCACACTTCACAGAATCACAGAATCACAGAATGGTAGGGGTTAGAAGGGACCTCTGTGGGTCATCTAGTCCAACCCTCCTGCTGAAGGAGGGTCACCTACAGCAGGCTGCACAGGACCTTGTCCAGGCGGGTCTTGAATTCTCCAGAGAAGGAGACTCCACAACCTCCCTGGGCAGCCTGTTCCAGTGCTCCATCAACCTCAGAGGGAAGAAATTCTTCCTCATGTTCAGACGGAACTTCCTGTGCCTCAGTTTGTGCCCATTGCCCCTTGTCCTGTCGCTGGGCACTACTGAAAAGAGTTTGGCCCCATCCTGCTGACACCCACCCTTCAGATATTTGTAAGTATATATTAGGTCCCCTCGCAGCCTTCTCTTCTTCAGGCTGAACAAGCCCAGCTCCCTCAGCCTCTCCTCGTAGGAGAGATGCTCCAGTCCCCTCATCATC
>Ga0065711_1006249_pt1 | contig 17914 bp, 16 predicted proteins | sample Hoacrofraction12_FD_59098 | JGI IMG/M metagenome (GOLD analysis project Ga0065711, IMG submission 59098) | Hoatzin crop microbial communities from Cojedes, Venezuela - Epithelial fraction 12 v2 (version 2) | ecosystem: Host-associated > Birds > Digestive system > Esophagus > Crop | place...
CCCCCCCCCCCCCTAAAAAAAAAAAATCAAACAGGCCTGCACCCCGCGAGCTCTCGGGGGACATGGACACGTGGCTGCTGGTCCTGGCGGGCACATCACCCCTTCGACAGGTCCTGCCGCGGGAAGTCAGCTCACACTCCTGCTGATGTGCGAGCCTGGAACAAATCTGGCTTGCTCCCCCTGTGCTGGCTGGCCTCTGCGGGGCTAAGAGGAGTGGAAAGCAGTAAAATCTCCTTTCAGTCTATAAAAATCTGCAGAGATATTTGGAATGTGCAGAGGGAGCATATCTCCCGAGGAAACCAGAGCAATGATTAAAATAGTCACTTTTCTGACCGTAACCGCAATTCAAATACTGCGGCTTTTGTTTGCAGAATAGCGATGGTTTATATTCTAGTGACAGTCACACAACTCCAGGGGTTGTTTTTGGAGTTAGTGGCAAAAACATTTGGTTTGAATTTAAAGTCTTCAAGTTAGAGGATCAACATTACTCCAGCAAAGATATTGCCAGTGTCTCCGAGAGTCATAATTCTAAATCATCAGGAACCTGAACACTCCTCATTAAATGATTAAAGGGAACAGTAATGAAAAAGCTAAAAGAAAGGATAAATATACAGCCATATAAGCAGGAACATCTATTTTCAAAGCAGAAAAAAACATTGCCATCCTGACAAAGGGCAATAAACACATCAAACTAACTCACTTCTTTTTTGTCAGCCGAGAATGTAATGTTAATAAAGCAACAAATTTAGATGGCAGGGTAAGATTACAGCTCTTCTAGACTAGAGCTAGAGTTTTCCCATAAACAAGTTATTGCTACAGGTTCCGGTCACAATTAACTCTGTATTTATGTCCCAGTTTCTGAGAATAAAATGATCCCTGAGATGAGATGCTTTGATGGCAAAGTTTTCCAATGGGGTATCAACCTCATTTCCTTACTCTGAGCTCCTCGTTTGCATTTTTCCTAATAACAATGGCCTCAACTCAGCCCTCCCAGACCTGAGCCCCTTCCCTCCCAAAATAGTCAGTGGGACAAGCAGATGGGATCTGGGCTGGGTTTTGCAGGGCATCACCAGTATACAAGGCAGAGCAGCAAAGATACCTTCCTTCCCAGCCCTGGCTGCATTGCCTTTGCCACCCCTTTGCTCTCTCTTGGTGTAAGCACATACCTCAGCTGAGCTGCTTTTTCATTTCTCAAAGTCAGACAGGTCATGGGGCTGCCCAGTACTCCAGAGCCATTTTGACCAGTTTCAGTAAGTCCTGAAATGGGAAGGATCATGGTTACCAAAGATGTCGCTAGTCGAACCCTTGGTATGTTTGTTTGCAGGAACTGCGTTGGGTGGGTGGCAATTTTGGTATTTCAGTGCCTGTTTGGGAGAAAAAAATGTGAAAAAATCAAAATAAAATATAAAAAATGGGTAAATGTATTGACTGAGGCATTACGTGGTATATATAAATATAAATATACGAGGCTTGCTGCAGGAGGGAGGGCATGACTGTATTGATATATTGGCAAGAATGCAAGGGTTATATTTGAAATGTAGAAAATAATCTGGTGAGTCATCTTCGACACGCTTTGGCTTGGGATCCTCTCCCGTTTTCGCTTTGACCCAGGAGGGCACCGCACACAGCCTAGAAATAGGCAGCCAGATGACGCGGCGTGGCTGCACCGCTCTGCTCCGTGCAGGGAAGTGCACCAATCCCATCCGCAGGCGTTCAAGAGGGATGCTCAGGAAAAGGCTGAAAAATGCTGCTATCGTAGGCGTCGGCATGCTTTTCTTTAAATCCTATTCCACCACCCAACAGAAATAAGCAGATTAGAAGAATGCCCCCCAAAAGAAGTGATGATAATAATAATAATGATAATAGTGCGGATGGCACATAAAAACACAACACCCAAAGTCACTGCGATTCTAGCCCATGGGTAGAGCAGCCACGTGTTTTTACCTTGCATTACAAACTGAATCAAGAACAAAACCAGAACCAGAAACTGGAGGCACACACACTAAATATGAAAATGAAATTTTGGTTTGTAACATTTGCAAATGTAAAATTGATTTGTCAGCATTAGGCTGGGTTCCAGATGACCCGTCCATGGCATCTTGTACAAACTGAATCAGTTAGTTACCTTCCCAAAACGTCTCTTTTCTAGCAGACTTCCAGGGCCATTTCTTCCAAAACAGGTTTGCTGTGCTCTGCCCTGAAAGTGTTTTAGAGCAAACAGCCAAGGTGGGCACCCAAAGGCAGAGATGTGGACCCGACAGCGGGGTCACCACCCTGTCATCCAGGCGACTTTCCAGGGCTCTGCTCTTCCAGCTGCCTTAACAAGCTGCTTCTAGAAAGGACCAGGACTACCCACAGCATCCTATGGTCACCGAGGAGTGTGGCAGGTGATGCACTGCTCCCCAAAATTGCATCCTAGGCACTTAACTCCATTGCAGTGACCCTGTGCAAGTCAGCTGGGGACACCCTTCACTCTCCGCTGTCCCTAAATATGAAATCCAATCTCCAGGATAGACCCTGCACTCCTGGTTTTGTATTAATCTGCTGAGCCTGACAGCCCTGATTCACCCTATTCTGCTCCTCCACTACTGAGTATCAGATCCCTGCATCTCAGCAGCATGGGCAGCTGTTGTTCAGGTTGAAGGAAATTCAAACTTACATATATGTACACACACATGCATACACACACATATAGATACACAAACAAGATTGCAGGCAAAAGTTATCTAAATATCTATGATACTGAAAAGTAATATGTCATCAGTATGTCACATCTAAGCACCCTAAGCATGACCTAGATAGAGGATTTTAATGAGCTGTACAAGGATAATGATAATTTTCCCTTCATCCCACCAGTCTCCTGTCTGTAGCCAAGCCTGACTGCCTCATGAGCCATAGGGCCCTTTGTGAACTACCAACATACTATGTTTATATTTAGGTTACCAATTCTATTTTCTATGCAGCTTATGATCCCCTGTGTGTTACCAGTCCTAAAGCCTCCGTAAGTGGGGACTTAATAACACAGCTGACTGCCCGAGTATGTTTGCAAGGGCAAGCTTTCTCCGTCAGACAGCCATCTCTCATCTTGCCAGTTTTTATTTTGCTTCATGGGTTTTTCCATCAAAAGCAACAAGTATTTTTTTTTTTTAAATTGATTGAAGTCTTGAGACCTATATATTAATATACTCTTTTTTTTCTTTTGCACCTGGGAATGAGTTATCTCAGACGTGCATCAGATCTGGCTGTTTCTTGATTTATCTTCTCAGTCCAACAGCTGGTCGGAGTCACACATGGGCCACCAAGACTGGAGGGCTTGGTCTCAGTCTCCGCTTTACGTAGAAGAACATTCCCTTTTCACTCTGCAACCATACACACGTGAATTATACGTACAATATAGATGCCTGAGAAACAGTAGCAAGGGCTTTAGCACATTCACTAAAGAGATTGGTTTTTTAATAATTCCTCCATGCATGAGAAAGTAACTGAGCGCTCAGTCTAGAAGTATCCCCAGGGCCAATTTGGTTTTATTCTGCCCTGTCCCTGGTATATTGGTTCTCTACAAGTGATAGCCTCGGAAAGAGGGATGCTTATGCGGCAGCGTAAACCACTTTGGTGTGCTATCACGTGCCTTCGCTTGGACTATTTGTATTACAGAGAAGCTACAAGGAGGCAATACGTTTGGAACGGTTGATTAGAGGAATATTGCTCAAATAGGCAAATCATAACATTTTTAATCCTATCCTCATTTCATTTTTAAGAAAAATAAATGATCTCTGTATCTTGGCATATGCATCATGTTGGAATGGAGCCATTACTCTGGACAGGTTTTTCGCAACGGCTCGCATAATACGGTATGAAAATCAGGTACAGCTCCTGCGTTTGTATCTCAGAAGGAAAATAAAAGGAAGTTAAACTATAATGCAAGAACTAAGCTATGAATGGATGTTGTGTTCGAGGAGTCTAATGCTTAAGAGGGGGAAATGACAAGACTTTTTTTTTTTTTTCTGTTCTAGATATTTTATCCTTGCAACAAGCTCAACTGTCAAATGTTTTGAGAGAGGTCAAAACTAGTCTATCTGTCTTTTTTATGCGAGTTTGTGAAAGGAATCTCTCCTCGTGGAGTTGTACAGGAATTGACACGATAAACCTAAATGGCTTCTTTACAACTGTTAGGGTTTTCTGTAAACACATGCTGTCCTGCCAGCCAACCAGCTTCAAAGCCGGGTGCTGAGCACAGCAGATGGTCTATCCTGCCGATACACACGCTACTAATTCATATTTCAATACACAGCTCTGCTGCCTAAATGGAGCCGCTGCATCTCACAAAGTTTGAAAACTTCCACTAATTGGTAATTTGAGGGGGTTAGATGTGATGGCACGGGAAGGCTGCAAAGAGAAGGCGACCCGCTCTAAAAGGAATGGACCTTTTGGAGGTGGTTTGTGCAACACGATGTGTTAAAAACATGAGTCCTGCCATGCAGTGCCTCCTGCCAAAGGGAAACCATGGCACGCCTGTGCTGTATTAATAGAGGAATAAATAAAAACAGAGAAACCAACCCTGCACCACCCACAAGCCACTGTCCTGCAAGACAGGCAGAACAGAAAAGGTAGGTAGTGGTGAAGAATAAGGCTACTTGCAGCAATCATGATCATAACATCTTGCCATCAGCATGGCCATGTCAGATAAAGAGGATTTTCATGGGGAAGGCAGGTTTTTGGGAGGGATGCAGGATAATGCAGTATCCTGTTGTTGTATTGAAGGAGAACAGGGAGACACGCACCTGGCATCCTACACACCTCCACAAATGCCTCAAGACTGGGATATATCATGCATTTGGCCCAAAGTCCTCACGCTGCTGTATCAACTTCTCTCCACCTCCATCACTAACAACTGCTTACACCAGGAAAACAAAACAAAAAAATTCTAAGGAATGGAAGGAGTAGCAATCCTCGGCACAAATAACCCCCCTCCTTGCAAGGGGATTACTTCTTGAATGTCTCTTGTTATGGTTTTATGAAAAGTCGCGCCTCCTCCACTGAGCCATGATAAGTTGGGCAGCTTCATCAAATTCAACACTAAGTAGGAGCAGAACCTCCTGCTTAAATTCATTAAATCTTGCTCCCAAAGGAGAAATGTGAATTAATATTCACTTTCTCTTTTTATTTCAATTTACTTACTTTCTTTTCCAGAGACTAAGCTACAGAGATATTTGCAAATCCACAGTTTATTTCTCTGGCCATAACAGAGAATGAACAGTTCTGATAAATTTGTTAGAGGGGGAAAACAGAACCAAAGTGGCCCTAAGAGAGGGAAAGCAGCCATTGTTTTCATACACTATCCTGGCTTTCCTTGGGTAAAGAGTCTCAGATGTGCAGTTGGGTTTATTCTTGAAAAAAATTCCCAAATTTGGAGGTCTCCTGCGTTCTTAAAGGATGGAAAACCGAAATCAGGAATTGCTGCAGAAGTCACTCACGTTGTAGCTAAAGAAAACATAAATCGGCAGAGAGATGTAACAGAGTCTTACATCTTAATCGTTAATTAAAAAATACTAGTGTGCAATTCAGGAGTGTCCCCTGATGAGCATGCTGTAGTACATGCATTAGCCCTATGAGGACAAATATGCAGCATTGCATTAATATAGTATTTTTAGATCCTAGGCATAAATGTGTGGCGTGTGTGCATGTGTATATTCTATTGATGCAAAGTAATGCACAGGACTCTCTGTGTTGCCATTTCGAATGAAAGATCTACTTGCTGTAAATCAGATAACTCTATTCCATTTAGATTTAAAACTTCTCCCCAGCACACCTGCTGCCAAGCAGCGGGAGAAAGGCATGGGAGGCATTTCCAGAGGGAAAAGCGTAGGCTAATGAGAAACAGCCACTTATCCGTGCCTTTTCGATGGCCCGGTGTCGCAGTGCGAGGCTCTGCATCATGCTTAGTCCACGGGATAGGAAGCATTGCAATGAGCAGGGGCACCGTGTCTGATGGATCAGGGTGTTTTGCCTTTCAGACCTTCTTTTGGTGACCAAATCCACTTTCCAGGTGTTTTAAACGAGACTTTTTCTTATCTCACACATCCTATTGCAAACCAAATTCTTCCACTTGCAGCCTAAAAAGCATTTCCCCACATCCAATTGCTTCTCTCCGTGCCTACAACTGAAAGCAGTCCTTGGCAAACGCAGCATTACTCACATTTTGGGCTACTGTGGCCACGGTACTCAACATCGGGGATGCCAGGAACCACACTGAAGACCACTTGCAGCAGAGCAGGTGAATGATAACAGGATGGATTGACCAGACAAAAGCTGAACGGCAAAGCAACGCAAGCTCACCACACAGTTCCTCACAGCTTGTCTCGTTCCTCCTGTAGCCAGGGTGTTTAGCACAGGAATACATTTTCTAAAATTCTCCTCCTCTCTTACTTTCTGGAAAATCTTCCCAGAAAGTCTTGGCTCCCTGCAAGCCCTGGGGGGGTCTCAGGGTGCTGCTCGGGTGGACAAGTGGCTGCGCTCCCGCCTGGAGGCAGAAACCGCAGCAGCAAAAAAACAGATTTCACGGGAAGAGCAGGGGAGGGGAGGGATGAACAAAAAAACTGGAAATGTGTTAGTTAACTTCGTGTGGTTGTTCGAGCCACTTCCTGACACCCGAGCGAGTCATCTGAATTTAGCACATTTCTCTTTTGCATTTTGCAGCTCACCTTTAAGAGAGCACAAGGCGGAGGAGGTGGGAATGTATGGACTTCAGCCCTTCCCATCAGTTTCCCCCTGTTACTTTCAAAGATTTTCTATTTAGAAAGGAAGGCTTTTTTTTTTTTTTTCCTGCTGTTCATACATTACACATACTTCCCAGCCAAAATATCTTTCTTGTGTATTTTTTTAATTTAGCCTACATTACTCAAAATTGCTCTAAGAATAATTAAAGAGAATTGCTTTCCCCATCTCTTTGATTTACCTGACTTTTTATTTCTGAAGTGTTTCAAGAAATAGCCATTAAAAAAAAAAAAGAGATCAACAATTAAAGAAAAAAATAGCCCCACGTCCTCCTCCTTGTCTGAATCTAATGAAAATGTTTAAACTGCATGGATATTTATCCTTATGAAAAACATATGAACAAAACAAAACCCCCAGTATTCTGGTGAGATTCTGTAAACAGGACAAAACGTTAACTGCGGAAATATATCATTTAAGGCCTTTATTTCCTTCTAGCTCTTTCCAGGCACCAAACGAGCTTTGCCTGCAGATTTCGTTTCAGCTGGGTGGAATCGTTCTCATAACTATTCTCCAAAGCCCAAGCTCTGAGGTCAGCCCTGATCCTCCTGCTATGGGATAAATATTAACAAGTGTGACTAACCCATTCCTTGCACCCTTCTTAAATTTTCCAGAGTGTGTCAGCGAGCATGAAAGCCAGGGATCAAAAACCGCAAGGGTTTTATTGCTGGAACTGGATGGGAAGAGGGATGCAATATCGACAGAGTCCCAGCACCTCGGAGAAGCTGGTCTATAACAACAACAACAATAAAAAACGAGGGAATTACTGGACTGCAAGAAAGTTACCTTGCCCTCCTGCTCAAAAATGAGTAAATTTTACTTGCCCCCTACAATAACATTTTACAAGTGCTGGCCCAGTGCCCCAGGAACCAACTTGGGTTTTCGCTATGGGTACTGGAGCACCCAGGAGAGGACAGAGGTGGTGAGGAAGGTGTCATACAGCTTGGTGCCTCCTGGGCAGAGGCTATGGGGCTGCGGTGGCCTTCAGGGCCCGTGCTCGCTCCTGTTTTGCTCTTTGCAGTGGATGCTTATGAAGTTTCATGGTGTCATGGATAATCTTACTGCCTCCCATGAGACGCATCCCGCTGTGAACTGAGTTGCCCTCCATGCTGGAGTTTGCAAGAAGACCAACACAGGTCTGCTTATATGACCCAGCTATTTCAAGGGGGGGAAATGCTTAGTCTAGCAAACCTGGTGTTAAATAAAGCATCTAGAGATGCTTATTACTATTGCAGTTTTATATCTGAGTAGCAGCAGTGATGCAGAGCCCAGTTTGGAGAGGCATTAGGACACACAAGCCAAGCAGCTTTGCCCATACTCCACGGAGTGATGAGAAAATTGTAGATTGCATTTCTGGTGAGCAGGGCATCAAGAAGGGAGTGAAAGAAAATAAGGAGAGTTGTAAGTGTAATAAGCATCTATCACACAGCTTTCCAGAACTGGACCACGTTCTGTGGACGTGGGAAGAGAAACGGACCTCTGTACACCCTGCTTCTAGAAAAAGTTTGGTTATAGCCTTGATGATATTTCTATCCAAGGTCGGGTCTAGTCTTGATGAAGCCAAGGAAAATTCAAAGCCAACTGAAAAAAAAGAAAAGCCCAACAGAAATGACAAACAGAAGTATTTAAGCCTGGAAGAGGTTTTACTCACATGATCAACCAAAACCTGGGCTCATATGATTCAAAGCTGTTCACTCGTAATGCACAGGCCTCTTACTTCCCACAAGGTGTTTAATTCTCAGACAAGTTCTCTCAAACGAAAGGTATGCCTCAGATTTCAGCACCTCCATTGCATCTACTCCACTGACCCCACAAGAAATCATCTCACTCTGTTTCCACACCTGGCTTTCTTCTCCTGCAGGATGTCGAACTGCAGAGTAGAATATACCCAATAACATATACTTTTATCCCTCCATCTTTTGAAGCACTTTAGCTCTAAAACCAGCAAATGGTTTTTAGATCACTGGATTTACTAATTATAAGCATTGAAAAAGAAGATACATGAATTATGGACCGGACCTACATAGTTTCTGTTCCACAGCCTTGTTCCACCCTGGTGCAGCGACAGTCAGAGCTTCTGGAAGCATGCGGGCAACTTGGGATGAAAAGAAAGGAAGAGGAAGAGGTAGCTTTTATTGACCACTTTGTATCTTATAGCCTGTGACATCTGCTGTGACTTGCCAGAGTATGTGAAAACCTTCTGCAGACACTGTACGGCAGAGGTGGACCTGTTCAGAGGTGACACTTATGAAAGCAAGCCTCACGCCCAAAACCCAGATCTAAACCCCTTATGTTTTTCCAGCCTGGGAAATATTTGGATTTGGATTTAGGTTTCTTCACCCCTGAAGCTCCTCATCTCCTAAAAATCCCTGTGTGTAAATGCCAGATACCTAGCTGAGTCCAAGGAGACTCAAGAAGGAGGCATCTGCAAATCAGTGTTCAATGCTCTGCAGAGCTCACCATCTGCATTGCACAGCGGCGAGATTCTCAGTAGCAATGCAAAAGGAGCAGTGCAGGAGAAGCTGTGAAGAAAAGTCCCAGGAAATCTCTTGGACCATGCATAATTTTAAAACTTTGCCCATTTAATCTGTGGCTCCATTAAACTTTCCTTTGGCTGGCAGAGGACTGGCTGAGTTATTATGGAGAACAGCCCCGAGCAATTAAAAGTGAGAGCACTAAGATTTGGTAGACAAAAATCTCTTGCAAAAGACATAGCCCAATGGAGTTATAGCCTACCCAAATGGAGAGAACCAAATTAAATGAAAAAACATATTGTATATTATCTTCATTTATATATGAGATTTTAGACAGTTCCAGATTTCTGGATTAAATACAATACCATGTGGCTCCATTAAGCCTCACTGGCCTTTTAGAATATTATTGAAAGAAATAATATATAACAGTTTGAAAGGTTTTTGGATGCATGGTGGCATCATTATGCAATTTATTAATATGTGGGCAGAGTGACTAATGCCTCTGAGGATATATTTTTAGTTTCAAAAAAAAAATGAAAAAGAAAAAGAAAAGCGTGCTGGGGGGGCCAAGAAGGAAAACCAGCAACAAATGGGTTTGTGCTAGCGGCATGCGATGGCATGCATCATTCTGTCTGTCCCTCCATAAGCCCAGAGCCCAGAATAGAGCACTTCTGCTTTCGCTGACAGCACTTCCAAAGGGGCCCAGAGGCCCCAGCAATTGCAATTTGATAGAATTTGGGTATCTAGCTCCTTTTCTGGCACCTTTCCTCCATTTTTAAGGCTGAAAGGAACAATTCAGATCCTCTAGTTTAACGCTCAATATAAATCCCCAAGAAAATAATTTCACACATTCACTCGCTAATTGAGCCTACTACTATATGTTTCACCAAAGTCATCTGGGCTGGCCTCCAGTTCTGATTTCAAGATGCAAAAGGATGACAAATCCTCTGCCCCTTTCAACAGTCTGCCCCAGCAGTCAGCCCCCTCTCCCTTCCCAGTCTCTCTATTTTGCCTGTCTTAAATTTCCAGCCATTGCATCTCATTATGTTTTCCCCCAGAAGACTATAAANCCCTTTTGTACGTGGTGTTTTTTCCTCCAAAGGCATTTACTGCACAGAGTCAGGTCGCTGCGTGATCTGCTTTTTTGCGAAGTTCACCAAATTGAGCTCCTTAAGCCTCTCTCCACAAGATTTCCTTTTCCAGCCCTCCAATCATCCTTGTAAAACTGAACCATAGGCTGAGAGTTTACAGCCTCTATCATGAATTCAAGTCCCTGAATCTCAGGTTAATAAAGTCCCTATTTTTTAATAAGGCTTCTGTGAAATGACTAGAAATAGTCCCCCAGGATGTGTTATTTGGAGGTAACTATTTCCACATGGGCTGGAGGTACAGCCCTGCGAGCAGAGTGTGGGGAGAGTGGTGGGAGGGCTCTTCCCTCCTCTCCTTGCATTTTTCTGCAGCCTTTTTTAGTGCTCTCCCAAGCTGCATTTTAAAAACCAGTAGGTTTCTTGGAGAGTCCATCCCGGTGGACATCTTCTAGACCTCTAGGAAGAAGCGGCGTGGTTTCACCTCCCTGTACAGACGCAGAAACCAGCTCCCGAGGAAGCTGCTTCCCCCCAGCACAAAACCTCCCCTACACCCGCTGGAGCCGGGAGCCCCATCTCCAGTGGGAGCTGAGGCACTGACAGGGTCTTGGCATGTCTCCCTCTGCAAACCGCTCCTTCCCCAGGCCCAAAGAGACATCTATAACATCTTTCAAATCTCACCAGAGCCCCTACTTCTTCCCAAATTAATAGGATTAAAAACAAACCCAAGGGTTTTTCTTCCCTGTCCTTTTCCAGCATCAGTGTCCACACTTTGGAGCTGCTTCTTCCCATTGTGAATTGGCTTATTTGCTGTTTGTTAAATGACAGTGGATGTTCACAGGAGGCTTGGCTCTAGATCTTTGAAGAAAACACCCCAATAAAAATTTGGCAAAATGACAAGACATGGTGAGTTCTAGACAGTCTCCTCAGGCGCTGGAGCTACAGTTCCCTGCTCCACAGCTTTTGGATGGGATAATATCCTGTCTTTTCATCAGTCACATTTGATTTGTATGTGAGGCTACACACCAAATGAGGAGTTTGAAGGGTATGCCAGCTCAGTTGCCATTCGGTCTGGCCGTTACATACGCCACAGGGACAAACTTGCTGTCCCAAACTGAAACCAAAATTTCAGAGACAATCATGACTAATAAAATATTTGACTGAGTGAGGTCCTCGCCAGCCCTTTTTTGATTTGTTTGATTTTTTGTTGCTCAGCTTTTCTCATCAAAACTTTTGTCATCCAAATCCTTCAAGATACATCATTCACTTCCCTTCAGGCCACGTTCCATCACCCAAAGATGCCTACGCATGTCCTGAAAACTTCCTGTGACTTACAAGCTCCCCTAACCCGTCTTCACTATTTGGCTTCAAAAACCCTTTTCTTTACCACTCTGTTGAAAGACCGTCAGTTTAAAAGCAAGCATGAGTACATGATATAATTAGAGTAAACCACCTAATAAAGTGACCCTCCTTTCTAGCTGTGAGTTGTCCACAAAGAACATATAGAATGTATGGATTAGAAGAACTTGCCATAGGTTAGTGACTCAGCATCCCAGTACTGGAGTTACACCCAAAAGGTAACATAGGCTTGTGTAAGCAGTCTGCAAAGTCTATCAGATGAAAATGAAATTTTGCAGTCAGGAGTAAAATTTAAAATTTCCACACGGAAAGCACAATTGCTCAAGTTTTCGTAAAAATACCTGTGCTAGGTGAAGAATGAGAGCTTGGTTTTTGGGTGGAAGCAGCCAGGAAAGGGTAAAAAATGCAAATACGTTTGCATGGAAAGGGAATAAAAATAATCTTTGAAGGGAAAGAACAGTAGTGAATGTTTCCTAATGGTCACCATTCACTCTGTTCATTCTTTGCACTCCACTTGCCAAAGGCACAAGGTTTTAATTTTGTTCATGGTCAATGTGATGTTTAGAGTTTCATCTACTTGAACGATTCTTTGGGGACTGGTTGCAATAGCTACATTTTGGGTTTAAATTGCTTTTTTTTTTTAAAACTACAACTGAATCTTACCAAGGAGTGAAACTGGAAAGGATAAAATTAGATTCCTAAACCTTCATCCCTTTTTAGAACCAGACATGAAAAAAACTGCATCCAGTTTTGTTAAATATTTTTTCCACATCTGGTGTTCAGTCAAAACCATAAGAAAAGTGCTGGAAATCTCACAAGAAGTCTCGTACTCTTGTGATTTCCAGTCCAATTTTCGCAGCCACAGGAGATCTGTATAGTTCAGATAAGAATCTGAAGCAGAAGCCAAACCCAAACTGTGAACCTCTTGAGGCTCACCCCACCCACAACAACTTATGTCTTTACCCATCATTTGCAGCAGATGTTCTCCCAAATTCTCCAGTGAGATAAATTCCATTAAAAGTTTCAGGAGGAAGATTATAAGATACGTACAATACAAAATAAAAGTGTCCAAAGCAGCTCATCATGGCCCATTAAGCTATTGTTAAAGACTTTCATACATCAGCGTCTATTGATTAGAGTGGTTTGCTTCTCCTTACTACTCGTTTTTCCATGCTGGGCTTTGGGGGCTTTTTGATCTAAAGGCCACTGACGTCAATGAGACTATTTCCATTGTCTTCAACGGGCTTCGGATCAAGCCCTTGACAAACTGGTTCTCCCACAGGTCAGTCTGCAGAGTGTGGGTTTCTGCCAGTGGATTGTCCCTAGAACATTTCACTGTAGATTTACAGTCTTTATAAAATTTTTAAATGAAGTTCTATAGTTAGATTCATATGGTGTATCATAAATTACAGCAGACTCTGCAAGCTTGGGTTTGACGGTTGGTTGTTTTTTTTTTTTTCATTTGGCTCTCGGGGAATGTATAGCTTTTTCCATAGGAACTTTTCTCCAAATGCTAATTTTACCTGCTTTCTGCTATTTCGCAACAGAATGTGTGCATTTTTCATGGCCGAAGATCTCTGAGGAAGGTTGGGCCTGTGGCAGCAGTAGTGATGTGAGGAAGTGGGGACTCACCATCCACCATCTTGATGCTAGTTGGTAGAGCCGGCTGTGGCTTTGGGGTCTCCTTGGTACTGGTCACAATAGTGAAAAAGAAGTTTCAGATTCCTTTTCTCCCTTAAGGTGTAGTTAAAGCAGAAAGTTGTTTTTTACCTATCGGAGGAGCATCTTGTGTCCTACTCTGCCACCAAACCCTTGAGGGACAAGCCCCTAGGGGAAGGGACGTTCTTCATGGGGAGCCTTGCACACAGGAGCAGCAGTCTTCACTGGGACCTCTACAGTCTTGACACTTTCTGCGATGGCCAGGCAGTGTGACAGCAGGAGACAAGGGACAGCCCTCAAACACTGAATCTGAATTCAGATTCCTCGTCACCAGACCTAAATTTAAGAATCCAAGCAGCATTACCATGCCCATTTGCAAAGTGGGAGCAATAATCCCACAATACCTTCTCAGAAATGCTGCGAGGCCATGAACTCTGTCTACACAGAGTAGTACTGTTCAGTAGTAAATGAAATCTGTTTTCACTTCCAAGGCTATGGCATAAATTACTATAGGCAGAAATCCAGCCTAGCAGGCAATGAACTGGATGGGGCCCACTCAATTCCTTCCATCTTTAGCTTTGATTTTCATTGTTCTGTTTCATTAACAGAATTTCCATGTCTTTTTTCTCCCCCCTCTGCGTTGTAATTTTCCTAAGATGTTAATTTGCCAGCAGAAAGAATGGCCTCATAATTGTATACCAGTTCCTCCAAAGCACCCACAAGAATCTGAACAGTTTTTAGCAGACTCAGCGTTTCCCTCTTCACTTCTCAGCCCTCTTATATATAGAAAACGCTGCTGAAGAAAGTCTGTTGTTGTTTTCCCACCAGGGTACCATAATCTGGCCACTTGTTTTCTGCTCAAAATGCATTTCGTTCTGCAGACACTGTCCTTAAAGTCATGACAAAGCCTCCCAAGTCAATGGGGCTGTGGCAATTGGCACCACTGGCTTTGAAGGATATAAATATCACCCCAAACGAGGCATTGGCTGAGAATGTCTTGATTCATTCTATTCTCTCTTTTATTCCTTTTTTATTTTTAAGGAAGGATATTGATTCTACTCAGGCCACTTCCGCATCAAGGAGAATAGGGAAGATGCTCAGGAAAACCATAAGGGATAGCAAAATGGTTCAGGTGACATTTCCAACTCTTCCCTTTGCTTTGCCGTGTTCCCAGTCCCTAAACCTTACCAGGGACCATCTCCACTCTTGGCCTGTTCCCTGATCACCAGTGTCAGAGGCTGCTTTTATGCTGTGGATGAACAGACATTTCGCCACCGCTAGCTGCCCTCTCTGATTCATGATTCATTTGAAATAAATTAACAACAATAAATTTGATTCAAACCCTATTTTTCCCTAGTAGCAGAGTTTGTGGCTGCATACGAGCGCTCCCACTGGAAGGAGAAATGGAAAGATAAAAATAGATGAAATGAATGAGCAATTACAGGATAAAGTGATGGCCACTTACCAGCTGAACAGGATTCGCTGCTGAAGGCTGATGAAGTCTCTTCTAACTTCACGGTTTGGCAGTAAAGAATCTGCTCCATAATTTTTGTTCAGCCAAGCTCTCTTGGAAGTAACACCTGATCATATAATATTTCCTTGGGCCCCGGAAGAGAGGATGTTTGATGCCAACCTCTGCAGGAATAGCACTGTACAAGCTCAACCAGGGACTGGGGTCCATGGGGTTGGATGACCCAGGTTTTAGGGAGTCGGGTGAGAAGGGTGGTGTGGAAACTAGCACCTAGTGCATCCCCTATCTTACCTGTCTCCTCCCAAATGCCATTAAACTCTCACCCAGGAGGTTCCTGCAGGGAATTAGGAAAGGGCACGTAGCAGGACGTAATTTACCCATATGTGAACTTAGGATTTCTACTGTGGTTTGGCTTTGCCCATCATGTACACCCTGCTTAATCTCCACTTTTGAGACACACTCAGGCACAGAAAGGTTAAGAAATCAGCCCAAGCCTCAGAGCCAGATATAAAGCTCATTAGTTCTTCATCCACAGGGAGCCCTTTCCTTCTGTCTCATCCGAACTGCCATGCGACAGCCGCTGTCAAAGGCGTCTCAAAAGAGGAGATCAATTTTATAGCCGTTTTACTCTTTGAAAGTACAAACAGGCTCTCCATTAGGAACTATAATTTATCTGACTGTGACCACTGACTACAGGTCTATGAAGTATATCTAAATGGATTTCACGGAGCCAGAAAACTCAACACAAGTATATATGGCACTCACATACCAAAGCTCTGCAAATCTGAAAATGCAGAGTATCAGCAAGCGCTCTGGTTTTCCGGACTGATTTGGGAAGTAGGTAGGCTTAGCTGAAGGCTGCGGTTTCTAAATTGGACATGGTTACCTAAAACTATTGGAAATTTGAATTGCGTGTCAGATGTCTGGAATAAATGGACTCAAGAGACGTAAGAAAAAACATGTGGCCCGGTATTTTTCTCTTTTTTAATGTCTTTTGGAAACTGTTTAGATCTCATCTGGGGCTTGTATAGTTTCTCTGTTTAGTGATTCTGAATTGAAATTCTTTATAAAGCTTTGTTAATTAAAAGGTAAAAACTTGATTGTTGAACATGGAGCCCTTCATCCTGAAAGATGCCTGTACACTTTCCAAAAGCGTACTCCACTTTCCAAAAAAAGTAAATGATCCTTTGAAAACTAGGCAGTGCAGTTATTTTATTTACCTCAAATCGACCAAATTTAAATTCCAAACTGGACTGTTATGGCCTGACCCTGTTTTTAACTGCCAATAGCTGTTGTAGTTGAGCTGTTGCACAGCAAGCGGCAAAGCTCCCCCCAAGCCCTTGGCACTAGGCTGAATTTGAGCTGCACATCTTCAGCAGGACCATCTAGCACTATGACGAAGATTACGAGCAATAAATATCCTGTGAATTGCAGCCATTTCTTGGGTGAACTGTATCATCTGTTCCATGGCGCACAGCCTTCTTGTCCCAGTGTGCGATAAGACCGAAAGGGGCACAAGAAGACACCTTTCTGTAGGCAGAGTGGCCTAATCTGAACTGAGGAGGCAGGATTTGGGATGAAATGTTTCCCACCAAGTCATGGCCTTGGCTCTTCAAAGAGGAGAGGAAATTTTTCAGCTTTGCCATATCTTGGAGAAGGAGTACAGCTTCCTATGCTCTTGTTGGACTCCCTAACCCCTGTTTTCCACAGCCGAGTAGGATTGCCACAACCTTCACCATTTGCTTGGTGAAGTCAAGTCAACCAACCTACTCTTCAGTCACCAGCAGCTTCTTGCCCCACACTCTTTACCTGGTGGATCTTCCCACTTCTGCTGTTCACTAGGAAGTTCACAGAACGATGCAGGTTTTTTGAAATTTTTCTACTTTTGTTTCTTTATGTCTTCTGAGCATTTCTGATGACTGCTCAGATGCAGACTCCTAATCTTAAGGGCTAGAGTACAACACATGGTCATGAGTAAGGCTGGAAAAATACCATACCCTCCTCATTTTTTTTGACCTAATACTGTTCGACAGAGTCCCAGAGACTGGACTAAGAAATCTGATCGCTTTCATTTCGTCTGACAAGGATGTGTGCTCAGGCCTAGATTGCTGGAAATGGCATGAGGGCATGGACACCTCTTCCTCTTCCAAACTTTGCATACAGTGGATAAGGCAGAGAATCTTGGTGGGTTGTCCAGGCATACCCTGTGGCTCCTCTCAGCAAAAACATATGGCAGTTGGTGCAGCTGAAGTTATGTTTTCTAAAAGCCCGAAACTATACCAGCTAAAGTAGAGTTAATGGCGGCATATAAATGTTACTGGAAAAAATTACTGCCTTTATATTTACTTCTTTTGTGGGTATTAAGGAATCTCCATCCAGTCTTTGCTTTTGCCTATGTATGTGTATATATAGAGGTCTGTGCAGACTTGGCAGGGTTAAACTGCTGGGGGTAAGAAAGGACATAAACTCTTGGAAAGATTTTGACACCCCCCTCTTTCCCACTCCCAGCACTCAGGCATGCCAAAATGTTATGGTTTCTTTTAGACCCGCATAATTCAATGAGTGATGAGGCATTTCTCACCAATATAAAACTGAATTATTTGTTGCTTAAAATAGAGCTGTACGCTCTCCGGGCCGTCAGCTGGTGTCAATCAGCCTGTTCTGAGACACCGGATTTTCCTCCTTGGGATAACACCAAGAGCATCAGGATGGTATGGTGAAACCCCAGCAGGTCCAAGATTGGGAAGGGACCATGACAGTGACCAGAACAGAAGCAGTGCTTGTAATACTCTTTTTTTTGAGGAGTTTTCATGTTCACGCAGGAATCCTCACCCTGGTAGGGGGTGGCTTGGGGAGATGCAGAGGACAGGGAGAACACGGGGGTGGCTGTGGGGAAGCCCATGCGGTTTCTCTCCCGGTTTAACAGACAGCCTGGGTTCATACTTGCCAAATTTTGGGAGCAGCCTGTGGATTTACGAGCCCCGGGAGTGCAACCGGCTCCGGCTGATGAGCCGGTCTGGGCCGAGACGGCGGCGACAGCCGAGATGCAGCCGGGGCCGGGGGCGTGCGCGGATGAAACCGAGAGTAAAAAACGA
>Ga0065711_1039360_pt1 | contig 17914 bp, 13 predicted proteins | sample Hoacrofraction12_FD_59098 | JGI IMG/M metagenome (GOLD analysis project Ga0065711, IMG submission 59098) | Hoatzin crop microbial communities from Cojedes, Venezuela - Epithelial fraction 12 v2 (version 2) | ecosystem: Host-associated > Birds > Digestive system > Esophagus > Crop | place...
AGTCGAGGTGGACGACATCCACTGCTCTCCCTTCATCTACCCAGCCAGTCATGCCATCGTAGAAAGCTATCAGATTGGTCAGGCATGATTTCCCCTTGGTGAATCCATGCTGACTACTCCTGATAATCTTCTTTTCCTCCACTTGCTTGATGATGACCTCTAGAATGAGCAGGCCTGGTCCCGTGTACACCTCCCCATGATCAAAGAAACCAAAATTCCACCAATGGCACCAGTGTCTGAGCCACCTGGTAATCAGGTGAGTTTTCTTGCCCCTTTCAGTGCTCTTCCCTGCCACTGATGGGATTGAAGAGAACACCACCTGTGCCCTTGATCCTTCAACCAGTCTCCCCAGTACCCCGAAGTCCCTTTTGATGGCCTTGGGACTTCTCTCTGTGATCTCGTCCCCTCCGACCTGCATTACCAAGAGGGGGTAACAATCAGAGCACCGTACCAGACCAGGGAGCTTCCTAGCAACATCCCTGACCCGGGCCCCAGGGAGGCAGCAGACTGCCCTGTGGGATGGGTCCGGTCGGCAGATGGGGCCCTCTGTTCCCCTCAGAAGGGAATCACCTATGACAATTACCCTCCTTTTTTTCTTAGCCGAGGCAGTCATAATGCGTGGGGCTGACCAACTCGTCCTAGGCAACCCCTTGGATGGACCTTCACCCGCATCCTCATTTGCCTGGCCCTCACATTCCAGAGCCCCGTATCTGTTGCTTAAGGGCAACTGGGCAGGTGAGGGAGGCCGAGAGCGGAGTCGCTTGCCGCCCTGAGCAGGGACCCATTTCCATTCCCCCCTGTCTCTCAGGTCCCCTCTTTCTGCTTGGTGGCAAGAGGGTAGAGGCTCCTCTGCTTCTTGTGGAGCCGCCTACTGCTGCCTTGGCCTCAAAGATGGCAGGGTGCGGCTCCACCAGTCAATCTCCCTCTCACACTCCTGGATGCTTCTTAACCTCTCCACTTCCTCTTTCAGCTCTGCCACCGGGCTGAGCAGGTCATTGACACATTGACCACTGAACAGCTACACTGGGCATGTACCTCCAGCCTGTCACCTCCACTTCTACCTTCACTGAGTCTCTGTGGGTGAGCTCCTTGCCCACTCTGCATTTCCTCTACAAACCCCCATCTTTCCCACCTCCATTATTAATTTTCTACTTTAACAAGAATTTTAGTGATGTCCAGACAGAGGCTATTTACCATAAAATCGAATAGTGTATGTGTCAGCTTCAGCCAAAGGTTAATTTCCCTGAAATGCTCTTTCTGCCAAATGCAGATGTCAGCAGATGGGCAGCAGATGGGACCTTCTGTCACTGACGGCAGAGCCAGAGGAGCAGCTCTCCCCTTTTTAATTTCCATCACACAGTTACAACCACACATCCGTGAATCTCTGTGATATTTCACCCCTTTTGTCCTCCACAAGTTGCTCTTTCTTTGCAAAGTGCTAGTCCTGCCTTGAACACACACAAGGCTGCCCTGCCGTGGACAGGCAGAAAAGGAGGGGAGGGAAATTCCTGTTTAGCATCAGTCTCCCCTAACAGCTCCTCTTGTTCAAGTCAATCTCCAGAGACAGCTGAACACCAAGCACACTCAATACAGATAGACCCAGGAAGGAACCTCACTGCCTGGACCGCAGGACCCATCATTGTCTCCTAAGGTGGCAGGAGGATGCAATGAAGGGTAGGGACCACAGAAGAAAACCACAGCTCACCACAGTGGCTGTACATGCATTACAGCCATGGGCCACCACCCATTCTCCTTGCTAGTCCACTTTGGGTGGAGGTTCCTGGCCAAGAGGCAGCAGAGAAGGGGTTCCTGGGGAGTTGTCTTCACCCTTTTCACATACCTAGAAAACCTTGTGGTCAGACATCCCTGAGCTCTCTCCACTCTTTCCTAACACCACTTCCCTTCTTCCTTCTGCAACCATGCTCAGGAATTTGGCCTCCCTACAGGGAACCCAACCTGCCATGGACTTTCCCCCCACCTGCCATGGGTGACCCCCCATGCCGCCTCTCAGGCTGTTGTGGGAAGACTCCAAGGGCACCCTGCATGCATGCACTGAGGCCTAAACCACCCCCACCCAGTATGGGGTCCTTAGCCCCTCCCCATGCCTAGCCCCTCAGTACACTGTACCACCACTCAGCAGACACTGAGAGCCCCACCTCAACCCAGACCCCTGGCCTCCATCAGTGCCTCCAAGATCATTGTCCTCTTTCATCATCAGTGATCCTCTGGAAGGGTCTTTGTGTCCCCTTGGGCTGGGTGTTAGGCTGGCTCATGTCCGGGATGATTCTGTGCAGGTGTTTACTCCTGTCATTAATGTGGTGGCAAAGGCTAGGAGGTTATTTAGGAGAAGCAGCTCCTTAAGATGCGATGGAGGGTGCTTGAGGCTCTGCACCAAGATGTGGGTGAGATGTCCAGTCTTCTGACATATTTAGAGGACTTTCATAGTCAGAGAGTTCTCCAAGGGAGGGTGCTTTCCTGGTTATCTTAACCACAGGGATGGGGCAAAAAGAACAAGCCACCATGTGTGGCATCTCCAGAGCCACCCAGACCATGTTGCTGATGGGTCCACGGTAATGCTCAGAGAGTCAGAAGGGAGCCTTGACTCATCTAAGATGTCTCCTGACACCAGTGCCGCAGTACGCTCTGGATTTGGCTCCAAATGCCTCTCTGTTTTCTCAGCAGGGAGAACAAGAGATTAGCTCTCTTCACAGCACATCATGAGGCTCGCCCACCTGTGTGAAGCATTTTGGACTCCTTCTACTCATGGCACTGTTTTTAGTATTTAATGAATGAGCCTTACAGTCAGTAAGACTGTTTGGCTCCATTTGAGGGCTCCAGTTTTCTTTTCCTGTCTTTCTTGAAATGTTTTTCATCAGTGCAGCTCTAAAAGCTAATTGGGTTCACTGGAACTCCCAAAGCAAGCAAAAAACAGGCCCTAAAAGTCTAAAAGAGGACAATGTTCCGTGAGGTGTCTCCACTGCCAGGAGAAACAATGCAGGAACACAGTCAATGTTGGGAACATTGCGTGGTGTTTCAAATGAGTTAATAATACGAATTCAGATCCCTGTATTGAAATTAGAGCTTAGCAGATTTATGCTTTAGCCTGTTTATATTTCCTTTGGCAAATCTGGAAGCTTTGGGGTGGCAGAAAGTCACCAAAGATGTTAATCTAAAATGATGATTAATATGCGGAAGGGTGAAATGGACTCCTTGGGCAGTCCAAAAAAATATTCCATCTGACCTGAAATCAAGTCTTTGCTTTTGAAGTATTTGTAACTAATTAAAAAGCAATGATAGGCTGAGTTCCTACAAATGCTTAATAGCTCAGGTCTTCAGGAGAGGCTGTGGTATCCATTTCTTCATAAAACCACACCTATTTTTTACATCTCGGAAAATACAGGGGCCCCCCTCATCTCCTAGCAGAAGTGATTTCCATAGTGTTTATCAGTCCTGTTTGAAACAGTAGTTTTCCATTTGTCTTCTGCTAACAGAAATTTTCCTGAGCTCCCAGAGCTTGTTGGTCAGCTACTTTTACAATCAGGGTGTTCTTGCAGGGCATGCTTCTGCGAGTGCATTTCAGTAAGTACCTTTTGGGGAAGGAGATAAGAAAACACGTTGCTTTCTCACAGGAGAGAGGTAGACTGTCTTTTTGATACTGGCATATTCAAGCTGAGATTTGCTGTAAGCGCTCTTGTAGATCAGATGTTTGTCTGGGAACACTGAAGTTCTGTGCCTGTGGATGACATCAGTGTGTTGCAGGAGATACAGGTTGCTAGGCAGTCTGTAAAATACAAAATACTCTATGTTAGGCACGCAAAAGCCTCAGCCACACGCTAAAGCACACAGCGCTTTCCTTCCTGGCCTACCTTAGCAGAGTTTGATGACAGCTTCTCAAGTAGGAAGGCATGTTCTCAGAATGGTTGCTTTGGTCGCACCATGGTGACCCCATCAGTATGTGCTCTGCTTCTTCTGCTTGGCAGATTCAGTAGTCAAAAGCAAGTAAAAAGTTCTAATAGCAGTAATTGGCAGTAAGTTCTCCCAGTCTTTTCCTGGAAGAGCTCTGGCATCCCACACCTTGGTGAAGAGCCAGGAAGTTCAGTCAGGAAAAGTTTTGTATCATGTTGAGTGGTGGCTCCAGGGAGGTTTCATCCTCTCTGATCTACTTGAGCCTCCCACAGCTCCTTGCCTCTCCAGGTAGTGTTTTCACACACTGGCTACTCCAGCTGAATCACAGCCAAGAGGCAATGGGCATAAGTTGCAGAAAGGGAAAGCCTGAATGGACAGAACTGAAAACAGACTACTCAGAGTGGTCAAACACAAGTGCAGAAGCCTACAGAGGTTGCAGGGTCTCCATCAATGGAGGTTTTCAAAACTTGGCTGGGTCCTTAGTGACCTGCTCTTTCTTCTAAGCGAGCCCCACTTGAAGCATCCAACTCCTGGATGGACAGTGGATCCATGATGTACTCTTGTTTCCAGCCTTGCGTCTGGCTCCATCTTCGTTTGTTCCTGACTTGGCTCCAGGGGTGGACCTTGGCCATCTTTCACCTCTTGCCATGTCTGTCACGCATGATTGTCACCCCATTACCAGTACCCCACTCTGCCCACTGTGTTCAGACCCTGTGAGACTTCACCCTGCCAGCGAGGGGTTGGCCTGTGCTGGGGTCACCCTCAGCTGCTGGCACACTGGCCCTCAGAAAGCAGCATCTTCTCCAAAACCTGTAGTCAAGCAGGCAGCCACGAACTATGAAATCTGGAGAACTGCCTATCTTGGATATTGAGAACAGAAACAGAAAAATCCCACTGTTGCCAAACTCTGTTAGCTCAAATGGCAGGTGTCTGTGTTAAGAAGATAAACGTCTGCAAATCACCATTTCTGCTTTTTTTCAGGTTGCCTTTTTTCAAATGTGTAGGAAATCATTTCTAAATAGACTACATTGAAGGAATATCTGGATTTAGACACCTAAGCAAGTTTTCTGCAGATATAGTAGAAATCCCTAGCATTCTGAATGTGAACAAATGATCTTTCTTCCCTCTAGACAGTTGCTGACGCCTCCTGTAGTCATCAGCACTCTGGAGATTATCATTGGGTTCTTGTTTCCCTTGCTCTACCTCAAAAAAAAAGCCTTTGTAACCCAAAAAACCTGCTGTACATGCTTTGTTCCAGTCCTTGCAAGAACAATTCTTTTGATTCTGGCTCGCCAGGAAGAAGTTGAAGAGAAATTTTGGATCATTTTTTGATCTGCGGGTCCTACAGGTAGCTAAAGCTGCCCAGCACTGGGTATGGGTTAACACTGGATGCAAGGTGCTTATGCAGAGCAAATCAGATTTTTTCGTGCAGTTAAAATAATTTGCAGCAACATAGAGATGTGGGAAAAAGGGTAATGCTTAAACATACTATAACTATAGTAAAAGAAATCAAGGCTTTAGTAGGGCTACTGGAAAAATTGCCTATCAGTTTTCTCAAATATTTTAAAGACAATTTGAACATATGAAACTGTTCCCCACTTCTAGTCATTAAAACATACGGATCCTGCCCATCCATCCAGACACTTTTGTCAAGTGCTGTTCTCTGCACTGGGGGTGGTATCTGGGATGGTACAGAGGAAATAGGACCGAAATTTCCAAAGCAGTGACTGCTGGTGGTGGTGTTGGGATGGATCTTTTGAGGGCAGTTTTCAAATCTGGTCTGTCACACTTCTCATTAAATGAAGTGGCATTGAAAGTGCTCTCCAGGATCAATCATTCATCCCCAGAGCTCACACATGACAGTGTCCCATCCTCCTCTTCATCAAGCCCTTGATCCAACTGTGTTGTTTGCCCCTGTCTACCCTGTGGTAAGGTGGTTCTGGGCATTTGCTGATCTTGTGGCAGGGCACATTTGATTTCTAATGTAAATCTATTTACGAGCTACAAACACGTAAGTTTCGAGCTTAAACCCATGAGCTCAAACCCATGACTTTTGAGTCGTGTTTGTCCTTTAGGTAAGGTAGCTCAGCTTTTCTCTGCTTACCCATCTGAGGTACCCAAAAGAAGAATCATGATCCAGCTCCTGCTCTCCTACTTTTTGGGGCACCGTTATTCCCAGGGCTGTGATGGCTCTTTTGAAGCACAGGAGGAACTAAGCAGTGGCTGCTGTTTCTGAATTGCTGCACATTGTTGCTCTTCCCTCTGGCACTGCTGCACAGGACATTCATGGTTTCATCTTGTCTTCGATCTTGCTCATGGTCTCGCCTTCATCTTCCTGTCTCAGAATGTTCTCTTTCATTTCCTGTGGGAGGAAGAGACTAGTCCATTCCTGCATGCAGAAGAATCAGATATGTTTATTGAATCCTGTTTGCTTACAGATTGCCAGCAAGACGGATTTTAAGGAGAGAGAATTGCCCAGTGTCTCGGCCAAAAGCCTTGGCCTGTGTTGGCGATGCTGTCAGGTGAATTAAAAACCTCCAGTATCTGCTCCTAATGCACACTCTGTGATGCTGCCCATTCAATTTGTACAGTATAAGCGCTTGTTCTGCTGCCAGACGGGAAGAAGATAATGCATTATGACTAGCTGATAGACAGTTTGTCTTTAGAACAGCTTAAAGTGACTTGCCAAGACTGCCCTGTTATGATCATCTTTCTAGCATTTCCCAGCCTTCAGCCAACACCTTGTTCTTCCCCTTATACAGCACAGCAGGATATGGAAAATCAATCATGCATTTCTCAAAAAACCCACCTTGAGAGACTGAGCCCTAAGAGCTAACTCTAATCAAGGTCTCTGCAATTCACAGACTCCAAGACTAGAATAAAATGGTGATAATTTATTTTCACTTGTCAGCAAGGTCAACAAATGTCTCGTCGTCTCAGCTTGATCAGCTCTCTCTTGAACAGACATAGTCAAAGGAAAAACCAAGCATGGTTGAGGACCTGTAGTTAGCGGAGTTGTTCACTAGCTTTCAGTGCAAGAGAGTCTCTGGAGAGGAGCTTTCTAACCCTGCTGTCCATTCAGCCTCTTTGTACAGGGGTTTTCTCGGCCCTGTGAATTGGAATCACATTTAGCTGTGAATTAATTTCTCTTTCTTGCCAGAGCTGGACCATGATTTGTGACCCAGGGTGGGCAGATGGACATGACGCCCACAGGGTAAGTACTAACCAGATTCGGCTTATTTTCAGCTTTTCCTACTGGGAGTGTCCTTTGGCTGTCTGCGGGGTGTTATTTGTCTGGGTTTGTCAGCTCGCAGGTCTGTGCAGCCCCCTGCGTGTAAGCACACAGCTCTTCACCAGGATCTGCGTCTGACTCCTTCACCAGCAAAGGAGCTTTCTCATTCACTCCTTTTTTTGGATACTTGTGTTGCTTACTTGAACACGTCAGGAGTATTTCCTTGCAAGAGGGAGAGTTAGTAGCTCCATCTTATCCTGAGGGAGGAGAGCAGCCTTGGACAGTTAAGGATGCCAACTGCTTTGACGTACGAGAGGTGCTGCTTCCCTGCTGGCTGGGGAGCACAGGACCACCCAAACTGGTGCCAGCTGTTTGGCTTCCACACAACGTTTCTTCCCATCTGGGAAGGAGTCAGGGGCTCTTTCAGTGCCCGGACAGGCCTAAATCAGCAAGAGGCTGCATGCAAGTAGATGAAAATGGCATTAAGGACCACTAGCTAACAAGCTCTTTGGCAAAAGGAAGCATCATCTATTTGGGGGAACGGTATAAGAAACATGGCACAGAGAGGGCAATCTCATCCCATATATCCTTTCCAAGCTTCTGGCAGTCAGTGTTTTGAGAACACCCCGAATCAGGGACCAAGTTCAGCTGCAGAATTAATTTACAACTAGTGAATCTTTTTTGCTTGAAATGTAACTCTTTTTTTCTGGGGCAGTAAGTTTTATAACCAAATTGACAAAGTGTTCCCTGTTTCTCGTTTTAAGCCCTTTACCAAGTAACTTCACTGGAAGGCCTCTAGTCTTCGAATTGTGAGAAGGTAAGCAATTGTTTCCCTGTTGTTGTCTCTGCATTTGTGGTCTTCTACTCATTCTTCCAACCTGATCGCTTCTAGCCTGTTTAGCCTTCTCTCACTACCAGACTAATCCCTATCTGATCTTTTGTCCTTCCTTTCCAAGACCTTGTACCCATTTGAAATAGGATTACCAGAACTCCATCCAGCATTGAAGGTGTGTGCACACAAGAGGTGGTGACACACGTGGCATCACTTGCGTTTTGTTCTCTATTCTTCTACTAGCAATTCCGTAATCTGATTTTGAGCTATAGCTGAGCACAAAGCTCCTTTTTGCAGAAAATTGCCCCCACAAACTACGTGTGAGTAGAAAATTTCTCACCATTGCAGATCTTCAGAATTGTCACTTCTGCATCCAAGGCCAACTAAATTCAACTTCTGTTTTCATCGCCTGTCACTCTGTGTTGTGATGTGCTCTGGCAGTGTTTCTCAGCATGCCTCCCTGGGATTACCATCAGTTACTCTGCATCACTAGCAAATTTTCTCACCTTGTTTGTGAGTCCTTCCTTTCTCCCAATGTAAATTTGATGGGACCTATGACAAGAGGCTGTTAGGGAAGAGGCCCAAGCAGTAGCTGAGTAACTTCTGAATTTTTTTTACATGCTTGGGAAAATTATTAAATCTACCCTTTCAAGCCAGAAATAATGTAATAAGAATGATGTAAGAGGCAAACCAGGACTAAGGGCCACAAAGCTGGCTGAGCAAGTCAACGGAGTGAAGACTGAACAGGACTTGGAAGCCTTGCGCTCCTGCCCATGACCTGAGTGAGTGATTTATCAAGGGACCCAAGTGAAAGATTTATGCCTTTCCATCTTGTCAATTAAGTAGTGCAGCTTGTGCCAAGTGTCTTTCCTCTACTTTGGCAGACTTCATGTGTTGAACATAGAATGGTCAGCCACCATGCAACCATAGTGGCACGTGTCCTGACCATTGAACACTCACGCCAGTGTTGAGGAAGCCAGATCAGAGATGAAAGGAAGCTTATTTTGTCACCCAGAACTATACTACACTGGGTATGCTGTACTGCAGGTATGTACTGCTCTGTGTTGTAATGCTGACATGCATTTGAGTCCAGCATGCTCTGCCAGCTGAAATGCAGCAGGACTGAGCAGCAAGCCATGGAAGACTGTCACACATGTCCTCAGGTCAAATTGCATTGCTTGATGAAACAAGGAAAGCCACAGCAAAAAAATGTATTTTAACCCTTCCTCTCATCAGAGATGATGGCATTAGCACATGCACTAATTATTGACAGTTCATCAGGGACAATAATACTAGGAGTCGTATTAATTAATGGTAAGACCAGCATTTCCACACTCTGTCCTCTTCGTCTGACAAGTGACAACAGTTCTCGTGCTAATCATGACAGTCTCCTAATGTGACCCAGGTCCTGGTCAGACAGTGGTCCCCACAGTGGCACACTCTTCTCTCTCACACCAGCAGTACATCTGGAGCAGCAGAGCTCACTCTCTCCTCATCATCTGCCAATATATGGTTCAATAGATTTCTCCGTTTCCTGACAATGCCTATTACTAGGAGTGTAGCATTTCAGGAGTAATCAATTAGCAATGCAGTCTTTGTCAGAACATTTGGCTGAAGGATCATCTGAGACTTAGAAGGACTGGGGTTCAGGATTTGGGATGTTATTTACCTCTCGAGCTCCCAGTGAGATGTAGGGACCTCCTCTGCCTGCAGCCTACCCTGACATGGGAAGTTGGACATGCTCTTAAACAGATAATGTCAGGAAATGTTCCAGGTGTTCCAGCAGCTGCATCACTCCAGGCCCTCCTGATGGCTGCAGAGAGGGTGCCACTGAGCAGAGCTGTGCTTTTCCCCCTCCATCCAGCTGCTTCTCCACGCAGCACTGCTGCTCTTCCATCCCTGGGGAACCAGCAGCTGGAGATGTAAGCCTGTCCAAAGACTGAACCATTTTCTGCAGGCTGGTCTCCTGCCTTGTCTTATGGCAGGAGCAGACCAAGACCCATGTTGGTGTAAAGAGAGAGGCAGCGTCATCGGTGGTGGCACAAGATTTAGCTGGCCTGTCTGAACCACCACATCACAACCTTAGTCCAAGGGACAGGCCTGCCTCATCCCTTCAGGGATGAGCAATAAGAGCTCCCGAAATGCTGACTGGGTGCCACTGGTTCATTTGGGTGGAAAATGCTGTGTAAGACCAGTTCTGAGTGCTACTTTACATGAAAACAGTACGTTCTCAGTTGAGCGCTCATGTTTTGCATTCTGTGTCCTTTTCCATTTTTTCCTTGCGAGGGTTCAATGTTCCTGTTTTCCTGATGTAAATACCCACCAAAAGCACTCATTGAGCTGCCTTTAATGAGTACTTGGCTGCAAAAAATTCGGCATTGCTTTTGAAGTGCTAGCAAAAACATCTGTCAGCTTATTCCACAAACTGTAAAGGATTGGTTAATAGATCATGGAATCACGGGATAATATAGGATGGAAGGACCTGGAAGGGACTAGTTGTAACAGTTTGCTTGGGACTTTTTCCAGCTGGGACCTCTTGAGAGATCAGTTCATCTGTGTGGCCACTGACTCAAATGACAGAGGAAGCCTTTCACATATCCAAGCCAAAATCGGTGATTTTTTGACTCTACAACATTCTAGCCTAAATTTAAAAGTGTATCTTTAACCATAACTGTGATTATAAAAATGCTCCAGATAAGAAATGTTTCCCCTGAAAATCCATGATGTCACTTATTGAAGCCGTTTGAGAACTCCTCTGAATATGGCTGTACAGTTCCAAGAAAGACAAGAACAGGTCCACCAAGAACACCATCAGGCTTTCTAGTGTCACCTATTTTCTGAGACTCAGGTGCAGTATATTGACTTCGTGAGGATGTGAATAGGAAGATTTGCATGCAAAGAGGAGGGTGTCTGTGCTACCAAGAAGCAATACAACTGTTTGCTGATGGGGGCAGTGAGTGGCTAAACAGGACATCGCTTTTGCAAATAACCTTGGTTTTCACAGAGCCCTGTGTATCAGATGAGCAGTGCTTTGCAAAGGAAGGTAGCACCAATTCCTGCCTTTGGCAGCAGCTTGGCTGTCATCCCCAGAATAACCACAACAGAGTTTCACCCAGGTTCGGGTGACAGGTCAGTCTCCAGCCAGGTCCAAATGAAACCCACCAGAGTTAGCTGATAACAGCTCCCTGAGCTCTTCTGGGTAGAAGCACTCAAGGATTACACAGTCTCCAGAACTGCAGTTATTCCCTCCATCCAGTTCTTCATTTCATGTGATCCTCTTCTGCTTCTGTCTTCTTCAGCTGTTTTACCTCATTATGCCAAGAAAACGTTTGCAGTCTTACAGAGTTGCCCTGGCAGTTTTACTAACTGGCAGCTCTGCAGGACTGCTGAAACCAGCTGGGCTTTGCCCATTAGTCTGCAACCCTATGGGCTCCCCTGAAGGCAGACAGAGTAGCATATTCATTGTGTTGTGTCTTCAGCCCGTGCAAATGGGCTTCAAACTGTAGATGCCCTAAGCACCTATAACATAAATGCCAACAGCTCAACAACAGCTGCAGATACTACTGCAAGAGGAGATGACGTATGTCCTACCAGCACCTCCATTTCTACTCAGTGTTCAGGTACCCTAAACACCTACCATAGGCTGAGTCAAGGCTACCTGCTCTGTCTGCCTTTCCACAGCTTTCCTCCACTGAACACTAACTGCTGAGTTACAGCCAAGGTAATACATATTGCAACCATTTAAAATAACAAAACTGCAGGAAGATACCTTGGAAAGCCTTCCCTTAATGCTCTTGAGGCACCAGTGATGGTTCTGTTATTTTCTTTGCTGAGGAAATCGCTGACACTGACTCCCATTGTCCCCAGAACAACTCTTAATATCAAGAAAAGTCCCCATGTTCCTGCTGAGGGAAAGTGCAAAGCCAGGCACAGCAGGTACTGCTCGTACCTTCACAGTGGTTTTAACTCAGATCTGAAAGTGCTCTCCGTCTGTTTCCCACATGGTGAATGGAGGGAAGGAGAATCAGAGTGGGATTACCTTGACTCACTTTTAATTTTTTGAGCTATAAAACACAGGCTACATGCTGAAGCTTTTAAACAGGCGGCTTTAAACAGAAGTGACAAGGGAACACAACAGACAGATGACAGTCTTGCTTTTCACTTACAGGAAGGAAAACTTGCTGGATTGTAGAAATAGTTGCTCCAGGACAAAGAATTGCTTGAAAGTCACCTGTCATCATCTATTAGAGACATGTGATAAACGCTGACACAAAGAGTAAAAGCTGCTTTGAATCAAATAGAAAAACTCCTCTGAAGACCTACTGGCAACACCAGCAGTGGATCACGGCCCTTTCCAACCTGGCTAAGAGGCCCTTCGGTGAGAAGGGAAGGGCAAACGGACCAGCAAGACAATGAAAAAGTTTGGTCTGAGGAGCTGTGATATACATCCTGGTTTAGGGACTTGTAACAGAAATATTGTGAGCTGAATTAACGGGAATGTCTGTCTGTGAAAGCACCAGAAGAAAACCAGGGCAAGGACTAAGAGTACTGATCACCAAGCGATTAAAATGGTTAGCACTGGCAAAAGTGTCATTTGTATCAAAACGAGATGCAGATGAGTTCAGCAGATCACATGCACTCCAGCAACAGCAGGATGGCAACAAGATACCACACGTCACATGTACCTTTCCTCTTCCTATTGTCCTAAGTGGAAGAGAGACAGCTGCTACAAGATACCCAAAATGAGGAAGCACAAAGCAAGGGCAGCAACTTCAACAGAGATCTATGAAGAGTGGAGTCAGCACAACAACTGTTTGCTCTTAAAGGGTGTGAAAGGACTGCCCAAACTTAGTTCACTGTTGCCCACCAAGGAGAAAGGATGAGGATGTAACTGTCACTTGTCCTCCACCTCAGGACAAGTGATCCTGCCCAGACCACCTTGAGACACGTCTTGGTGCCCATCAGTGCGGGTGTGAGAGCGAGACTACGCAGAGTCAACTTACAAAAGCTAAACAAAATAAATATCCTCCTCCTCAAAAAGGTCTCAGGATGAGTTTTGTCACATCAGTCCACAATATGAGAAAACTGTGTCACCTGGCAACAGGAAAATCAGAGCCAGGACAGCCAGTGTCCTGGGTGGGAGCACGGTGTTGGTGGGATTGCACAGCAGGGCTGGGAAATAGCAGCTATTTCTTGGCTATAGCAGAAAGATTATCAGATCATCTGAGAGAGCTGGAGATGATCTCAAGTCTGTGGGCTGCCCCTCCAGCTGGGCAGAGGAGATGGTGGCCCTGCAGATGCTACTTGTCCTGCTTCCTGAACGTCTTCCCTGCACACCAAGACCTCATTCATGAAGCATCTCTTGTGCTGGTCTCCCATGACCGGGGAGCAGGGGGAGACAGGGGGGTAAATCTCTACAGGCACAGGCCTCTTGTGCTTCTGAGACTGAATTTTCTTGGCCCTCATGGATGGCACAGAGCAAATCTGCGCTCCTGTTCTATGTGTAGAGGTGCTCCAAGGCACCCTGTTCTGGGCAGTGGCTTGAGGTGCATAACAGGGTCTTTCCTTTCCTAGGATGGTAGTTCAAGTTTGTGCTGTTTCCCTTGCATCAGGGCTCGGGCTGGATGCTTGAAATGGAAAACTAAGCAGCAAATTCTTACAGCTTCTGAAACAGAGCTAAACGGTTGCCTTGAACACAGCCTTAGCGTGACAAGTGAGTTTTTTCTGACATTTTGAAATAGAAGCGTTTCTTCTTGACATTTTCAGCATGATGGCTTTTTTCCCCATTTTTTTGCATTCAAATGATACTTTTAATTAAAAATCAAACTAAGTGGAAAGCAAACTGTATCAACAAAAATGGACAAATAAGCACCCTCACCCCCTCCACCTGTGTGTCCTTCCCACCCCACCACTCCTGCAAAAGCCAAATATTGCATTTCAGATCAAACAGGATATTTTCTGTTGGTCCCAAAAGAAACATTTCTGTTTTTCCATGTGCTGTTGAAACTAGAATATCTGCATTCCCCCTTGTGTAGGAGCAGATGTTTCACAGAAAGGTGTAGGGATCTGTTTACAGCTGTGTTGCCCCGGCTGTACCTGATCAAACCATGCGCCTTTGGGCAGAACCTTGGAAGTGAGGTGGATCTCTAAAGAACACTATGCCACTTACCCCCATGGGCTGCACACAGCTGCATGTAGGGATCCCAGGAGCGTTTCAGCGCTCAAGAGCTTCTCTGTTTCTCCAAACTGGTCCTCTCCCTACAGCCCTGTACATCGAGGCATATTGCTCTTTAACCCACAGAAGGAGCGGGCACCACACGCAGCTGTTTGTATTTGCCTGCTGCAAAATTTCTCATTTCTGCCTTAACCCTGGTACCAGGGACAGCTAGATACTCGGGCCGGGTGAAGGCAGCGCGATCTACCTGGTGCAAATGACTGCTAATTCCCTCTTCATCTTGTCACTCTTTCCGAGCATTTCCAGCCCGGGTGAATTGCTGGTTGAGAAGCAGGGCTCTCAGTCCCACCCGCCAGCAAAGCCTGGCTCAGTTCCTCTTGCGGTGACCTGCCCGCCTGCAGCCACGTGCACCCTCCCGGACCGTGGTCACTGAGCCCCTCCGGAGCAGGTTTGGGCTGGGTGAGACAAGCCAGAGCACTCCGGGGGTATGGCCCCATCCACGCTGCGAGGATCAGACCAAAGGTACCCCCGGGTCTCCAAGAGAGACATTTGTCACTGAAGGTCTTGCTGCTTGACTCCTGAGTGTCGGTAAGTGTTGAGTCTCGCAGAGCGGCTCTCTGGCAGAAGCAGCCCTGTGATGCAGAATTCAGATCTATATTTGTGCATATAGATAGACAAGTTCATACACTCTATGTATAGAAAACCTAAATGTGTCGTGTGTATCAACTGCTTTTTCTGTATGTGCTCTCATACCCACTGTGACAAATATAGACTGCATTACTGAGTCATCCCTTCCCCTAGACATCCTAGGCTCGTGCTGATGTCTGGTTCCCACAGTGGCTGCATCCCACAAGAGAGAAGAGCCAAACAGTCATTCCCCAAAACACGTCTCCATCTAACCCTACATAACCCTCCATGAGTCACCATCTCCTAGAGCTCTTCAGGCAAAAATAAATTTCTGACAGTGTGATCAATCCAAGCATCTGATAGAAAATTCAACCCAGATAGAAGTCAAGCAGAAATTTTAAGGATATTTTAATCTTTTGAGTAAACCTGGTGTATTTTTCTCAAGCATAACAGAGGTTCAGCTTTGTGTTCTGAAGTTATTTAGCCCTTTCACTTTAATTACTTGCATTGAATGTTGGGTCAATATTGACACGAATCTGCTTCTTCTAAGCAAATGTAAAATACTTCCCTTTATAACATTTTTGCACCATAAACTTTCCCAGTTTGTCTTCTTGTGGCCTTAGGATTTAGTCTGCATATTATATGTAATTAATGGAATATTACGTACAATATAAAATTAAATCACTGAAATTACATTTTAAAATAATAAAACATTTAATAAATAAATTTTTTAAAGCCTAATTTCATAAACACTCCAGTGGTCATGAAGTGTTAAGTAGCTTTTCCCTTTCAGCCTTTCACACAAATGACACACTGCCTTTTCTGAAATGCTGATGCAGTGCAGTCATGCAATAAGGTGGACTGAGGGATTATTATTTTTTTTTTAATGGGTTATTTTCTGGATTTGTGGTGCCCTCCACCCCCAGCACGGCCACGAGTGTGGGACCGCAGCGGGGACGTCCCCGCCTTGTCCTCCATCACCCACCCGTGGACCTGCGACCCCCAAATCCGCCCGGTCTCTCCTGAGCCGGCCGGGTCGGCAGCTCCCACAGCTGCTGGGCAGCTCGCAACCGGCCGCAGAAAGAACTTCTCAGCTGTCTCACACCCATCTCCAAGGAGTTTTCAAGTACTTTCAGTCCTCGTGCAGCAGGACTGGATAAGCAGCTCCACTTTCAGCATATCCTCTGCCTTCAGGGTTTTGTGAACCTTGATCACACTACCTTCCTCAGCATTTCCCTCCTCAAACTAAGGAGTCCCAGCCTTTCTGGCCTTTCCTTGGAAGGCAACTACTCCCTTCTCTAGACCATTTTTGCCTTTCTCTGTTCCTGCTTGTCATGCAGAGACCTAAACTGCAAGGTGTAGGCATTCAAATGAGGGCACAACAAGGCTTTATATAGGGCAAGGTGATGTCCTCTGTCCGGTTCTCCATGCCTTTCCTGCTGATGCGCAAGATTTTTTTTTTTTTTTTTCCACTGCAACTGTTCACTGAGTTGATGGTGTCAATGATGTTCCCAACATCACTTTCCTGAGTTATAAATATCTGTTCCTGGCTCCACATTGTGTAAATATGGTCTAGATAATTTTTCTCTAGAGAAATTCCCTTATATTTATCTATGTTTAAGCTCATCTGTGGCCTATTTGCCCAAGACTGGATTTGTGAGATCTTTCCAGAGGCCCTCATCATCCACCATCAGTGTAGCATCAGACTACTCAAAAGAGCTTAAAACCAATTATTTGCATTTTGTTTTGTGATATTTGAAGTCACATGTCTTAAAACAAAGGTGACAAAGTTTTAAAGCTCTAATAATGTAAAAGCACAATTCAGACTTTTGAAATTGCTGAGGCAAGTGATCACCCCAACCAAACTGGTGCTGGAATGCAAAACTCCCACCTGAAGAAGAGCAGGTTTTACATGAGAATCACTCCTGAAGTGGGGAAGACTGAGTGTGGTCCCTTGCATTGGGAAATTCAAACTAAAGAGTGGGTCTTTGGAGTATCCAGAAGGACTACTGGGAATTTTACACTACAGCGTCAGAGCAGCAAGAAGGTCTTGCTATCCGGTACAGGCAGTCACATAGCTTGTCACCCGTGATGAGCAGGGTGACTCTGCAGAATGTGGGGAGCAGCTATTTCTCCAAACAGTTTCATAATCAAAAGATCAACCAAAAAAAAGGCTTGAAGTGCTACAGCTGTTCTTTGGAAGATGAGCAGCTGCTCATCACAGAGTACCCTGTTTATCTTCCTGTTCTTCTTGTCTCCGACACATTGCTTTGTTCAAATGCTTGCATCATCCCTCCCAAGCACATGTTGTTCACGGAGTTCCCAAACAGCTGAGTTGATTTTCTGGGTGTGGGCTTGGGACAAGGCTTAGACTTGAAAATATCTGTTTATAACCAAAGAAACCCAGCATACACAAAACTGAGCTGGAGCTTTCTGAGGGAAAAGGATTATCAGTTCAGTCAGACCCAGAAAGAATCAATGTCAACCAAATGTCTTAGTTCTATAAAAGATGAATGCTTGGAAAAACCCATCAACATCTATAAATAAAGCTCTTACACATATACTGGAGATGTAGCATGCTTGGGTGCTGCTCTGAAATGCCTCTACACTAATACCTGTAGCACAGGGGTTAGAGAGGTGGAATCACAAGTGTGTATGCAGTTACAGGGCTATGACCTCTTGGGATCATGGAGATGTGGTGAGGTGGCTCACATGACTGGAGTGCTGCAATGGATGGTTACAAGCTCTATAGTAAGGATTGTCCAGAAAGGCGAGGAGGGGGTTGCGCTTTCTGTGAGGGATCAGCAGCAATGCAGGGAGCTCTGACTGGAGATGGGTCAGGAGCCAGCTGAGAGCTCAAGGGTCAGGTTTAGTGGGCAGACCAACATGGGTGCTGTTGTAGTGTCTGTCTGCTGTAGTTCTCCTGATGAAGTAGATGAGGCCTGCTTTGAACAACAATAAGCAGACTGACATTCACAGAACATGGTGGTCCGTCTTAAGGGTTCCTCTGCAACTGGTGCCCAGTGACAGGACAAGGGGCAATGGGCACAAACTGAGGCACAGGAAGTTCCGTCTGAACATGAGGAAGAACTTCTTCCCTCTGAGGGTGACGGAGCACTGGAACAGGCTGCCCAGGGAGGTT
>Ga0065711_1039361_pt1 | contig 17913 bp, 8 predicted proteins | sample Hoacrofraction12_FD_59098 | JGI IMG/M metagenome (GOLD analysis project Ga0065711, IMG submission 59098) | Hoatzin crop microbial communities from Cojedes, Venezuela - Epithelial fraction 12 v2 (version 2) | ecosystem: Host-associated > Birds > Digestive system > Esophagus > Crop | place...
CTGTTTTTTTACTTCAGAGGGCGTTTTGGCCAGGAGAAGGGAAGTCTCAGGGGGAAGCTGTGGGGTTTGGGAGGCCTGATGGACCTCCAGAGGCTGCACCAACCAGCCCTGCATGCAGCTACGGACTACTTCTCAGGTTTTTTTTTGCTTTTCTGTTGTTATGGAAACAGCCTGTCCAGGGGCTGCTGAGATTCTGAATCCTGGATATGCAATGAGGGCAGGTAGATAGGGGATCATTCTGTGCAGTTTCAAAGCTGAATAAAGATGTGGATATTATTTTACATATATATGAAATAAACACAGATAGTCCAAGCCTTAACATGGAGGCATTTCAAGGATGGCAATGTCCGTAAGAAAGCTTGCTGGTGTAGATCTCTGTAACCACCTGTAGGCATGTACAGCATCACTGTGCTGAATGCCAAAGGTTTGCCTAAGCAGACACCTGATTACACCCAGAGACATTGTACATGGGGCAAACTTCATTAAGAGATTCTGTATCTTTCTCCAATTAATTTCAAAGCTGTATCCAACCTGAAATTGCAGGAGAAAAGACCTGAAGACATAAAACCTTGCCAGGATAACAGTGGTGATTTGGAGATAGGAGGAGGTCTGACACCTGAGATAACTCAGCAGCTCTCGGTGCTCTAAGGCTAGGAGATAATTTTTCCAAATGTGTTATTTCACTTGGGATAACATGCAGCATCCAACCCATGGCCTCTGATTCCTCTCTGGGCAAACCAGACTGTTTTTTTTGGACCTCCAGTCCTTTGCATAGTCAGTCTGATGCCCTCAGCCTGTGAGCCAAGACAGTTTTCTCTGAGACACGCAATTACTTCTTTCAAGAATGAACTTGCAGGAGGCAGCTGTTAGATGCATGCACTCATGTGAACGTGCCAGAGAAACGTGTCTGATTGCAAAAAGGTCAAAAGAGATGACTAGTCCCACCGCGGGCTTTCTATCCCACCTTCCCCGCAGGCCGTCAATGGAAGAAAGCTGCTTTCTGCTGCTCCCCCAAGCACGCTTGGTTCGCTCGCTGCTCCCTCTCCATTTATTCAGCTGTACAATCTGCCGAGCACCATTCGAAGTCTGTAAAGCAGGCAGCAATATTTAAGCATGGAACAAAACCATCACAAGCCAATTCACGCAGTCTCCACAGGATGAAAGAGGAAAGGCAAATTCTCCAACACTGTTTCGCTAATGAACCTCACACCTTTGTAGTAGAAGTGAGACTGCCTGCCGTTCACTCTTTCTCCCAATTACATCTTCAGCTCTTTGCTGAAGCTGCTCATCAATGCAGCAGATAATGCCAGCTCTGAATGTCATTCAGTATGCGTACATTTGTCCGTTCAGTATTGCCAGTAGAAAAATTTAACTCACACAGGGTGCTGCAAGCTCTCATAGGCAAAAAAACAAAGAAGTATTTCCAAGTTACACTGTGAGGTATCTCTGAACCTGGGAACACAGGAGCGTGTCCAGGAGACAAACAGTTGCGTTGTAGGAAGCTTCCTCCCCTGTCCTTCCAGGCCTAGGGCACACCAGAGCCAGGGCTTCTGGTGCCCTCTCCTGGTGCCACAGCATTGCGAGCTCCTCCAGAGCACTGGAACCACCAGCATGGTCTGCCGGCAATAGGCTGACACTAGATACCAGTATTTATTTACTGGTGTCTGTGATAATCTCCAAATTCAAATCAGCAAGCCTCATCTACTGGGAGAGAGGGGACATGAGCAAGCCCATGAGATGTGTCACCATGCCAAGGCTGTCCAGTCAAGTGAACGATGATGTAGTGACACGCAGGCGTGTCATTTGCTTTTGGAAGAGCCACAGCCATATGTTCAGGTCCATGAAACGATCCCAGCCTTTTAGCTAACACAAATTCTTTTGATCTGAAGCTGGTTTCTTCAAGGCAAGCTTTGCGCTGCTCTGCGCTGCCTGATGTAGATAAAACCAAAACGCTTTCCTACTCGTAGGTCTTGTGGAAGGGACTGCTCCTGTAAGGAGTCTCATAAACAGGAGACACAGGCTTGCAGTCTGGGCTACTGTCATTGGCGGGGCTTCCCAAATAAATCAGCCCATGATCATTAAAACTTTAGTGTAGATGTCAGTGGCAGAGCGGTCTCGTGGTCACAAAGCAAAACGTAGAGATGACCTTTCCTTCACAAAGATTAGATGCTTCCAACTTCTTCTGTCCTTAACTATGGGAAACACAAACTCTTTCCTCCAGCAGTGTTCTCATTCCTGAGTAGATACAAAGATTTGGTGTGATGAGCTAAGAACATTACTGTAACTACTGAATTCACAAGAAAAGCATTATGATAGTGTGGTACAAATGACAGAATAAAAGTCTGTGAAGAATAGACAGCTGTTTATTACCTAATAGTATATCAGATCTCACATTTCAGAGCAGAAAAGGTGAAACCTGGTATTCTACACTCTGTCCCTACCTTATTGCCTCCATCTGAAGAGGAAATCACGTAGTATTTTTCCATTAGTATTTGCTCCTGGAAGTTACACTGCCTTCGGTTAGCCTGAACTAAACTAAACTGAAGGACCAACTCTCTTGTAAGTGTGCTGCTCAGGGCAGGCAGCAGCTTGGAGAGAAGATTATCACGCAGGAGCAAGATTCTACTAATTGGAGAAAATGGTGTTTCAGCTGCTGCTCTTTTGCGGTATTGGAATGAATTAAAACAGATGAAGCTGACATTAGGTAGATATTGAGAAAAAGTACCACAGGCTGGGAAAGCAGAGCTGTGTGCAAGCTGAGGACGTGTTTTATCAACGTGCGGTGTTTCGTAATTTCATAGCTGCTGGTTGCACTGATTACACAAAGCGACCTGAGTCTTTCTACAGCGTGTTTGTAGGACACAGAAGATCTGTCCCGCCGTCGATCTGCAGGAGATGCCAGGGGACACGCAATTTCTTGGCAGCCCAGCAAGAGACCTGGAAGAGAGCAGAGTGTTGTCCCCTCCCCGTGGCTCATGCAGCCTCCTCAAGTCTTCCTCACACAATCCTCAGATTCCATGAGGAAGTCTGTTAACATGAACACATATCATGTATTTACTGGTTTTTTTCTACTTCAGGGCAGTACCTCACTATCCGACACATACATCCTCATGCACACCAGTCCGCAGATGCAAAGTCAATCTCCAGTTTACAGCTGCATTAAAAAAAGCCATTTGAAAATGGAAAAGAAAGACATTGGCAAAGGGGAAAGAAGATGATACAGGGCATTATTCCCTTCCAGAGGGCTCTACAAGGCCATGAGCACTAGGTGCTAGCTTCTAACAAATCTATGTTTTGCTGTTATTAATCAGACTTAAACCAAAACAGATACTCAAACTAGTGTTTCATGTAAAGCCCTTTTTCTATTTAGAGTAAAGTCAGTGTGAGCATTTTCCAGAAAATACTGATAAAATGAAAGTGTCCTCAGGGAACCATATACAATTTCTTCAGCTTCTCATTAGACAGCTTGCTCTAACAGTTCATCGTACTGAATTTCATAGCCCAGGTGCTGATGAAGACAGACACATTTTACCAAAAAACAACTGTTTAGAAAAATTTCTGGGCACTGATTTTATCAGTGTGCAATGTTTGGGAGACTTAGTGAGGTAAAGGCAGAACTAGATCCAAATGGGTTGAAAGGTGTTACATGAAAGTGTCCAGAGGATAAATTGTTAATTGGGTAGGGGAAATTTGCTGTTCTTGGGCATTCTTGCTTATAATCTTCCATTTACATAGTGCAATAGTCTTCAAAATAGGGATTATCATAATGTCTGAATGTCTAATTGAAAGAAGGTGCTGCCGTTAACTCAGGAACCGCTTAATTTCAAACCCTTTTATCATCCCTAAATGTGAATCCACATTTAAACATGGAGGAAAAATACATGGTGTATTCAGGAACAAACAAAGGTATTGTCTGGCATAAGGAGCTTATGTAAATGTGGGATGGCAGAGCTCCTTTTACAGTAAACCTTTCAAATACCTCCATAAATCATGAAGAACAAAAAAATCTTTCTTTTAAGGAGGTTTGCAATGGGATTTCACCTGTCCAAGGCTGACGAGAGACAGCACTGTTCAGGAGAAAAAGGAGCTTTGCTAGCATCTTCCTAAGCAGTAAATTGCAAATAAATATCAATTTTTTGTGTGCATGTGCTTGTGTGAAAAGGCTTCTATTATGTGTCCACTGACGATTTGCTAATTTTAAAACAGAGGTGACATCATGCAGGGATGGATGCACCTGCAGGAGTGTTTTACAGCCTTTCAGTCCCCCTTTACAACCCAGTAGATTTATTTCTGGTTTTAAATGCATAGAGTATATTTTAAAAAAAAAAATAAAATTAAATTAAAAGGTGTCTGTACTACAGTGGCTTGAAAAGACATTGGATGTGATACAGTGGATAACATTCAGGATCAGAGACCGTGGATATTTCTGTTCCACCAGTGCAGTCCTTCCATATAATCTCAGCAAACTCCCTCACCTCCTTCTTTCTCTCTTGCTATTCTTACCTTTTAATTTTCCATTTAGACTGGAAGTACTTTAGAGAAGGAACTATCTCCTGCTTCACATCTATAGAGTCCTTTAGTTCACAGTGTTCTGCTCTCAGTTGTTCTTGGAAGACCAACAATTATAATTACATGAAGGCAGGATGCATGTGGATGCAACATTACTTTGTTCAGGCTAATCAGCTCAATTCTATCAGTGAAATCTCTCTCAATTATAGGAGAATCCATGTGTGCGACCGAGACAGCAGAAATCAATCCTAATTACTCCCCACTGCCTCCACGATCCTCCTGTGCAAATAGAGACGAAGGGACATTCGGTGTTCCCAACATGGGCGGTGGTTGCTGCAAATTCCTTCTTGCAGGAACCTGTTACTGGCCAGTTAGGAAATGCTTATGCTACACCAAGCAAGAATACCAGGAGCATTTTTTGTCACTGATATTAACAAAAAGGCTACTTCAAGGAGAAAAGCGGTCATAAAACTTGTAACAGGCCCTTTCTAGAGAGAGCAGTGTGGCAATCTGCCTTCCTTCCACCAGCATGTCCTGAGCAATGAATTCAATAGCTTGTGTAAGAAAACCCAGAGAGACCCCTATGTTTTATGCCAGCTGAGAACTTCATAAAATAATTCCCTTGTCCTCAAAAACTGCTAAATTCCCCATTCTTGGTAAATCCTCTTTATCCTGCTGTAGGCTCACAAATCTGTCTGAAATCAAAATTCGTCTGTGGATGACCATTGGGTTTACCCGCCGCGACTCACAAGGCATGCAGCAGGAGAGAGCTGGGTAACCTCTGTGGTTCAAGAGGGCAGCGGTAGAAGGAGGCACCCACACCTGGTAGGATCAACCTCCTGAGCTGCTGGCTTATTCTGTAGCCACCTTCAAACTGCCCGGAGGTGAACTGGGAGCTGGTTTGATCCCAACAGCCCCAACGAAGTGAATAGGGAATTTTATAGCTGCTCTGAGTACCTCTCAAGCATCCCTGACAACCAAGCTTCTAAGTGTACTGTTACAAAATGAAGGAGGGAGTGGGTTGCAGTGTTTCATTTAATCACCTTTAGTTTTATATTACACTCCTGAATATGCCCCTTCATACCCATGAGTCAATTTGAGTAACAAAAGATGTTGAGCACTGTCTACTCACAGCAGTTATAAAACAGGAGGGAGTGCGGACAGCCCGTGCTCACGGCTGCGGTGCCTTTTCATTCGGGTTGCTCACCTTGGCATATAAACCTTCTTTTATTTTTATCCACGGAGATCTGAGTGCCCGTATTTTGCAATGTCGGCGATAAAACCACACAGCAGCCACAGAGGAATTAGCAAGCTGCTGTGTCTCAGAAAATAATTCTTGTCCACAGTGTTTACACAAATCAGAAACAAATGAAATTTTTTCAGCAGAGTTGATAAGTCAGGACAAGACAGTGTAGGGAACCAAACTGCAGCAATATCTGAAACCTTCCTGTAGCACAACATCCTCCCTTTATTTGATGCAAAGACAGAATGCTGCTTCTTCCTGGCATGAATTGCACCTCCAGAGGTTACACCCATACACCAGAGAACACGGAAAGAAATAGAGAGCAAAACTGGAGGGGACAATCAGCAAAATTGTATTTTAAACTTACAGCCTGAAGATCAAAAGGTCAGCTTCTAGTTTCCAGCTCTACTTGTAGCTGGAATTAAGCCGCTCTTCTCCAGGGCTAGATTTGGAAATGATATACGTTCTTTGTTATAATTCGACCTTGCAATTATCTGCCACAATAGGGATTATGGTGCTGCCAGCAGATTATTCTGCACCTGTTTCCCTGACATTTGTCCCTCACAGAGGAAGTGTAAACACTGGTGACACCTACCCTCAGCGATGCCTTGTCACTCCTGGTGAGACATGGCTGGAAAACAAAGAGAAAGAAGATGGAAAAAAGTAATGAAGAAATAAAAATAGAAGCAGAAATTGGAAAGCAGTCTAACTTTTCCCCCATCTACCACTCCTCTCAACAAAGCAAAACCAAAAAGATGCCCAGGAAAAATCAGTGCAAGTCAGTAAAGGGAAAAACAGGTTGGAAACATACACAGAGAGATGCAGGAACACCCAGACACTTATACTAAAGTCATATTAAAAACTGTATCTCTCTCTAAAGTATTGAGCAACCCTGGATAAAACATGTCTGATATAAAGGATGGCTCAGATTGAACTGACTGACAATATCCATGGGAAAAAAAAGACAGATGAAAAACAGGCTATTGCAGCTGGATCCGCTGACTGAAGTTAAACATTTCTTAGCAGGAGAGAAATACAGTAGCTTTGGAAAGAAAACTGAATAAAATGAGAAAATGTCCTCTACAGAAGGAGTGAAGACTGGTATCACAAGCACTGAAAACAAAGCTCAAAGCAAGCTGGAAACCCCAGTTTTCAAGAGGTGCAAAGCTCTGCCTCTGGTCACTGTTAGCTTTCCACTAATCACAAGTGGGATTAAAGGGCCTAATAAAGTTATTACCTTTTACTATTTTTATAAACTGTATTTTCATACAGACAAGCTATTCCTGGCTCACAGTCCTGTGATATGAAGTTCCTTCATCCCTTGGCTGTTGATGGGAAATAGGAAACTAACTTAGCAAGGCTGTTACAAAAATCTCATTCCGTCTCACTGTCACTGATATACACAGCCTTTGGTATGGATCACAGCTGTAACTCTCAGAAAATGAGCTTCCCTATGAAAAAAATGTGGTTTTATTTACTGAATAGCATAGTCTGCCACAAACAAATCTCTAGCTTAGAAATCTAAGATGGACACCTCTCATTTAAATAACCTCAAATATTTTAATCCCATCTTATTTAATGATGAAATATGAAAATATGAATTAATTAATATGAAAAGAAGTAAATCAGAGTTTTGTAGTCATGTGACACCAAAATCTCATTGATTGCAACTGGACCATAAACTCATTAGTGCCTCAGATTCCTACACACAGGTTAAGATTTAATTTACAAAAACATATGCTATTTTTAAAATATGCACCAGCTTTTCATCTTCATTCATTCTGATGCACGTATTTAAGCAGTTTCCAGTATTTCAGTTTTCTTGGCCTAGCAGAAATATTTATTATATTTGTTAAAGTTTATATTACCCTGTAGCAAAGCAATTTATCATTACTATACATGGGTGACTTTCCTGATTATTAAAATACTCTTAAAGTGAAAACTGTTCTGCTCACCACACTTCTCTAATTTATTCTTGTTCTTTGACTTCGGTTGGAATGTAACTACAAAATAATATGTCTGATGTAGAAATTTAGACTTGGGATGGACAGTCAGAAAGGTGAGGGCAAGTGTCCTGTTGAGAAGGCTGAGTGTATCCTAATATTTTTTTCAGACACAGTCTAGGCTCCCAGCCTGTTATTGGGGCCACATGGCCATGAGCTGTTGATTTTGCCTCTGGACAGTAGATCTGCCTCAGACTTCCATGGAGTAGTGCCATACCCCCTTGAACTAGGGGAGGCATGTGCTGAGACATTCCCAGCAGGGAATTCCCCTTCAGCAAAAACACTTGATACAGACTTTTCCTTTGCTACCTGCCCTCACACTCATCTGCTAGAATGACCTTGCCTGCTGACAAGTTGGTTGCATCCTTGGGAAACCACACTGATCTGATAGAGAAAATTCACATACAACTATTTAAGTGCTAGAATTATTGCAGGAAACACCTCCTAGGCTTTACCGAAGCCATCATTCTCTGAACCCTTATGAAGAAGCATACATATTGCCATGCATATTGGCTTTCAATCTATTCCTGTATATTAGGAAGTGCATAGATTTATTAAGGAAAAGTGTTTAGCACAGTTTGTAGCAAATCATGGTGCAAAGAGTACTACCTTGATAAGCAGCAGCCTCTGAAACACGCTGGAAGCCCATCAGGGATGCAGAAATATAAGCTTAAAAAAAAGTAGTTTCCACAAAGTAGGGATTAGATAAGACACATGATAGGAAGGCCAGCAAACAAGCCAAGGAAGGAGTCTGCAAGACTACGCTGGAGTCACTGGAGTTCAACTGGCATTGGACTCCCTTGAGGGTCTGCTGCACCATGCCAGTCTCAAGCAGCTGAAAATATTTCCCAAGATTAGAGCTTGACTATCAGTTCATATCACCTTCTCACAGGCACAACGGAGAAGATGAACATCAGCCATCCTGAGCTGGGCACAGCTAACGGAAAAAGATAAGACGGCGCCTTTCTTAGCTATCATCACCTCACTTGAGCTGACAGGTAATCACAACCTGAAAATATTACTTCTGAATTATTTTCGGATCAGAATGGAATGAGATTTGGGAAGCAGCTGAACTTCTGCTCATAGCCCTGAGGACAAGAATGATGGACTTCTATCCCAGTCCAACCACCTAGTATTTTATACTGTCCACTCCTGCACTATAGAAAACCTTCCATAACAAGGGTGCGTATACGGTTTGCAATTAGAAATACACGCAGCTTTTATTGTAAGAGCTGTTTCCTATCTACATGCCTAGTATCTATGAATTCTGACTTTTGCATGTTGTTCCTCATTGGGGGCACTTCCTAAATAAGTAAATATTATCCATGCTTTACAATTGTTTACTTTGGGGTACAGGGAAACAAAACAATTTGCTCAAAGTTACACTGGTTACTCTTCAGGTGGGAGAACTAGCATTAGTGAAACAGCAAAACAGCTGGGAACTAAGACCAAATTACCCCAGATCCAGCCTCCTATCCACTGGACCGTGTGAGACCTTCACAGAAAAAATGCCAAGATAAGCAAGTACAGCCACGGCATGTTTCTAAGGCTGCCTGCATAGCCAGCTCCGAAATCTGCAGAGAAAAGGACCCAAAGTCTGTTAACAGCAAGCACAAAATAACTTCACTATGCAAAATGTCTGTTTTTCCTGCCCCTTTTGGTTAGGGATAGGTTTATGTCCTCTTCTTATGTCCTGCATGAAGCCCTCTTTGTAAGGACTGTGGGAATTTGTGGTGATAGCAAGTTATTGTGACAGCATCTGGGGCATGGAAATGTTAGCCGGGGAGCAAGCCAAGGGTGCCACACTTCTCGTGGCTTCGCTGCAAACACACTGCAACCGTGAAGGGTGCTCAGAGGTGTTGCACCTGGCATGGCTTTGTTTTTCCTCCACTGAACCTGGAGAAGGCTTTGGAGAAAGCAGGGTGATCTCTAACAACCCTGTGGGTGGGACTTCCAAGTGTATGAAGGGGAAAAGTAAATAAGTGGTCTAGATCTTTTTTCAAATCCAATAAATATGCTTTGTTAGATTCACGTATTCCTTTTGAATGTAATAGAAGTGGCAAATTTTTGTTGTTGTTTAAAATACCTTCTTTACGCATCTTTTTACAGACTCTATGACTGTATTCTAGCTAGAATTTTGCATGCCAGATTTCCAACAAGCAGTGATTATTTATGGCTGAATCGTCAACTTCTCTGTGCAGGGAACCACGATGGCAACGCTGACAGAGAACAGCCCATGAAAGAAAAGCTGCAATGGGTTCCACTGTAAGTTTTGTATTCCTTTTTTTTGTTTTTTTAGCATAATGCCTCCTTCGGTCTTTGTGAGAAGCTTGTAAAATTAAAACATAACAACACTCAAATGCTCGTAAGCAGATAAGAGCACTGAGCTCGTTATGTCTGTGCTTTTCATTCACTAGCAGCTACATTTTTCTCTATCATTTGTGGTCTTCGTAGTGATAACTCACAACATTTTAGAGCTGTCATGAAATGAGATTTTCAACAAAACATTTATTTTTCTACCTGAATTCATCATGGTCTAGGTAACATTTCCACATCCATTTTTCTACAACTTGACCTGAGTTTCAGTTTCAGAATGTTCTTTGCTGGCAACAAACAATTGCACCAATCAGAGTATACGCTTTACTTCTTAATGAGCTGATTTTTTTCTGTTTCTTCCTCTGTTATCTTAAAATGCAGAAGATGGTAATTTAGTTCGCTAGAGAGAAAATCCCCCCCCAGTAAAAAAATACATTCTTCTGAAGCTGTAGTGACCAATAGCAAATAAAGTTCTGTTCTTTGGGTGATGTCAAAACAATGCCTGATAGTAACAAAGCCAGCTGCTTTGATTTATATTGCCTTCCTCTAGCAATACAAGCCAGCATTCTGCTTGCCCTTTTCACTGCAGTTGCACATTAAGCTGAATGCTTTAGAGATTTTCTACCACAACTCCCAGATCTCTTTCCTAATCAGTATTCGACACATCTTTCCTTTTAGCAGATGCGCTATTTTTTCCCTTTGTTCCAAGATTCATTGTTCTCCATTAACTGCAGTTGCCATTTATTAGTCCAGATGCAGAAATGATCCAACGACCCCTTACGAGCTGATATGTTTACACCCACCCACACGTCTGTGCGCCAGCGTGCGATGGGCCCTTGGATCATCACGTATTTAAATATATGCACTGGAACTATAGGCGGTTTACATGAGATTTACAATGTTTCTGAAGTGTGCATATGATAATGAAATGTCATTTTGAACTCTTAAAAGTGAACCAGCTTCAAAGATATTTTCTGAAGATATGCTCTTCTGGGCTTTGAGAATAACATAGAAATACATAGAAGCAGATCCTCAGCAGGTGAAAGATCTTGTTAGAATTAATGTTGCTATGTTGATTTACACCAGGTAACAGTGTGATCAATTAAATCTGTGCTGTGAACTATATAATTTTTTAATGAAAATTTAAATGTAATCGTGCTAGGCCACAATATTCATTTTGGAGAGAAAAAGGAGAAAAAAATCAAGTATGGAAACACTAGGAGAAACCCTTCTTGACATACAGACAAATTGGTAGGAAATGGACTGTGTAATGCTTAAATATTCAAACTACTGATAATATAAACAGGTGGCAACCATATAAAGTAAAGTACATTAACTTGGAATTCTGTAGACACTTGGAAGATAGGAAAATAGGATTTCACATCGTATTAGTTCACTGGTCCATGAAATCCTATATCCTTCTTTCAACATTGGCTAGTAGATAATTCTTCAGTGGAAGACAATCCCGCCCCTCATAATGCATCTCAGAAATACAAAATGCTGTAAGAGAGAAGAAGCAGGAAAATAAAGGGTAAGGCAGTCATCGAAAAATTTGGAAAAAGACAGAAATAAGAGCTCACAGCCGTAATAAGGAGGAAAGATTAATTGTCTTAAAACAAGTTGGGTATCGGATAGCTAGAGGTATTCAGTGCTTCCGACCCTCGGGTTACTAACCCAGCTCGTCTCCCCCCATCACCACTGCCTAAAATTTATGATCACAGTGCCCTTGTGAATAAAGATGTTTCCACTTCATAAAGTCAAAGGTATTACTAGCACTCACTGTTCCCCTTCTCCTACCAGCAGCAGCAAGGATGGCAACTCAGTGGACATCTCTTTGTGACAGTCCCTCCAAAACAACACTGAAAGTCATTATTAGGGCAAGGTTGGGAAGTTATGATCAAACTCAGTGAATATTGTCTTAGCTACCATATAAAAAAAACCCAACTCAATTCTGCAGTCTGGTTTTCACATTACAATCTCTACTGTTGAAAACAGTTAGGATAGCTGCAGCCATCCACTGTGGCATCGTCTCTGTTCTGGTGATAACAATACCCAGCTCAGAAGCCCTGGCCTCATATGCCAGTAATGTCCAAGCACAGACTAATAGCAATGTGGCTCAGCTAAATATTACCAAAGGTGATTATGGAGATGAGCAGGAGCTAATGCAACCTGGCCTTAAATCAGCCTGTCAGTGAAAACCCCACCCAGAATCAGAGACGAGCTGCACAGAAAGCTCTCGCAAAGTCAGATGTGATGAACAACCCAAATCAAATGTTACTCATTAGAAAACTCTTTCCATCCCTCATTTCTAAAACCTACCTATCCATTTTCTGTCCTGAGCAGGTTTTCCTTTGTGCCAGCTCTCTCCGGGCACCGACAGCCCTTTTGCAAACACCTTTGCAGGCCAAGATAAATTACTGCAAGAGCAGCAGCTCCTGCTTCACTCACCTAAGTGCCTTCCTGGGGGTTCAGACGTCGGGGGACATACAAGCCGAGGAGAGGCAAAGGGAGCAATCTGAACCCTGCAAGGAATTAACACAAGTCTTTATAAAACCCATCAGCTTGTTTCTATAAGAAGCAAGAGACAAGAGAACGAAGGGAAAAGGAAGAAGGGGCTGCTCCAGGGCTATTGATATTAACAGGAGACACTCTGCTTGCTAATGAACATTGAGTCAGGCCCATGAAGACATTACTACCCTCTTTGAAGTAATTATATTTTAAATACCTTGGAGCTGTTAGACAGTAGAAGACATAGCACTGATAATGGTGCTAAGCTTAAAATCTGCGTGGGTTGCAGGCGTGTGTCTCTAGAGACAAACAATACTGAGCGGTAACTCAGAGCAAGGCCAAAGATCAATGGTGGGAGAAGGCTGGGTGCCATATATACAAAAGAAGTTATCATTACACCTGAATTCATGACTTCCAAGGGGTTTGCTTACTTAAGATTTTTCTGAAAATTTCATTTTTCTTTTCTTCAAGTTTCAATAAAATTCTCGAACCTCCTACCTTGTCCTTATTTCTTCTCAATTCCCTGGGCTGCAGCTGCCACTTGAGACACCCCCAGGCATTCAGCTCGTCTCTTCTTCTTCTCCTGTTGGCCTCCTTCCCACCTGGCAAGCGTGCTCAGCCATCACCCAGCTCAGTGAGAAGGCTCTATCTTATCTCTGTACATACAGGGAACCACAAGGTATAGCTCACTACGGGAATCACTGGCTCGCCGTGCACACATGTGCTTGTCAGGAGGCATCAGGGAGGCATCGATTCAGCTGTAGGTGAGCAACAATGCTCAGTGACCCAGTGAAATTGCTCCTGATCTCTCAGGGGCTCTGTTGGCACTCAGAAATCCCCCTGAGTTGTGCAGTAATATTCCCTCTCTACGTCTGCTCCCAGAATTTTTTCTACTTCACTTTTGTAAAAATGAAAAAAACCTAAGGTGTCGTTGAAGTTTAATACAGACACGTAATTGTCTCTGGTCCTGGCTTGAGCTGTGCAGAGGAAGAAAGTGAAGAACTCCATTTTGCGTGCGTTTAAAAGGTCTGGAGCAGCCTGCTTGCTCTGTTTCAGCCCAGGAAAGAAAAAAATATGGATAAATACCTTCATATGTTACGAAGACTTAAAGCTGCCTTTTACTGCCAGGGGACCATGCGGAAAGAGGACATACTGCCAGGCAGAGCACATTAATCTGCAGAGAGCTGCTGCAAGGGGCACGAGCAGAAACATGCAAATAAAGCTATTTATTGTCATGCAGTTGGGACAGCCCACACCTAGTGCCCTGAGCAGTGGGCTTATGGATGGGGCTGTGTTAGGTTATCCCGAGTACCTGAGTATCGTGCCCCTCTCTTCATTGCTTTTTAAATTGTGTTTACTCTGTGAAATAAGCACGGAACATGTTCAGAGGTCGACAGAAGGGACAGCCTGCCCTCCAGCTGGGGCCCGTCCTGGCAAGGGACAGACCACCCTGCCCCACACACAGTTTTGGTTTCCTCTTTGAGAGGTGACAGAAAGAAAACCCTCGTAGCAGTCAGGGGAAGCGTCTTGATACCCAACACAAAATTATATCTTTTTATGTAGACTGAAACAATACCATTTTCCTGCTAGATCTGGGCATGGTCACTTCTTTGCTTTGTCCCCAGATGATTATTTCACTAACAAACACCAATAAAATAGCAATTTACAACGAAATGGTTTCAGAACCGTAAGCCATTCAAAAAGCTGCTTTCAGGCAGAAGCTAATGATGCAGTAGATTTACTAAGCCAGATCTAAGCATACGAGGGTGACTGGAAAAAATATACTGTCTGATACTTTTTTTTAATATGCTGTGGATAACAACAGTACACAGAACAGCATCATTTAATATATTAAATGACCCATCTTGTCATGCTATGGCTTCATCTGATATGATCTATTACTTTACAGCACACTATTATGCATATATAAAAAAACCTAACTTGTAATAAATTATCACAGTATCTATTCACTGTGCAGTGTCTATTTACTTTCACTTTTAACCCATGCCAGTGTAAGTTCATTTACAAAAACATAGGTGCATTTCCTAATCTTTGTGAGCTCTTTACAAGGGTGGACCATAAAATCTTGTGATATCTTTCCTGAATAGCAAATATTCAGTATACAACCACTGGAACTGAAGTCTTACTGACACACACTAGTATTAATAAGCATCTTTGAAGATGAAGAGCAAGTCAAATCCTGCAGCTACCAGGAAAGAACCAAAATCCCTGGGAGCCGCAGTCCAATTTCCCTCTTGTGTTTTGGAAAGTTTCTTCCATGATTCTTGCTCTGCCCTTGTAATTTCTGCTTGACAAAGAGCTCAAACCTAAATCCTACTCACTGCTTTTGTGCCATTCCTGTAACGTGATGTTGCCAAGAGCAGATGGGTTTCCCAAGACGAGTATTACTGTTTCACGTGGCCTGAAGTTGTGTAGTGAAGGGGTTGATCCTGGGAATCACAGCTGGGCAGGCATAGTTTAAAGAAGATGGGGAGATGCTCTACAAATGATAGATCTCACAGAAATGCAATAATAGGGCAGGCACCGAACATGTCCTAATTTATGTAGCAACAAGATGTTCTCCAATTCAGGAGAAGATATGAACACAGCTCCAGATCAAGACTAAAATCTCTTGCAATTGTCAGACTGGAATTCCTAAACAGCTTTCCCCCTCCCATTGTAAAGGACATCTTTTGATATGTGTTATCACATTTTTTCATACAAATTCCATTGAAACAGTAGAATGACACAACAAAACACCAAATTATTCCTGCTAGATTCAGAAAATGAAATTAAAGAGGTTTTTTTCTACACTTCTTCATAATTGTAATATTTCAAATTCCTTCTACAAAGAGTAGAATTTAATGGCTGTTATGGATTTTTCACCCCCTTAGAGAATTTCTGCAAAATTCAATTATTTTTGGAGACTGCTTGAGTTTATATCTCACAGTGATGATGAATTGCCTATTGTACTAGCCAACTTAAAAACAATACACAAAAATCAATTTTTTGACAGAAGCAAAGACACAGAGAATCCAGGATTGGCTCAGACTGCCTTTGTCCCGAGTTTAGAAATGAGCTAATTTTAATTACTTTGCCTTTCTAAACCACTTTCTGTAGCAGCATCTGATTACATTTCAGCTGTTTAGGTTTCCTGTAGAGATTGACTTTGCCAACAAGACAATTTGCTGTCAAGAAATTGTAATTAACTTAATGAACTCTGTCTTTTAAACAGTTGGAGATTTTAGAGCTAAGAGTAATGATATCACAAGTATCAAAGAGTTTTATTTTAAACATACATATTCAGTGCCAGATATAAGCAATTTGCATGTTAACATTTTCATGCTCAGATGTGACAGTGGTATTTAGGATTGCTGCCTGTCTAAAGTAAGAATAATATTACCCATCAAATAATAGCTTTAGAAATAACAATAAATAACACTGAAAATGGAATTTAGGTAATGCCTCTTATAACCAACAGTTTTACAGCTGAAATCTGCTAATAAAAGAAAAATGTTGCACCAGACCAGAGCAAGTGTCCTTCCGTGAAGCCCTGAAATGTAGTTTGAAGCCAACGTTTCATTCTGTCCGTGAATCTACAAACAGATTATATCACATACTTTGGGTTGAGTAGCATATAAATTGTCAAGAAAAAATATAGGTAGCCTGAAGCTACCAATAAAAATTGTTGTACTGCCAAATGCTCAGGCTTTGTGAACCAGCTGATCTTCCCCCTCTAGAAGTATTTTCATATTAATCTCATGCTGAACAAATCAAAAAGTATTGCACAGTAAAAATATGACTTTGCGCAGTGCTGTGATTTTACACAGCAAACACTCAACCTGTTCTCATCCCTAGACGATCAGATGTTATGGTTTGGGGTTTTGTGCCCTAAACTTCTCAGCAACCTTGAAGCAAACCAGGACATTTCATGGGGTGTGACACTGAGCAGCAACCATGGAAATACTGCTGTAAGAGATGCAGCGTGCTCTCCCTCCAAGAAAGGCTGATAATATTGTCCACAGAAGTCCCAGATCTTTGTCTCTAACTTCATTATACGAGGAACACTGGCTCTGAACACAATTTCCTATACAATATCGCCAGTGCAAAAGGCATGGCATAAATATTTAACATCTAGCTTCTTGAGAAAGTGGCCACTGTGGCTCGTTCCCGTTGGTGGGCAGATGCAGCCCTACAGCTAGATGTGTAATTTATCCTGCCTTAGAAAAGTGGCTTACAGGACCGTCTCAGCAGCATAGCCCACACACCTCCACGTCGTTCTGAGGCAGGTATGACCCTCATCACCTGTCTGGGGGTCACCTTTCTACTGAGAAAAAAAAAAAACACCACCAACCTGCTGAGGAAGAGTGAATGATACATCTCTGAGAAGTAAGGCATGCATGGTGTGTGTTGAAATTGCAGTGCCAGCTTGCCAGTTTTAATGGGTGACCTCATCTCAGGCACTTTGAAAAGACTGTTTTCAAAAGGCAATCAACATTTCCTGAGAAAAATCAGTTTCCTGACAAGGGGTTCACACTGGGTATCTCTCAAGAAAGAGCTACCTTACGTGGCTTAGGTGAAGAGAATTGTCAAAGTGTGGGTTTTTAATTTGAGGATGTCAGCACTTATTACTTCTCTGTTTTGGTTGGTTTTTTTCTTATTATTGCCAATATATTTTTGAGTTTAGGAAAAATGTTCCTGTTTTGAATGTCACTCCATGGATCTCCTGCCAAAACACACATACAGTTATATTATCACTGAAAAGCAAGGAAGTGAAATCTTGAAGCTCTTACTCACTTGAGTAATCTCACAGAGCCAAAGCAGTGGGATCAAGCTCCTGATTACGTATCCCTGAAAGGCATTTTGTTATAATGCTCCTGAATATCTCCACTGAGGCCCCTCCACCACCCTCTCACATTATCAGAGCTTGGCAACCACCGATGAAAACACTGTAGCTCTGCAGAGGAGCCGCACAGAGCGCGGGGTTTCCGTTTGCTTCCTGCCTGCAGAGCTGAAGGAAGAGCTACTGCTGAGAGTCCCCATGCAGCCACCACGCTGCTCACCAGCTATTTATAGAGAAGATTTTCCCCAGTGGTTTTCACACTGGGGAGTTACGGAGAGGAAGCACTGAGCAATTCCTAAACTCGCCAAAAGTAGAAACAAAAGTTTTCTCATTGTCTGCAGCTGCTGCAGGATTAGGGTCTACTGTAATATATATTTTAGGCTGGATATAAGGAAGAAATTCTTTACAATGAGGGTGGTGAAACACTGGAACGGGTTGCCCAGAGAGGTAGTGGAGGCCCCATCCCTGGAAACATTCAAGACCAGGTTGGA
>Ga0065711_1039362_pt1 | contig 17913 bp, 5 predicted proteins | sample Hoacrofraction12_FD_59098 | JGI IMG/M metagenome (GOLD analysis project Ga0065711, IMG submission 59098) | Hoatzin crop microbial communities from Cojedes, Venezuela - Epithelial fraction 12 v2 (version 2) | ecosystem: Host-associated > Birds > Digestive system > Esophagus > Crop | place...
GGAAGAATTTCTTCCCTCTGAGGGTGACGGAGCACTGGAACAGGCTGCCCAGGGAGGTTGTGGGGTCTCCTTCTCTGGAGATATTCAAGACCCGCCTGGACAAGGTGCTCTGCAGCCTGCTGCAGGTGACCCTGCTTCGGCAGGGGGGTTGGACTAGATGACCCACAGAGGTCCCTTCCAACCCCTACCATTCTGTGATTCTGTGATTCTGTGAATAGTTTTGTTTGGACTCAATATAGCAGCGTAGAAACAGATCGCTATGTACGGTTTAGAAATGCAGGAGAGAATGTCTTAGTGCTGTACCCTATATTTCTGTCCTATGAGTCATCAAATATAAGCTGTGGCTCTGTAATATACTACCAAATTTCACATTGTGTAACTATTACTGCCATCTACTGCACTGTAAAGTTCTTTCTCATTAGGGCATACATCAGTGTGTCAACCCGAGGAGCCTGCTGTAGATTTGTTAAAATATCCATTACAGCTTATTACATAGAAAAGCATGTGGGCCATAATGTTTTATTCAACAAATTTTTCTCACAGGTACCTGGGGTTTGGACAAGTGCTTAAAGAGGAAGATCTGCTTGCTGACAGATATTCTTCCTTTTTTTGTGTGTATTTAATTAATGGGAACCATATGAAGTACAGAAAAAACCCTGTGTTAATATCCCTTGCTAACTACAGCCACCTGTTATAATGGCCAGGCTAATAGCAGGTCTGTTGGTCGTTGCTATTAACATATTCAGAGCCATTCTCATCTGGTTTTGGCGGTCACATAGAATTGTGCATCACTCTCCTCAAAACTGAAAATCCTGTGGTTAGTTGTTTTACAGATCCCAAAGGCTAGTATGGGGCAGCCATACATAACCTTTCCTACTTATAAATCTGCTTACTTCAGTTTCCTATAACCTTATGATAAATGATAGTCTGTTTTTTTGTTTATATATCACTTAGGTTAGGAGGCTCATGCCCACTAATTCTCAAGTTCTCACATGAATGTGTCATCGTGGTGGAGTTTTTTTCGCTACCATCACATTTGACTTTTTTCTCATTCTTTGCAGCCCATTTGCTGTGATCATGCCTTAGTTCATTTGACTCTCTAATTTCAGTTGTTTGTCAACATGCCTAAAAGCAGTATAAGTGGGTCCACTGGTAAGTTAATAAGTGGGAACTATTGAAAATGTGAACTCATCCTTTATAATCACATCTGTTCTGTCAGTCTTGTTCTTGTGATAAATAGGCTGCAAAATATTTCTGTGTAATGTGTTTCATGTATTAGTAAATTGTTATTGTTAATGTAAGCAATGCCCTCTGCCATATGTATTTGAAACTATAATCTTCCTTCCCTATCAGATTTTAAAGTCACAGGAGTCAATCTGTGAATGAAAAAGATAAAACCAGTTTATAACTCCTTTTTATCTACTCGGTTGCCTCTGCTCCTTTAAAGATCCACCAAAGAAAAGCAGTAAGCTAAGAACTGTTAAAACTAGCAGAGTCAAGAGTGTGGTTGGATTATACCCCTACCAGTCATTAAATTGTCGCCCGGACATTATTCCCAGTGAGCAGCGTCAGACAGTGCCAGTATCTGAAAAGGAACATTTCAGTCACTGTACAGAATCCAGTTGATGGATGTGGAGGAAGAGATAGCAAACAACCTAAATGTCTTAAGGAGAAGATGTTAGCTCTGTAGATTGCATGGTGCAATGTATTCGTAAGACTCATACCATGAAAATACTCCCTTTCATGAAGAATAAAATGAGATCGAAACATACTTACCCCCAAGAATTTGCTGCTGCACTTCTGGAGATGAAGAATATGCACTGTTGAACTGACCCAATGTGGCTGTTTTTAAGAATCCATCTTCATGCTCTGGTCTTCAAGAGCACAGTTTCCCATACATTTAATGACTGGTATTGAGGTTAGCCCACTAGTTTCTTAACAATTTATTTCAAGATACCGCTCTCACAAATTATTTAACTTACTAAAGAGCAACAGTTCTTTAGACGATTTAAGGGAAAGGAGAATTCTTCCTATTCACTTTATAACAAAGTATAAGCGTGCATTAAATAATTGAGCAGTTCAACATCTAGGGCTCAGGATCTGGTGCCATTTAAACAATTATCAAGTGTAATAAATACTGGTCACAAATACTTCTTAAATTTGATTTTTTTAAATGCTGGCAGAGTAGAGAAGCATGATCTGGCAGACTGGGGCTGGTGATACTGCATAGATGCCCAGCTGCCCTGAGTGAATTAGCTAGTTCAGGTTTGGAAGCCCCATAACTTCTTTCAGATCAAACAGTACCTTATAAGACTATACAGGGAGGGAATTTCTAGCGGTAGTCTCAGCTCCCTGAACTTAGATAATCGGATATATGGATACAGAAAAATTATCCATTTTACAGCAGCTCTAAGTTAGAGGCGAGAGAGATTTAGGGACACTGACAGGAATCTAGGTTTTCTATCTCCAGACATCTCTTTTCACTTTGAAACCTGAGTGATGTTATGCCTTATAACTTCAGCTGGCTGGAGGGATCATATTTTCAGTGAGACTCATGGTGAGGTAATTTTCTGGATAAATAAGAGCTTAACCCTTGGAGTTAAGTATTATTTTTGTTTGGTCAGTTGGTTTGTGAACATGAATAGATTTTGGACAGGATTACAGTTAAACATTCAACTGTGTTGGAGATAATTTTGTTTAAATTTTCAGCATTAGATATTTGCTGCCTTTGTTATTTTCTCTTGAGCATGCTGGGGACTGCAGATATCTTCTCCTGGCACATAATTCTTGCCTTTTAATGTACAGAGATGTTAAATTCTTGACTCAGACATGTGATTGCCACTCAGTAACGAATATCGGTGGGCTCTGACCTCTCTTTAGAGCTGTTCCTCTGCATGTACCAGCACTATTTTCCTACCTTAGAGAGTTATTATGTCTATAAATACATTCAAGATTGTGAATCGCTCAGATAATAATAGGAGCTGTACAAAAGAATGGGTATCTAGAGGACAATTTGTTGAAATAATTTGGCTGTCATTTTTTCATGCACTAAAAATAAATTAACACATATTTGGAGATGGTGAAATGTTTTTCTGAATCAGTTTCAAGTCATTGTACTGTTTGTGTTGTAGAAAAATGCAAAGTAGGAAAAGTCAAACTTTTCATTTTGACATTTCCAATCGGAATGTTTAATTTACTTTTAAGTTGAAAAGTAGTCTTTTTTCTTGCAAAATTTTCAGTGCTGTTTGAACCAAAACAAAGGGGGTTTGGTTCAAAAAATCAAAAAAAACTATCTTCTCCATCTGAAATGGTTTTTTTCCTCCATATTCTCAATTTCACACATTTTCTAAGAAAGGTAATTTTTTCAGGTAACCTGCAAAAAGTTTTTTCATTTGATTTTTTTGGAACTGCAATGTAACCAAAATATATAATGCATAGTGAATCCCACTCTGTGACTTAGCTTGTCTAACACTTGTGTTGTGTAACTTACTGTTCTTATGAAGGTCTGTTACTTTCTCTGTTTTCAAGCAAGTGTATTTATGACAATGGCAGACAACTGCTCAGAACAGATAATTAAGAAGTGAGGAGTAAAATGTCCTGCCTCCTTAAGGGAGCTCCAAGCCAAATTCCCCAAGGAATGCTCAATTTAAGACAATTATAAACTGAATTACTTATAAGTGTAACTGAGTTTCTAAGGTAGCTTATCAACAGTTATGAAGATATAAATACAGTAGATAGCAATACTATAATTATTTCTTCAATAACATTGTCTGTAGTTTTAATTATTTTTATAAATTCTGTTCTGCTTCTTTTTATGTATAAACAGAACATTCTATCATATAATATTGGCTTCAGATATTGCAGTATTTTTACATGGGTTAGTTTTAAATGTGTATTTCCACCTTCATTTCATCATCAACCTTGTATATGCAGGCAGAGACTATTATTAATGCTTTCAATTTCTTTGCTATTTGCTTACTAGCAGGTTTCAGTTGATGTGACCTTTTAGTTGATAAAAAGAAAACAGAGCATCAATGGATTGCTATCATCAATAGGATACAATTAACCAGGCGATGAATTAATGAAAGAATAATGTCAGAATAACTGTGTTGGAAAAGCTATTTTAAGACTCGGAGACAATTTTATGCAAAAAGCATACACAGAAGATAGTGATTTCATTAGCATAGTGCTTAGGAGTTGACAGTATCCTTGATTTTCTTCTCTTTTCTCTAATTTTATGCTTAAATGATCATTGAGGTAAGTGATGTGGAAGAGAGAAGTACTTCTCCTTTGTCTTTAAAAGATGAAGCAAAACATTTAAAGAGTAAAAGGAGGTTTCAGTCATCTGCCTTCCCAAATTACTGTAGTTGCCAAATAACCAAAGCTGTGACCCCTATTAAATGCAGCATTATTTTTGCTCACTGGCTAGGTAGTACATGATTCAAACAGTTCAGAAAAGATGCCCTAAGCATTGGTTTTAAGGACATTAACTTGTAAACTGCATGACCTTTCTTTTGAATAAAACAGCTTGAAGAAACCAACCAAGGGTGTCTTGACGCCCATGAAAAATGAAACTGTGTTGTTTGGCAAGAGCTTCGTTATGGAAGTATTGTGGGCTGAAACATACGAGGTATAAAGATTTCACTTTCTCTCACTTTTTAATTCCTTTTCTATCTCATCTTTAATGTGACTTTGTCATTCATATTGCAAATGCCTCTCTTCTCATATTCAGCTAGAAAGACTTAATATCCCATCCCACCAAAATTAAATACCACTGGACCAACAGCTCATCAAACATCATTCATTCATTAATCAGATTTTCAAAATAAGAAATACTTTGTCTTAAATCAACTGTGCATTTACTAAACTCTTCTTCAGAAACATTTTCTGTCACTTTTGTATTGCCTTTGTGTTATGGCCAGGTTACAATCTTCTAAGTTTAGGCTCCCGTAATAAGAATTGCAAATAAACATAATGAAGATAGTCTCAGAGTCCAAAAGCTTGCACATGAAGAAGTTAAATGAGAAAAACATAGAAGAGAAACAGGAATACAAATTTATACACCTCTGCAGCTCTGGAGAAGAATCAGTTATGCCAAAAGCAGTTTGTGCTGACATAGGGACTGTGTCATTGGTCTGAAAGGAACAGGTTATCTCTGCTGTAAAGCACAATCGAAACATGGAGATGAGGAAGCAGATGAAGTGACCAGTAAAATTAGCTCCAGTAATTATGTCAAAAGCCAGGCCACAGAAAATTGCACTCCAACTAAGTACTAAAATGACCGTATTTTTAAATAAGTGTAAGTTGAGGAAATATAAAAGGAATTATTAGTGTGATAGAAAAGCACACTGCTAGCCAGGAAAATGTCTTTCCCCTCTGAAAGTATGAGGTCTGTTCTGGGCGTTCAGAGCATGGAGGCTTTGAAATCCACGTTTCAGACTTCCTAATCTGTACAAAAACACATGGACAAGAAATATGGGGGGAAACATGAGCAAACCATCGCGAGATAACTGTCTAATGTGTGTTATTTTGCCCCTCGCATTTTGAGATAATGGCTCTAGTTGAAGAAGAATCAAGAGCTTTGTTAGGATTTCAGTGAAGATAATCTTAAAACAACAGGTTATATATTATATAATGATTTTACTGCTCAGGAAAAGTTGTTGCAATGAAATTTGCATTCATACAGAAAGCAAGCCAATATCCTGCAGAAACATACAAAACTTACACTTTCTAACTTGCTTATTTAAGAAAAAGGTATCAAAATATTCCTTGCAACATACTTTTCATGTTCACTCATTGCATCTTGGAGTAGTGCTCCTCAAGTTACTTTGGTGTGCTCACGCTACGAGTTCTGTGAATGTGTAGCGTTGCTCTCTCCCAACAATTATACTGCTCTCTCTTTGAATACCTAGTGCAGTATAGAAAACAATTGAGTCTGTACGAGCTGTTTTTTGGGAAAATGATTTTGTATCATGTTTTGACAAATCTTATAGTGTATTCTTTTTTTTTTTTTTTTCTCTCCTGCTAGCCCTACTTCCATCCTAACTTCATGGACTATTTGTTTCTACTACAGGATTCACAATTTTGTGTAATTTCTTGAGTAGTCTAGAGTCTAGTTTACTAACTTACTTTAAATGATAGATTCTCTTTTAAATGATAGATTCTCTTTTTTTTTTCTCTTTTCGCTTCAGCTACTCTATATGAGATAAGAACTATTGATATGATGTTGATAGTTCATGCAGGCCTGAGAAATATCTTCACAATTCTGCTTTCCAGATAATGCTGCAGACGAAAGAATCAGATGAATTATTAAAACAGACAGACAATGTCTTTTGGTTTAAACTCAATTCATTTTTTTTCTTACCAACCATGATTCCACAATAGATTAATACCTTTCAGCTGGAGTGTTGTATTGGACATCACATGAAATATCAGCTCCTTACAGGAACACATATTTTGACCTTATGTTGACATTTCCAAAGTATCAATAACCCTCAAAACTGACACAGACCAAGGAGTCATTAAAAGTAAGTATTAGTGCATTACTAAAGAAAGAAAGAAAGAAAGCACAGTAACCAATTATTATTTTGTACTGCAGTTACATTGTCACTCTTGATGTCAGGTAAGTAACTCTTTATTTATGCCCAAAAAAGAAGAAAGAAATTTATAATGTGTGAAAACTTTGGGAAGAGAAGAGGAAATCTGTACTTCCCAAATTTAGGGATGTAATTCAACATGCTTAAGTTAAGAGACTAACCTCTGTGGGCACCTGCATAATCAACCATGAGAGAGAAAAGCTGCAAGAGTGGGTGATTCAGGACAGGATATTAAATAGGTGTCTCAAGAATATACCACTTTATATCCATTTTTTCCATTCTAATTTATATATATATGAAGTGAGTCCATTTTAATGATGGTATGCTTTTCTCTTTCTTTCTAGTACTGTAACTTACATATGATAATACTTCTTTCTGTTTGTTTGTAGTCCAGTAGCGGAGGAAGACAGGCTAATCCTGCATAAATTTTTACCACAATAACAGCCATGGGCTCACTATGAAAGCTGTATGTTCTGAATCCCTACTTGACCTGGAAGAACAGCTTGTTACTGAAGTGAAACAAACATAAATTCCAAACCAATGAAAAAATAAAGCAAGGGGACATTTAATTATCAAATTCACTTCTGGCAAAATGAGCTTCCAATTTTCTTCTGTTTTTTTATTCTCTGGAAAACCTGCAAAAATGAGATAACCCTTAATCCAAAACTCATTCTCTTTATTTACTCTCACTGTTTTCCTCCTTGTCTTGAATTTCTCCATTTTATCAAGTATTGCATGGAAAGGATGTGAGAGGCTTCAGGCCCAATTCCTTCAAACAGAAAGTAATTCTGACTTTAACAGCTATGGCATGAGAACATAGTATGCCAGAGAAAATTAAGTGACAGTTTGTCCCAACCTCAGTAGTCTGTTTACGGAAACACCACATATTCATATACACATAGAATCATAGAATCATTTAGGAAAGAAAATGATTCTAAATTGAGAAAATTATTCTTGAATTGAGTCTAATTGCAAACTTAACACTGCCAAGGCCAGCACTAAACCATGTCCCTAAGCACCACGTCTACATGTCTTTTAAAAAGTTTCAGGGATGGTGACTGAACCACTTGCCTGGGCAGCCTGTTCAAATGCTTGATAACCTTTTACATGAAGAAATGTTTCCTAATATCCAATTTAAACCTCCCCTGGCACCACTTGAGACCATTTTGTCTCATCCTATCCCTTGTTACTTGGGAAAAGAGATTGACACCCACCTCGTTACAACCTCCTTTCAAGTGGTTGTGGAAAATGATAAGATATTCTACCGGCTGTTCACCAACACCCCCAGGTCATTTTCTGTCAGGCAGCTTTCCAGCCACTCTTAGAATCACAGAATCATTAAGGTTGGAAAAGACCTCTGAGATCATCAAGCCCAGCTGTCAAGCCATCACCACCATGCCTACTAAACCATGTACTAAAGTGCCACATCTATGTGTTTTTTGAACATCTCCAGGGATGGGGACTCCACCACTTCCCTGGGCAGCCTGTTCCAATGTCTGACCACTCTTTTAGTAATGAAAGTTTTCCTAATGTCCAATCTAAACCTCCCCTGATGCAACTTGAGGCCATTGCCTCTCATCCTGTTGCTAGTTACTTGGGAGAAAAGACCAAAACCTGCCTCACTACAACCTCCTTTGAGGCAGTTGTAGAGAGCGATAAGGTCTCCCCTCAGCCTTCTCTTCTCCAGGCTGAACAACCCCAGTTCTCTCAGCCACTCCTCATAAGACTTGTTCTCTAGACCCTTCACCAGCTTTGTTGCCCTTCTCTGGACATGCTCCAGCAACTCAATGTCCTTCTCGTACTGAGAGGCCCAAAACTGAACACTGTACTCCAGGTGCGGCCCCACCAGTGCCAAGTACAGGGGCATGATCACCTCCCTACTCCTGCTGGCCACTCTATTCCTGATACAAGCCAGGATGCCATTGGCCTTCTTGGCCACCTGGGCACACTGCTGGCTCATGTTCTGATGGCTGTCAACCAACACCCCAAGACCCTTTTCCTCTGGGCAGCTTTCTAGCCACTCCTCCCCAAGCCTGTAGCGTTGCACAGGGTTGTTGTGACCCAAGTGCAGGACCTGGCACTCAGCCATGTCGAATCTCACACAACTGGCCTCAACCCATTGATCCAGCCTGTCCAGACCCTTCTGTAGAGTCTTCCTACCCTCAAGCAGATCGACATTCCCATTCAACTAGGTGCTTTCTGCAAACTTACTGAGGGTGCACTCGATCCCCTCATCCAAATCTTTGGTAAAGACATTAAACAGAACTGGCCCCAATACTGAGCCCTGAGTAACGCCTCTTGTGACCAACTGCCAACTGAATTCAACTCCATTCACCACAACTCTTTCATCCTGGCCATCCAGACAGATTTTTACCCAGGTAAGTGTACACCTATCCAAGCCATGAGTAGCCAGTTTCTCCAGGAGAATGCTGTGGGAAATGATGTCAAAGAATTTGCTAAAGTCCAGATAAACAACATCCACAGCCTTTCCCTCATCCACTAAATGGGTGACCTGGTCATAGAAGGAGTTAGTTAAGCAGGACCTGACTTTCATAAACCCAGGCTGACTGGGCCTGATCATCTGGTTCTTCCATACATGCCACAGACCTTTATTCTTTTAAAATAATTTAGACTTTGCTTGTTGACAATTTTCTTGATGCATCCATTGTCTGAATACTTAATAAAAATGCTAATATGCAAATTGCCATTTGAATTATGTATTGCATTTAAGATTGAGAAAGTAATAGTGATTGTCCAGCAGGAAAAGGAAACTGTCCTTTTTTTTCAGTGCTTTGAAAGGTTCCTGCATTTGTTATTACAGACAAGAGCTCACTACAAATTCCTTTTAATTTTTTCAGTCATAATGTCATATAGGTTCATGACTCATGCAGATCATTTAGCATTTACTGTTGAAATCTCCTGTGCAGAAATATAGGGGAGTTCTTGCAAAATAAGCTGATCAGCATGAGGTAATTGAAAGGCTAATGATTGGATAGTCTAAAAGTATTCATAGTAGGGGAAAAAAAAACCCAGCAGCTTGTTACTCACTTTGACTTAGGTATTGCAAAATTGAAGTCACAACCCCAGAAAGTGTTATGATAGGTTTTAAGTAACAAGACTTTTCTTTTCTAAAGAAATTGTCTTTTTTTGAAGCATGTACCTGGAAAAAATAATAAAATTGAAAGATTAAATTTGATGCAGATCAATTTAAGTATCTTATCTTTAGTAGTTCATCTCATATAGCTTATGTCTGTCTTCTGAAAAGGCTCACTGTAACACTTAGCGTCAGAAATGTGCTATCTGTAGGATATTTTGAAATTACTTCTTAGTTGTAGTTAGCACACAGCTCCTTATGAAATTCTTGTTCATGTTTGCATTTCAGACAGTTCAAACTGAATTTTATGCAATTCTCAGCACATTTTTCAGGAACGAAGAAGGATGTTCAGTGAATGAAGCACAATTAAAGTAGTTTGCCAAGTACTACCTTCTTGCTTTGACGTAATTATGGGATAAGGTTCGTGTACTGTTTTTTAATCTTTATTTTAAAAGCCAAGCATTCTATATTGCTTTTTCATTACTTCTTCTTACTTACCTGACAACATACATACTTCTGATCATGGAATTTTCTCTCCAGCATCTAGGGTATTTATGGGAGACAACTATTTTTAAAACATGAAGAAAATTTATTGTCTAACTTCTAAGATGACAGTAAAATTTACTTTGAAATTTTGATTATATGAAAGACGTAATTTACATCTATGGATGTTTCTTAAAATATTAAATCTCACTGCAGATAAAAAGTGCCTAAAATTTAATTTAAAATGTTATGGCCACTTTGTGTCATTTTCCTTTATTGTTAGAATAGCATCAAGAATAATTTTTTATCTATCTATCTACAACATTACTAGCAATCATTAACTGTAAAATGTAACTTCTAAATGAATACATATGATGACATTACATGGTTGTATTTTTGTAGTTCTGTTATAGCTATTGTAACTGTGATGTTAAACTTACATTTGTAAGGGATAGTCTATGATTAGAGGCACTAGCAAGTAGTGGTTCTTGAGCATTGTAAATATTTTTCCCCCAGGCCTCAATTCAATAAAGCACTGTTCCAGACTTTTTCCAGCACCTCTCCATTTTCCAGTTCTGACAAGAGCTGTTACAATCTCAGTGAAACAAATAGACATTCATATGGCGAAAACCTCAAATTCAAACCCCTGGCTGTCATCAGAAAAAAAAAAGTGCGGGGAAACAAAATCGCAAATTAAACTTGAAAATCAGGGAAAAAGTTTAAACTGTGGCTGTGTTATCCAAGTAGTATAAGTGAATCTTTTATAATCAGTATACGGACTTCTCTATTCCAGGTTCCATGTAAATGGCATTCCACTACAGCAGATATCCAAACACAGAAAGAATGGTCTGGCTCAGATTAACAAAGATAACTATCTCCTGTTAAGGAGATAAGCAGATAAAAATAAACATCCCAGAAATAGTAGGAAGGGTTTAATTAAAAGTTTCCATGCTTTTTGACATGAAAAACAGCAAATCTAAAACTAAAACATCTCACAGGAAAGTGTGGATTTTAATAATTGTTTATATGATTTTTTAAGTGACTGACGTCTTATTTGATCGTTTTAGAATGAGAAATTCATGAGTTCATTCTAACAATGAATGTATAGGATAAAATTATACGAGTCCAGCTGAAATTTTCAGCTGTATTGTGTAAATATGAAAGAAATAACTGGTCAAAATTAAAGAAGGAATGCTAAATTTATTTAAATGGCATACTATTATAGTTGTGATGTTTTGCCTTCTCATTAGAATCTGAACTATGAGAAACTTTCTGACTCTAATTCTGTTTCCCAAGGTTAGACAGGCTTTTTCTTCCCCTGCTAGCAATCTGTGATACAGAGAAGAGGTGGCCACAGGTTTCTACCTTTTATTGTGGATATAAGAGGAGATATATTGGTGCAGTGTGGGCAAGAAAATAGGTTTAAAATGCAGTTTGGGGAACAACAAGACTGTATTTCAAAACCAAAAGATAATCATCAGAATGTGTTACATATTAGAATACAAAAATAAAGAAAAAGTATGATCTTGCCTATGTGCATCCATAAAATCAACTGTTTTTCTGTTATTTTCTCAACACTTTCTTGAGGTGGAAAAAAATTCTAAAAAATCTAGGACAAATTGTTTAAATTAAAGTCAAACTGTCTGCAAAAGCAGAGCCTCTCTCTAGTGATATTGCTTTTATCAGATTCCAGTCTTACAACTTCAATTTTTAGTCTAGGTAGTGTACAAATATACTAGAGTTTCTTAAAATCATCTACAGTGTTTCTGTCCCTGTTATTCTCTGAGGTATAGCCAAATAGTTGTAGAGCAAAGTGAGGAAAGAAGACATTTAATACAACAAAACCATGCTGCTGCACATACAACAAATGCTTAATGGAATAGCTGAAAACAGAAAATTTTTTAAGCAGCATACAGTGGAGGTAGGGAAAAAATCTGAAGTGTTGAATGAATAATGAAAGTTGCACAGTTTAGAGTTTCCATTGCTCAAAATACCTCTGAAAACCCCAGTCTGACACATTTGCTGAACCCAGGCCCAAGGGCCAGGAGTTATTTAATAAAAAAATAAATACTGAGACTCAGATGTTTTCTAGGCCTTTCAAACTGGAAAATTTTATGGATTTGATTATCAGAACAACACTGAGCTGGCCTATCTACAGGCCATAAAACCTGGTAAAATGACCTTCATGTGCCACTGCCCTCCAGTGTCCCAAATCACCTTGTAAAAATTGATACTGGTGAACCAGGTAATGGAATGGAGAGGTAGAAAGCTCTTTAGGCAGAGGGAGATGAGAGCACATGGTGGATGGCTCTTGACATTCCTCACACTCTGTGCTAGTTTGAAGAATGTTTTATGGATTTCTGTGCCATGCTTTATGCCATTTTAGTGTCCCAACCTTTGCAAGTTTGACTGTCAGGTCTTTAAGGACAGCCAGTTGACCCAGTTTAAAGAATATGTGCAATACCTAGGACTATGGGGCTCCCTGATTTTCTGTGATAAAAAATAGGATATAGTTAGGGTGAAAGTAGTCTATGGTGAGTAGGTTTGATGCTCTAACCCTGCTATCTGTGAACATTATGTCAAACTTCCGTTGTTTTGTTCCTCTTCTATGCTGAATGCTGATTTGTTTCTGAGGGGAGTGCGGCTACACAGTTCTGTTGTATGCTTGGCATCTTTCGTCTCCTGATGGTGGTAAATGTCCAACTTCTTATCCAGCTGAAGGTATTGCTGTGCACTGATCTAAGGCAAAACATTAGCTTTAAAATAATTCTGCACTTCAAACATAGGCATGAATTCCACAGAATCTCACTGGAAGTTAGCGGAAAATATTTCCTACAGTGGCTTTTCCCAGTTAGTGTGTGATGGGCTTCGACAGGAGCGCAAGGAACTAAATCACATCCTCAACCCAGATGAGCACTCTGCCTTAGGCTATAGTGGGATGCTGAACACCAGACTGAGCACTTCCACGGCTCCTCCACAGCACGTTGAAGACAGTTGTTACATTCTCATTATTGCAGCAGGCTTTGAACTATGCTCTAAATTTCCTTCACTCAGATCACACTCAGATAACTCAGTGGAAAGGACAGACCTGGACTTTAACCTCACCAGCACAGCTGTATAAAAGAGAGTTTTACTCCGAGAAACGTGTAAGTGACACTGTCTCCACTTCTCCCTCACTAGTGTGACATTAGTGATTCACACCATTTGTTCATAAATCACACACAAACATGTAGGTCGTGTGGAGTGGAGAGAGACAACCTTAGAAAGCAGAACAAAGTATCATTGATGATGGTGTGTAAATTATTTTAAAATTAAAACAAGGAGACTTTAGAAATAATGGTCTAAGTAGTAGTTTGATGGAGATTTTAGCTGAAGTTTGCTTTCCTAAATTTGTTCTGTAGCCCAGAAAGCAAAGAAGCAAGGAACTCTTAAGAGTAAATGCAGATTTATTGGATCTGGCAAGCTTTTTGACTGTGAAACAGTAAGCTCAAAAGCAAATCCTTTCTTCAGCATTATTGTCAATCAGTCAACAGGGAAGCTATCCAAGTCGTTTTTCACCTTAAATGAAAATTTTTTAGTAGTGCATTGAAAAACAATTCTCTTTCAAGAATTCCTGTCAGTAAACCAGCGCTGAAACAATGTTCAAAAGCTGCTCAGAAGAACAATGAGAAAAGAGTAAATACATAGAAGGTGCAGAAAAATGCAGCATTTGATGAGCAGGACAAAACTATAGGAAAGAAAACTGTTTAACAAAGCATTTTTGATTCTTGCTGTATCCTTCCCAAGATGTAAAAGAGCAGTGAATTTCCCGAAATAACACTGCATCAGTAAGTGCTGCATTTTTAGAAATGTTTTAGCAATGTTTGCCATGAAAATTTCACTTAGCAAATTACTTAATCTGCCATGATTAAAAAATATTCTACTTATTTTTCCATTAAACTTGAGGTTGATTCCAAAATTACAAAACACATTTTCTTACTGAGCTCTCCTCTACTAATGCAGGCATTTGAATGCAAAGTGGTGGAAACAGACAACTTCAAATACTGCAGTGAACACTTTTTTTTTTGTATGCAGGGTCTTTCATCAGTGAATTTTGTTAGGACCTGTGTAGCAAAACATAATGGTGAGTATGTAATGTCACAGGCCACGGTATTGTTCTTATATCTGGATATAAAAATAAAGACTCCTCTAAACTGTAGCAGAAGCTGGTGTAGCATATGCCATATGCTGGTGGTGCTGTTGTTCTGCTTCCATGTTACTATGTTGCAAACTATATTCTTTAAATCATAAGGCTGTTAACCCCGAAGGCTGGATCTGCACTACTGTGAAATGAGCTCAAAGCATAAATTACAAATAAAAATTACTATCAGGCCTATCAAAAAAGGATAACAGCTTTGGATACATATATTGCTCAAACTCTTCAAAGCAGCTTTGGATGAAGAATGAAAACTTTAGATGATTCAGCCTGGCAGGTTTAGTAGTTTTCTGTGAAAAAATCAGGTTTTCTTCTTCATTAGCTACAGCTAAGACATCCCAGAAAAAGACTGTATGTCAATAGTCTATGTTAAAACTATACTAAGCTATTACAATATTTTGGGAGAAATGGTGTATATTGCTTTTCATGCATAAAACAAATTATTGACTATTGAGAAGCAGTAATATTATGGCCTGAATAGTATGCTGCTATGCTTTCCAACTGAATGAAAACACAATATTAGCATATGTATGTAGTACTGTTGTTACTGTGGTTTTGAGCTTTGTGATTTGGGAAAAAATCCCCACATTTTATAACCATAAACATTCTCCTTGTATTTTCTGGACCTAGCAAATATTTCCTATATTCCACTTATCAGATGTTTTAGTGTCTCATGTCTCCGTATCACTGTGTCTCCTGTGCTCAGAAGATACACAGACTTCAAGTCAGTGACCTGAATGTGCTGAATGTTTCACGAAATAAGTCAAAAAAGTTTAAACTCTGAAAGGTCTTTTGTGAACAAGTAGCTGACTTGAAATTATTAATTATGACAGGAGGATCAAGACATATTCTCAAAAGGAAATGGACAACTGAACTACTTTCAAATTAGTACTGAATGTTGCAAACTAATATCCAAGTAATTTTGGTACCCTTTAGTCTTCTTCCTCTTGCCTACAGCTGTATTTTAAAAAATGAAGTTTTGAGGCATAAACTAGTGTGAAAGGAATTTACTATAAATTTAAGGGAAATAGTGTAAATATTTGGCTTATTTCAGTTGACCCAAATATCATTTAGATATGAATGTCACTCTCTTCACTATAACTGAGCCAGGTCTTGACAATGTTACTGAGATCTCGGTCTTAAGAAGTGAGTATATGCTGAATAAATACTTCAGAACTTCTGTGTGAGTGAAGATATCTAATGAATTGACTCAGCAATAAATTGTGAATTGAAATAGTTTAACGCAACTTGGTGGGTAACAAAAAAGGAGGAATGAACAGAGAAAATGAATTTTTCATTTTGTTTTTTTTTTTTTTTTAAATAAGCTTAGTACATTTCATATTGTGCTATTTGTACCTGTTGAAAAAAAAAATCTTTCCTCAGAAGGATGATAATCCATTAATCTTATTGTCACAGGGTTTTTTGCCTCTATCAATTAATCCTTTTTTCAAGCTGTCATTATCTATGTTTGAACTGAACATACCGTCAATCAGTCAGTCAATCATGCAGCTCACGCAGCTGAATGGCCATTTAGGGGAACAGCTTATCACTGCAGTTGGTAAGCAAGCAAGTTAAAGGGGAGGTAAGAAATACAAGTGGAAAAATATATTCTGCTTTTGGCAGGTCATGAAATCATACATAATTTTAATTACAATTGATATAGAAAACTGCAATTGTAATTGTTTCTAATTGCAGTTGTAATGAATTATTAAAACCTCCCAGTGATCCAGATCCTAAATACATAAATTGCTAGTGCCTAACATATTATATCTGCTTGTTTGTAAAAACATGTTTATGTGGCACGTGTCATTTGTCTGTCTCCAGAACATCAGTGTTATATGAAGTAGCAGAAGGTGACTGCAAGACAGCTGGTAGATCTTTCAGTACAGTGGGGAAGAGACAGATGTTCTCATTGCACTTAACTAACCCCAAGGTTGCTGTATTTAACAGGAATTTACACCTGTCTGTTTCAAAACTTATTTTAGTTATGGAGGGTGAGGTCTGGTGATTTTTGTTTGGAATTCAGTAATGTAAAAGAACATGGATCATGATCAGATCATGACCGCATTTCAACCAAGCATAATGTGAGCTGCTATTAGTTGCTCTATTGTAACTTCAGTATCTTTAGATTCTTTTTCAAACCATATTAATGTAAATAGGAAGATGGGCTGGATGGGTAGAATATCAACCTCAGATTCATAAACTCTAGATCGAGAGGAGAGAAAACTTTGGGTTTTGCTCTCCCAAAATTCAAAATGACACAGCAAGCCCTAAATGATTTCTTCAAGGCCACATCTACATTTGTTAGCACTGCAGCCCTGCAGAGGTAGACACCTCAAGAGGATGTGCTTTGAACTTGCTTTAGTCTGATCCTGCAGACCAATGCCTGTTACTGGCTGGACCCCATTAGTTGTTCTCCTGGAGACAATCTCCAGTTTAGTTTCACCTGAAATAAATCCGGTATGTGCACTGAAATGTTAACTGAAGTGTGGCAAGTAGTGACATTTGGGAGATTCACCTCAAAAGTGTACTTCTGATCTGAACAGAAATGTAGCATAAATGTATCCATAGGTAGGTAGTCAGTAGTGAAGTTTCTAGTAAATGCAGTGTTTCCAGAAAGAGAATCAGAGAATTGTGTGTTATTAATGAATTCTGCAGTCTAAGACAGAACCTATATGCAATAAAGCTGGAAAAGCTTAGGCAGCCTGAACAAGCCACTTGAACAAACTAAACAAATCACCTTCGAAAGATATATTTCTAGGTCTTTGTCAGCACTAGCCATTTTTGCTAATGACAGAGGCAGCAAGCTTCATGACATTATAATTTTATTGATCATAACTATTCATATGTCTTAATGTACTGATGCTGGAGTGAATGGTGGATGTGGTCTCCTGTCCTTGGAACTCACACAACCCTAAGTACAGCCAAAGGGCACAGAGGCTTTAGAGGCCGTAAATAAAAAGTGGTCACTGAGAGCAAATTCATCATCTTGATTTCATATCCTGCTTCCCTCCTGCATTTATTTCTTGAAAGTCCTGCCACTCCTGCTGCCTGTCAAATAAATTTTGTTACAGTAATCTTCTTACCTGCTTCACTTAAGCAACTTCTTCAGATTTTCAGAATAATATACTTTGTGGTCAAAGTATGAACAATTGTTTTCTTTAACACTTCCTATGTTGATCACTTCATCAGTTCTGTAAAGCACCTGTGGCAAAGAAGATGTCACAGTGCATGAAATCTGGGCAGCTTATATTGTTTCTTCTCTTGTTGGAGATGCATCCTCAAACTCATCTTTCAGACTGCCTGGCTCTCTTCTGCAGGTGCAACGCTTGTACCCAAATGGGAGTGCAAGGCTTAGCACATTTTCACAGAATCACAGAATCACAGAATGGTAGGGGTTGGAAGGGACCTCTGTGCGTCATCTAGTCCAACCCCCCTGCTGAAGCAGGGTCACCTACAGCAGGCTGCACAGGACCATGTCCAGGCGGGTCTTGAATATCTCCAGAGAAGGAGACTCCACAACCTCCCTGGGCAGCCTGTTCCAG
>Ga0065711_1006252_pt1 | contig 17911 bp, 9 predicted proteins | sample Hoacrofraction12_FD_59098 | JGI IMG/M metagenome (GOLD analysis project Ga0065711, IMG submission 59098) | Hoatzin crop microbial communities from Cojedes, Venezuela - Epithelial fraction 12 v2 (version 2) | ecosystem: Host-associated > Birds > Digestive system > Esophagus > Crop | place...
AGGCTGCCCAGGGAGGTTGTGGAGTCTCCTTCTCTGGAGATATTCAAGACCCGCCTGGACAAGGTCCTGTGCAGCCTACTGTAGGTGACCATGCTTCGGCAGGGCGGTTGGACTAGATGACCCACAGAGGTCCTTTCCAACCCCGAACATTCTGTGATTCTGTGAAGATGAGATGTGAATGTCAAATTGGCAGGCTGTTACAAGTTGCTGCCTGGTGGTGAGGCAACTGATATTTGCATGCTGTACTTAACATTTACAAACATTTTATTTGCCAAACACTGTTCAATACTGTATCAGTATAAGTTAATTAGAAGAAATTTGCCTCTGTAAACTCAGATCTTACTGCTCTTGGTTATAGAAAAATAGCGTACTTCACATTTAGTGAATATCTTGCTAATTTTTAGTAGTAGTCTTGCACTTTGTTTGCCTTAATACTTTACAATAAAGTATTTTCATGCATCATATAAAATGGAGAAATGTAGGAGAAGTTGATTTATTTTCTATGTTAGTAGTTTTGAATGGTATTGTGTCTGTTTTGGATTTGATAATGTGTTCCAAGTTGGATGAAAAAAATAATTTATGGGAATTTCCTTAGTATTGAATGAGTTTTGTGTGGATCTTTCATTCTTCGAGGAATATTCATTCTTGCATTTAATTTGTTACGATTTTGTAAAGACATGAGCACCTGGACATTTGGAGGACTTCCCTCCTTTCAAACTAAAGGAGGAGAATACTTTGATGTACTGAATAAATGGCTTGATCTTAATGCTAAGCTGATCTTTCTTTTTCATTTTAATCCAAACCAGCCTATAACTCAAGTTTAAATATCAATATGTTTAGTTGGAATATATGTAGTTTGTTATGAAGAGTTCTATTTTTACAGTTTTGCTCATTTTATTTTATTGTGAAACAGACTTGAAGATATGGGCAGTGTTATCAAACGATTAGGCTAGAGTAATTTTCAGCTTTTCCTGTTAGTCCTTAACATATTATCCATTGAAATAGGAAATAAACAGTAAGTCCTATACAATTCATGGAGAGCCGTAATTTTGTCCATACTGTTGGGAAAAAACTGTGCAAATAACTTTCTTCTATGTTTTTTCAGCTTTTATGAAATGCAGTAATGAAGGAACAGCCCCAGTTATTGTCTTTGTTTCTAAAATGTTTGCTGTTGATGCGAAGGCATTACCACACAATAAACCAAGGTAAGAAAATGTAACATTTGACTTTCTGATCTACATTAGATAGGTGGGAAAAAAAGGTGTGTTGCAAGCGTGGGTGTAAATTGTTTTCAACCTGAGAAAACAATTCACTAAGTCTTGAGATGCATTAAAATCTTTTCAGCAAGTAGAGATTTTCTGAAGGAGTTCAAGAGATGATTTGTTTAATCATAGCAGTTTTAGAAGATTTAGCTGAGAACTATGAAAATTGAGAATTAAACAAATCGTTTGTTGGAGAAGAGTACTTTTGTCCAAATATATCATCGTAATGCATACGTTGTATGCTGTTTCAGGATGTTTGGTTGAAAATATGCTAGAGTTGTAATGCTTTCTTAGTTTTTCAGTAAGGTTATATTGGTGTGATCAAAACAGCTTGCGTTTGTACCAAGAAACACTTCCCATCAAATCTGGCATAAGAGCTATGTGATCATCCAGTCCATTGCAAGTGCAAAATAAAATGGGTTAATTAAAGTAGTCTAAACCTTGACTAACTTTTTGCAGTGAACTGAAAAGCATTAATGCACTTCAAAAGATTTTCTTCTGGGAGTTTTGGAAGTTTTTTTTGTTACAGCTTTTTATTTTTTAATGACCATCTTATTTTCTTTAAGAGGTAATTGTTTCTTGATTTTTGTTTTCCTGACATACTTAAGTGGACTACTTTTAGCTGAAGCCATCTGCTTTTTTACAGAAGAAATGTACTTTTCTGATGAGTTTATAAGAATCGGGTTCATCTTAACCTTTCATCCCTCTAAACCTCTGGAACATTTTCAGTAGTCAACTTCTGTATCAACTGGCTATTTGATGTTTTTCGGGGGTTGTCACTGTACAGTGAAGTCATACAGAAAATGTGAATCTTTCTACTAAATTAGACTGATAGTGACTGTTAAATATGATACTATTGCCGTAGTAATATGTGAAAGCTTTACTGCTATCTCAGGTTTTTCACACGCTTCCTAGATTTACTGTAATGTTTTCTTACCACACTTACCTACAAATCTTCCACCAAAAATCTTTCTTGCAGTACGTTTGAATTCAGGGAAAAGATGCATTGCACTTACAGATTGACCAGACACTAGATGGTGCAGCTTTACTTTGAGTTTTGTTCTTAAATGTATCTGAAACAAGAGTTCTTGCTCAGGTACTGGTGTAGTACAGCAGTGCCATTCCTGCTTTGTCTTCTTTCCTGGATCTATGCTTTAGTTATCAGAGAAAACTACACTGAGGCCATCAATTTCTGGCTGTTCTATCACTGATAACGACCTGTTCTTTTATTTGTTGAGAGGATCGAGGTCCTTCGATGTAAGGAGGATGTAACATAGAGGCAAAGGTGGCTCTTGCACGCGCCAAACACAGAAAGTCTTGGACATATTTTCAATATTTTAGTCAAGATTGAAAAAAAGGAAAGCTAGCTACTGAAAGTTCTGTTTTGTGCCTGCAACGTGGGATTTCAAGCGAAAGACTGCTTATGAGAGATTCTGACTTTCCCAAGACAATGGATATAGTTCTTATCTGTTTTCATTCTGTGTCATTTGCTTATGAGCACTCTGCCACATGGATAAGTTCTCCTTCCCTGTCTCCTCTGATACCCATGTTACATTTTTCTTGGTAGACTTTTTTTCTGTTTTCCTTTAGTCATCCCCCTTCAGGAAGGGAGCTATTTCATGTGTGTGGTTATATGCTTTTATTCTTTTAAAAGAGAGAAAAAGTTCCCTAAACAGACAAACCGATATTTTGAAGAAATTTGCCATGTGTTGTCATTCATAATACACATATGACCAGCTCTTTCTTTTTTTTTTTTTTTTGGCAAATGATGCATTGACTACAGAAGCTTATGCGTTGTGACTTGTTGGTTGTATTTTCTCCTTAGATAAAAAAATAGGCTCCTTTCAATTTTGTTGGTTTTCAGAATGCAAATACGATTGCATTTTTGCATTCTGATACATATTGTGTAAAAAAAGTCTGTAATTCTGATCATTGATCTCAAGATGTTTGCTGAGTGAAGAATTGCAGTTGACTGATCATCCACATAATGCAGAGCTGGTCCAAAGGTGCGAACAAAATTTAGATGATTAGGTTTTCTGAGATAATATTGCAGGAGAGTGAGGACTGCACTGGAATTGTTTCTGCAAGACTTGAGGCATATTAGTGATGACGGTAGACATTATGTCCTTTCTCCCGGTTCATTCAGTAAATTGAAAATTGTAGCGTCTTGCTCCGTAGTTTGTGTGAGAAGTATTATTCAATTAGTTGCTAGTTGGCTAGTATTAAAATGAAATCACATGACTGTTTTTCATTGAGATAACCAGTCATTACAGCACCAAGTAATTTTGCTGATTGGGTAGTATTAACAACTTTGTTTTGAAGTGACAGTTGGATTCCTTTTTTTGAAAAATAGTAATATGGCTAAATGCGCATTTCTTGATATTTTAATTGTTAAGATTCTACAGGTAAGCAGTTCTTGAAGAAATCAGAAAAGGAGGTTAGTCTTAAAGAGAAAGAAAGGCTATCTCCATGAAACAAAATATGAGTGTTTCAAAACACAGCATTGTGTAAAAGTGGTTCCTAAACACGTTTTGAATTATAGTGGCCACTGTGTGCTATTTACAGTTACACAGTGAAAATTGTGCGTAGTAGAATTGAGTGGTGGCTGTGTAGAATGTGGGAGATCCAGGATTTAATCTGGTATTCCATGAGGATGCTCCATAAGAATGCCTGAACATAGTGAGGAATACAGAATGTGTACACTATGTTAGTTAACCGTGGTTTCATGTTTACTAATTTAAGAACATAAATTCATGTTTTATGTTCCATTTACATGTTAATTTTGAGGAGCTGTAACTGTGTTCTTGTGTATTCTGTTTGACCGCTGGACCTATCTGCTGGATTATTTACATTCCTGGGGGGGCGGGCAGGGGAGAGAGTGTTTTTAAGCGTGTGAAAGCACATTAAAAAGCTGAGATTTTTCTCTTAAATGATTTTTTTTTGGGGGGGGAGGGGGGGGCAAGCAAGACTTACACTCTTCTACTACCAGAGGGGAAAAAAAGTAGATCCATTCTACCACTGTCTTTTTCTTTCCTTTTTTAAGGTAGTACTGGGTAATGTTACGGTTTTGTAAATTTCTTGGAAGCTGCAAATTGACTTTGCAGTTTTTATAGTTTGCCTTATTTCTGCCATCTGCTTGTAATACTTTTAAGCATAGGTTGGGAAAAGCAAAAAGCTCTTCTGAATCCATGGTGTACAGTAAATGATAATGAAGATTGGATTTTTAATTAAAACAACCTCCTTTGAGACTGTTGTTGGCAACTAATATCTCCTAGACGGTGACTCTAAAAATTAATAGATTCTATACTAAAACTGCGATGGTTTTGCTTAAATAATAAAACTTGTCAGCTGTGACACACTAGAGTACATGGGAAAGTAATTTATGGTCAGGTTACAATAGGCTGGCAGCTTCTATTTATCTTTTTTTGGAAAGATTTGAAATTTGACTTTTATCTGGTACCAGTATGTCCCTTAGTTTTTTTATCAGGTTTTCTAAAGAAACGAGAACTGTGCAAATATGTGTTGTCTTCTAGTTTCTTCTGTCTGAACTTCTGAAATTATTTGCTAATTCCAACCAAATCAGACACAGGTGGAGATTTGAAAACTAAAAAGTTCCTGTAAATATTCTGAAAATTGGTGGTTGGGTAGAGTACACAAACAGATTAGGACCCTGTTAAGAGAGTGTTGTGTGATCTCCTTCACTGTAGATATTAAAATATCTAAAACCAAAACCAGTGGGAAATAGGGCCGTATTGACTTCTTTTGGAGCTAGTTGTTTTATGTAGTAAGGCCATGGTTATTTGATGATACCTGTGGTTATATATTCTTAGGTATAGCTGTGTGCAGAATTAGGTGTTCATTCAGCATATGCTGTTTCTTTGTCCCCATTCTGCTGGTGTTTTACATCGAACTGCAGTCTAAAACAGAATGGTTGAGTGTAGGTGTATAAATAAAAGCAGAGCTTGGCATTTAGGTACGGAGTATAACTGTTCCAGCTTGCTCTTCATCTTCTGTCTTCATCTAACCTAGTGTAAAAGAGAAGTATTTAGTAATTTGTTATGATAGCTTTCAAGTAGTTTTAACTGTTGCTATGTGTATTTAATATAAAATACTGATAAAATGTGAATTGGATTTCAGATGTTTGTCATGATGAAGCCTTCTAACAACTTTGTGGAGCTTTATGTATGTTACAGTGATGTGATGCAATGTCAGCAATAGGAGGAAAACCATTTATGTTACTTGAAGTCCATCATTCTTACAATCCTGCTGAATAATGTAAATAGAGTACACACAAGAAATTCCATTTCTACTTTTCAGTGGTAATAAAGAAAAGTCTATTAACTAAATAACCTGGTGTACTAAAATTGTATTTCATGACAGCGCTAGGGGATATAAAACCTATAATACCCTTACCATTTTCCTCCAGGTAATATGAAAGGTACTTCTTTTTCCTCAGTCAGCTTCAAATCAGGACTTTTTTTTCCTTGGGTGTCACCGTGAAATAGGCACTTTCCCATACAATTCTGCATGAAATTGTGATGGTAATTGTTTCTTTGTTTTGTGGTACAGCTTGCTTTCATGTTGCAAACCAACAGATTTTAGTGTACTTCATCTGTTTCCTTTTTATTGTTTCCTAAAAACTGTATTGCAAAAATGTAAATCCTGTGATTTTTGTCCAGCCTTCAGCTAAAAAGACATTACATTGTCTTGATCAAAAGAAGAGGACATTTGTAAAGCTCCAAGCTCTGTAAGAAATTACTATCTTCTTGCAAGTAAATTAATTTTTTATGCTTAAAGGCAATATGACTTTCAGTGACTTCAGTGTGATCTGAACCCATCATCTTTTTGCATTAATAGTTTGTTCTAAATTGTAGTTAGTGCATTAGAAATGAATATGGCATGAGTCATCTGAAGAGCCTGTCAGATTTACAGGTTAACATCTGAAGATGGCATCCAGTTATATAATTAACTGGGTAATATATGCTTTTCAAAAATTAAAAACCCTACTTTGGTTATTATGAAATAAATTTCATTGTAACAGTATATGTTTGAATCCATCTTAGACCTTTGCAAATGATCTAAGTGAGGAATATGTAGTAATGAATAAAATTTGAATTTCTGGGCATAATTTAGTTTGTGTAATTGTAAGCTTAAGAGAGAAAGCTTGTCAAATTCTGGAAGAGTTTTCCTTCAAGTTTCTTCGTTATTGCTCATTTAGTATGTGAGATATATCAAAAGGTCAGTGTATCAGTCAAGAGTGTTTTTCAAGGCAACGTATGGCAGCTTGATATTGATATCTTAGTTTCATTATGTATCTCAGAATGAATGATAATTTCTATCTAACATAATACAAAACAGTTATCCTGTATTCCCTTGTGCAGGAGCCCTGGGAGATCATTGTATGAAGTTTTGTGTAAATTCTGATTTGGTTAATTTTCAGTTGTTTGTTCTGTGTATACAGGTTTATTTTGTACTGTGAATTGCCTAGTGCTTTCAGTTGCAATAGAAAAGACAGGAAATATTCTTAGTAGGTGTACATTAGTTTGTGAATAGAAGTAGTTCTTGAAGAACGATCTTTAAGGCTGTTACTGTTCAAAACTTTATGTTGTTAATTGTTGACTGGAACATAAAATAGCAGGTTTGCAATGCAAAGGCATTGAGTAGTTTAATCCAGAAATTAATGAACTTCAGAAGGATTAGGAAGACAAGTAGACATACTCAGTGCTGAATTGTAGCAAACAAGCTGCACCTGAGAGCGCCGTTGTTAGAAGTCTGTGAGTGCCAGATGGTGAGCAGAACAGCAGCCAGTGAGTTAACTAGAACTCAGTTCTGAAGAGCAGAGTCATGCAGAGTAATCCAGAAGATTCTCTGTAATTTACTTGGTTTTAAAGATGTTAACAGAAATTACCCCCTTAGTTTCATGAAGTCAAGCACATGTCTGTGAGTTCATGGAATTTAAACTAGTAAAAACTGTATGGAGAGAAAGTATTCTCTCAGCTGCTTCAAAAGTGTTGTTCCTGGTATGGGAGATGCATCACACACACTTGTTGATGGTAGTATTGATCTTTTGGAAATCAGTTGATGTTCGACTGTGATGTTACCTTTTTTCAATGGTCTGAAGGTTAAAAGGTTAAAAAAATAACCATAACACTTATTGTAATATTCTCAGGGAAATTTGTGTTTGGGTTTCTCGATTTGATTATTCACTGTGAATTTTTGAAATGTTTTGGAATGAAGTCTCCTTTTGGTAACATGGAAAGGTAGAAAAGCTGTCGTATTCGGAGGATTGATTGGATGGAGAAGGTTAGTTGTCATTCGGCTTGAACTTAGTTATCCCAGGGGAATGTTGGAATAAAGAAGTTGTCAGCAGTAGCTTGCTTACATTAACTGAAATCTGATGCATTTAATCAACCATCTACTCAGTGTTAGTAATGTGTGTAATACACTGTTTTCTATGTTATTATTTCCATAGCATTGGTTTACTGCAGAGGCTAAGATGAGTTAGTTACAATGTGGCTACCCATCTATGTGTCAGCTCTGCTACTTGAGCCTGGTTCACCTGTGTGGTGTCTGGATGCTGTAGCATCTCTTTCGAGGCAGGGAGTATCTTATTTTCTTTATGCTCCAGAAGTTTCAGGTGTGTTGGTTTTTTTTTTTGTTTTGTTTTTTTAATGACTGCGTGGTCCCTTCTGCCAGCAAGACTGTAGATCCTTTCTTATGGAGTGAAAAAAGGACAGGGAGGAAAAATGATGGGGAAGAAGAGGAGAGAATCTTTCTTCTGGCTTGGGTAGTATTTGTTCACAACTGATTTCCCTGCTGATTGGTTTTGCCAACTGGAAAAATTGAATAAATCAGGGTGTAATTTAAAACTGTTTTTGTTGCAGATCCAGTGCCTTATGTGCATTAATCTTGTTCTGCATTCTGCTTGAGTGTGTTAAAATTCTGTATGAGGATTTATTTGACAACATTATCTTTTTGTGGTTTCTACTGATGCTACCGGGAATGACTAATTTTATAGAAATTGATGCTGACAGAAACCAGGATGGAAGTCTAGGTTGTACCTACTAGCTAAAGTCCCACCCACACTCAATCTGTTTCTTATCAAATTGAGAATATAATTAACTGTGCTTCTGTGTGTTGCAATTTACACCAGTGCATTCAGAATTTTAAGGTACCTTTAACATGTGTGATCAGAGCTATCTGACACCTAAATATACTGATACTTTTAAAAGTAGCATGTAAAGGGGAAAAAAGGAAACACACTTTTTCTTTTACTCTAAGGATTATTTACACAAATGAAAAGTATTATTCGACAATAAAGTCTGTTGGAATGCATACGTATGTCCTCGTGTATACTGTGCCATCATATATAGACTGCATTTATGACACCCTTGGCTGTCTCATCTGTGCTTTCCCCATCAATCTCTCTCCTCTGGGAATTTTTCAGACATTCCAAACCCTTAAATAGCTCTGAACAGCTGCCTTCAAGAAAAAAAAGTCATAATAAAAAAAGTTTTCTTCTTCACCATCTGCTTTGCATTTTGTATTGTTAAGCCTCATTCTCTTTTGCAATAAGATAAACAAACCAAAGAGAAATACCACACTATCCCGAATTTCAGAGAAACGTATTCTTAGTCCTGTCACAATGATTGTTTAAGAGATGATTTTTTAAAAGAAAAAAGAAAAAGAGTTGCTCTGAAGTTTGTAGTGGCGATTTTGTCTTACTTTTGCCTTTTCTATGACATGCAATGTATCTGTCCCAGGTTCTGAGTTCTGAAAGCCTGTGCTTCGAATTCTGATATTTTATCCTGGGAGGCCTCTTTTAGGTAGTTTTTAGAGAGATTTTTAACTTACATGTAGTTTTCTTACTCTTCTGTGTTGAACGTTTGGATTCAAGGTAAGCACGATAACTCTGTTCAAAGTGATTTCCTCAAGTTCTGAAAAGAATTTTGGTAAAATGAAGGGTCTCAGCGTTTTTCAAATTAAGTCTCTTGCAGAATGTCTCGTATGCAGAAAAGCATCCATATTATGACATAAAAGAAAATGTTACTGGCAGTGAGTTGGTCTCAGCCACATAATCTGCTCGTGGCTTTCTGCCCCTAATTAATCCATTAAAGGGCAGAGTAAGCATCCAGTAGGCGTCTCTCCTGGCTACACATAAAAACTTGGACCCTGAAGTGATGGATTGCTTCCCTGTTTGCAAGTGTGGGATAGTTGGTATGGGGATGTGATTCAATCTTTTTTTTAAATAGGGATTATATTTATTTACCTGTCCTGTAAGAAGAAAAAAAAAAAAATGACTGTTTTCTTCCTCTTACTATCCATTACTGCTTCTGCTCTTTAGGAAATCTGAAACTGTTTTTGTAAGTGTGGAAATTAAAGAGAGAAGGTGACTCGTGCAAGATGACTAAACAAGCTCAAACTACCGATAACGCACTTCTGCTTTTAGTGCTGTGTTCATCAGACTGTGTGCTTGATACAATTGACTGAAAGAATCCTAAACCATCTTCATACTACGAACTCTTGTTCTTGCCTCCATCATATGAGCAAATGCAGGTGTAAGGACACATCATGTAGATGGGGTTTTGCTGTGAGTTTGTGTTCACATTGTTAAGTTGAAGTCAAGATCTAAGACTTTGTGATTAGTTTCTCCAGTTGTGTTGTACAAATGCGTGCTTTATGGTAGAGAGAATTTTTCTGTTTCTTCTTTTGAGTTAAAATTCCATTAAGAATATTCATATAATATAAAAAATGCTTTGGCTATTATTTTGGAAATAAATAATTTGTTAATGCTGGAAAGTAATATATATTTCCATTGCTTCCAATACAAAAAAAAAAGAAGCAAGCATTCTAGTTCTAGGAAGAAAATTGTATCTGTGTAACTGAATTATGTTTTCCTGCTTTTAAGCCGTGGTGATAAAGGTTTTTTGTTGTTGTCCTTTTTTAGTGTAGGCACCTGACAGGACGTTACATGAAAAATTGTCGATATTGAAATTACTAAACAGAATAGACTGTTCTTCAGAGTATCTGTAATGATTACAGCAGGATCTCAGGTTCAGCTTTTTTATATACGAAATTAATAGAAACAGAGAAGGAACTGGAAAGAGATGACTAGTATCTGAAATTAATTGCCTTGTTTGGACTTTATTAAATTATAAGATAACCTCGTATCACAGGTTTTTATTTAGGGCCAGATCTAAAAGTAAAATGGACAATTTCAGACTGTGCTGTTAGATTTCATATATGTATAACTCACATTGCTGTTTAAAATGCTTGAAAAGAGTTGCGTTTAAAAACAAGTCTGTTTGTATTGCCTTATGGAAGAATGATAATGTTGTTCTTTAATTTTTATTATTTATTGCTTTAAATCTTTTGATAAAGCACTTTGTTTTAAGGCAGGGTTTACTGGTGAGTAGATACAAATTGCATCAGAATATTAAAATAATTTTTTCTTGTTGTCTCAGTTATAAGTCTTTTGTCCTTTATGAATTTATTCACTTTGTGGAAAAGTAGCTATAGCAAGCAAAGACTTTTCCCTGCATTTGAACACTTGCCATAAAGACAACCTTAAAATAATAAAGGTACCACAAGTAATTTAAAATGAGAGTATTTGATCCCTGTGTATTTGAAAGAAAAGTCTAGTAGTTTTTTCTAGCTTGCTTGGTATAGGTAAGCTTAGATTAGTACACTGTATGCTTAGTCTTAGCTGTCATTCTAGCTCAGGATAAAATACTGGACATGGTGTAAAAAGCAGTTTTGAAAATTGGCTTGGATCTTTTCTGAAAAAGTGAGAATTCACACGCCAGTGGGAGAAACTTAACAAAATAAACAAAGTTTAACATGGTGGTCTCTGTAAACGTGGTAGAGCAGGAGTTTGCTAATTTTTGCTGACTTAAGATACATAGTTTCATGGGGACAAAAGGCATTCTGCATAAGTTTTTACTTATGCCAAATATAGTATTCTAATTATTGTGATTTAGTTTATTTTAAAATAAGTGACATTTCCAAATACTAATGTTTTAAAATACAATATAGGCCTTTAACTCAAGAAGAAATAGCTCATCGTCGTGAACTTGCGAAACGAAGGCATGCAGAAAAATTGGCAGCAAGTCAAGGAAAGGAGATGTCAGACAAGCTCCCAAGTGAAAATTCATCTGAAGTAACTGGGGACACTGGTGATACAAAAGGTGTGTAATGCTCTGCTATCTATTCTTCTCGGAGGATGTTTAATAGTAGTGTCTAGGTGCTGTCAAGACTGTGTACCCTACAAAAAATCATCCACCTGCAAGTCCAGACAGTTCAGTAGATGGAATGGAACGAAGAGTGAGGAGGGATTTATAAGAAATCTGATAGTTCATAAATGCTGTAATAGTGCCGTAAATACCTGTTCCTATAGCCTGAGAATGTGCTTGGTCTCAGTACTTTGAGTCAGTGAAGATAGGAGATGCTGTGCTGAAAAATTAAATAATTTTCGTTCTAAGAAAGTTGTGGCAGTTGACTTTTGCCCTTGTGCGTGGGGTAGAATGATTCAGGTTTGTTTAGCTTACTGCTGGAACCTTCTTATGGACTTGTTGCTAGCATAATTTATGCCATTACAGCTTTAATTCTTTTAAGCTTTTATGAGACTAACTGTTTCATTAAAAAAAGCCACCCATACAACCTAATAATAAACTGGTACAAAAGCAGTGTATGAGCCCCAGGACTGAATTACAACTTACAATGGGGCATTCTTGCAGTCTTCTAATGTGTCTCCAGATGTGATAGGGTAACATGTAATTGATTATTTTTTTTTCTTCAGATGATGAGGCAGAAACTGCTTTTATACTTCGTATATTTTTCTGACTTTGATTAGGTGAAGGGCAGCAGCTCACTGGTCAAGCAGAGATCGTGACCTCAAAGGCAGTGCAACAGGAAGCAGACAACAAGGAGTCTTTCATTGCTTTTGCTAGAGTGTTCAGCGGCGTGGTGCAAAGAGGGCAAAAGATCTTTGTTTTAGGACCAAAATATGATCCTGCTGAGTCTTTGCATAAGGTAAGAGGTGACAGTGGTAAGTTACAATAATTTGAGTTTCTTTTGAAACCCTGATGACTAAACTTTTACACGTTGCTCACTAAAAAAAAAAAAAGTTCAAGTCAAAAATTCCACAAGAGTATCAAAGTAATTTAGGTAATTGTGATAATAGCTGATTGTGTCTGTAAACTCATTATAAACCTTAACATTTCCAAAATAGTTTTGAGGTACAGTGTTGCAGTAGTCAACAGTAAGTCCACTATGTGCATACTTTCATTCAGAGAAAACTTGCGAAGGAAAAACCAGTGCTTTTGGGGAACCAGGAAGATGCATAATAGTACTGAAAAAAATGGTGTTAAATACTTTGAGATTGTGACCATAGAAGTTCATTGCTTCTGAATTTACTTTAAAACGCTTGTTTTATCAGCAACAATGAAAAGTGAGGTAGGATTAGTACACACTTTAAAGTTGCCAAAGAAAGCATTCTTTTTTATTTTCTTGGTAATGCTTGTTTGCCACAAGGCTGGATTTTTGGAAGGTGAAAAAATATTTTCGAGTGTATGTTGGTTTTTAATATCTAACTTTTGAAATGAAAATGCTTTAGAATGTATTTCTCAGCTTTGGAAAGCAAGGAGGTTTTGAGGAAGAAGTTTTTGTCGGTACTAAGTGATAAATATCCAACACTGGTTGTTTTACTCTGTGCAGCTGTCATCCCAGTGTTCTGCCACAGATGATCTGCCATTAGTCCCTCATATGACTTGCTGTACACTGGAGAATCTCTATTTGCTTATGGGAAGAGAACTTGAAGATCTTCAAGAAGTACCTGCAGGAAATGTTTTGGGTAAGATGTAACTAGTATTTAATTTCCTGGAGCTTGAATCCTTATATCATCTAAAATACACTGAAATTGTTTTGATGTGATTAATAATGAGAAAAGTTAAATAAATTATGGATACTTTTAGGTATGTTGTGTGTGCAAAAAATGGAGGCATGCTAATTAAACTGTGATTTCTGTGAGCTTTGAATTGTGAGGAGGGAAAAGATGCTTGAATAGGAGAAAACTAGGGATTACATTAGCCTGTTATCTTCAGGTTGGAGTACGGCCAGGTAAGCATTGCTGCCAGGAATTGCCAAAGTCAGCAGTAAGGTCTCATATTTTATAAATTCCAAGGATTATTTATAATATTTTCCCAACAGTGGAAATTCGGTAATACGACTTCTCTAGTGACGCGAATAATTGTAGTTTTATTTATGGGTCTGTCTGAACTATGATGCTAAAAATTATTTCTTTTATGGCTCTGTCAAATTTTGAACTTTCTCCATGGTCAAGGTTCTGAGTGATAAGTCATCCTAATCATGGAGTTATGCTCTTTTGTGCCAGATTCTGAGCTGCTTTGCCCTAGAGTATGAATAGCATTTTTTGCTGGTTTTTGTCCTTCATTTGTCTTTTTTTAGTATCGAAAGTAGGGTTTAGACTTTAGATAGTGTGAACTTTAAAAATTATTTGGTTCTTTATTTTTTTCACTTTGTGAATGAAATTCTACAAACTACAGCAAAAAGGTTTTTTTTTTTTAATGCCTGTTGTCTGATTTTTAGAAACTTCCACTAAAGTAAAAATAGGTGTACCCTATTGGGGTTGGATTTTGTTAATCTAGGCAGTTGACCATGCTGGTCACTTTTAGCATGGGCCTGGTGTTCAGAACATAGGCAGCTGGTGAATTAGTTAGGAACCCACCCCAAAACGCTTTGCAGTAAAAGTGAAAGAATATCGTCTTCGTGCTTGCTTCTCCTGCAGAGAAAAATATATCTTAAGAATTATATTATGTCTTTAATGTTAAGAATTGGACAAAATTTCAAGAAACATTTTTGTAACCAATTAATTCTACCAAAAAGTTCTGAGTAGTCTCCACTGCTGAAGGCTGCTTTTTGGTGGGGTCTAGCTTTTCCATAAAGAAAAGCATATTAGTTGAGTAATATGAAAGTTCTAAATGGCGACACAAGATTTGTCATATTTAGAATTAATTAGAGTTTTAAGATTGGGTTTAACAGTCAGAGCTCTTAGCCAGACTATGTTTGGTATTTCATCTCTTTTTACCAGATCGTTGTCTAGTCTTTTTATATATTGACAGAACAGGTTTTCGTTTTTACTTAGAACATAGAAGTTCAAGTATATATATATACTTTTAAAAAACATCTGATGTAATTTAAAAAAAATTTAAAACTAAAAGCCTGAAATACTTTCTTGTTTGTTTGTTTCTCTCATTTCCCTGTAAAGCTGCATTGTTAATTTACATAAATTTAATAAACACCTTTACTGATTTGATGATGATTTACCAGACTCAGGAGAAAATGCAATACATTTATATGAAAGGAATCTGCAACAATGGTGATGCAAGACTTTTATTATTCCAGTTAGTAACAGGCCTTTCTTTTTCAAAGGCCATTTATCTTCCAGCTTTAAAGCATACAGCAGTGATTTCTCTCCAGCCATATAAGGAAATTGCTTGTAGATTGTCTAGCAGATTAAGGAAGCTTTTCTGAAAGCTCTGTAGTTTTACTCTGTATAATTAAATTATTGCCATAAGGAATACACAGTTAATCATGACTGCCTGCTTCCACTTTGAAAACCCTATACCACAAGTTTTTTTCAGGGTTTGGGGTTTTTTGCTATGGTTTATAGGTTGTTTCTTACAAGGAAGAATCTGCTTGGTCCTGGTGAGCAGCCTTTGTATTCTTTGTACTGGTTTATGCAAAGGTTTGAAGATCAAACTCATGGCTTGATACATAGGTAGTTTTACTGAAGACAAAAAGATGTCATCCCTTATTCCTTTTGTTCAATTAATATTTCTTTATAATACTCATCTCCTTATAATTGCTAAAAATCTGAGAAACTTGTAGCAAAATATTGTGGGAGGAGAAGGTAATGAAGCATGCTGTATTTGAACTACAAAACTGTCACGCAAAGAGCATTTAAGAACATCCAGCTGAAAAGCAATACTATGTCCCTGTCTAATATGCATAGCCATTCTGGCAAACTTTGGAAAGCTATTTTCTGGAATTATTCTGAGTTCCTGGAAGTTAGGAGAGACACACTGCTTTGCATTGGTTATTTTGTATTGCAAGTTTGCAGTCAAAAGTATTTGTCAAAAAGCTTTAATCAGTATGTCATTTTCAAGTAATATGGCAAACTCAAAATACTGCCTCCTTCGACACAGCTGTTTACAGTTCACGATTTTTCTTCTTTACAATCTCTTTGACTGCTATACATTTTTTGTAGTCCTTGAGTAGAAGGTGAAATACGGTTTAAAAGAAATGAAGAAGTTCCTGGGGACCAAGGATAACAAAGTGTTTGTAATAAATCTTCTTTTAAAAATTATTTGTCAGACTATTCTGTGAAAACAGTAAAATTCTTGTCTCTGACAAAAACACGTGATTGTAGAATTGTGATTTAGGAGCACAATTGATTCCTTCGCTCTGAGAACGAGTATGTGAACAAAATGCCTTCTGAGGAGAGAGTAGCTATCTTATTTTTCATTTTTTTTTTTTCTTTTTCCCCCTACACTGCTGTTAGAGGTCCTGTGCAAACAGACAGGAAACTACTTGTCAACTGGTACTACTAGGGTCTGCTTTGTACTGCTTTGAATGAACAGAGACCTTGCAGGAGGAGAATCTAGTTATGGGAGCAGCAGATAAGGTTATACTAGATTAGGTATGTGCCCATGGGTTCCAAATGGCACTTCTGTTTAGTTAACTGATGAACAAAAAACGTGATAGCCACTTGAATGGGCTGTGAAAAGTATTTTGAAGTTTAATTTGGAAAAATGTTGGAAGTACTGATCCAAAAATTAATCATGTGTCTTGATGTACTGTTTCAGGAATGGCTTATTTTTCTGTATCATGTCAGAGGTCTTTTGCGTGGTATGCAGTTGCTGAATTTGAACCTCCCTGTGGTCATCAGATCTAAGAGTCCTGGGAGTGAGAGCCTTACCTTTCTAACGGTCCACCTCTTGTCCTTACTGTGGTGCTGGCCTTCTCTGTATCACTCTGTCCTGTCTTAAGGGCGGTATGAACTTCTGTACCAGCTTCACTTGTCTTGCAGCTGGGCTGATACCTCATTCTCTTAATAGAAACAGTGTTACCGGTTCTGTAAATTCTAACTAAGTGTATCAAAATCATGGTTAGATTCCAAATACAGAAGTATTCTGTACTTGCAAACATTGAATGTGACAATTATGTATGTCACCTAAATCTGTATCTCAAAATGAGTTGAGAACTTCTGATTCCAAGACATCCTGGGCACATTTTGTGCTCACCCTTTGAAAACTGCCGGAATATCCATTGGAAAGAAGGTGGTGTACTGTAGACCTTGGACACAAGTCTGTGTGCTGTTTTAAAGAGTGTCCTTCTGTGGCTTGCAGGAGAGAAACAGTACCTGAGTATTCAATTCCAAAGACTGATTGATGTATCATTGCATGTTCTTAGTGACACTGTAATTGCCACTGACCTGTATTTGCATAATGTGGTGCTATGCATATAGCAAGCTACTGTAGTCACCCCACTCTCTTTAATGGATTGTCCTTCTTTGCTATAACAAAAACAGATCAGAGAAAGGAGCTTGATATAGGCAATCATCTGGCTATCCAGATGTGTTTAGCTTCTTTAGTTTATTAAGGATTATAGAGGCTTAGGTTCTTGCTGGGACACACACCCTTGTTGCACAGGCAACTTCTATGGTCCTGGAGGTTCCTGCTACCATGCAAGCATCTTTTCCAAACTCGTTGTATTTGAACTCCTGGCTGTAGTGAGAAATCCATTGGTCTCTAGTTTGGTTGTTATAGCTCTTCTTACTAGTGCTTAGTTTCTCTTATAAAAAGGAAAACTATAAATGGTCCAGTCATGAAATATTAATTGATTTAATTTGGATGTTGTATGTAAGCTCTTCTGTTTGCCAGGTAGTGTTAGGTAGTGTTTAACAAACTGTAGAGACTGATAATGCAGGTACACAAGTAGAAAAATTAACACTAGCATAAATGATTTTTATTTTCAAATTTTGTTGTTATTTTGTATTTATTATGTCATTTCATGAGTAAAAAAGTGTTGCTTCTTTACCAGGAGGGAAAACAATAACTTAAATTGAAACAGTGTTAGAAGTTCTACAAAGGAGATTGTTACGGGCAAGTTTTAAATTATTTCGGTTATGTTTCTATGTTAAGAATATTTCATCTAAATCAAGACTACCTCTATCACACCAGTAAGTGTTTTGGAGGATTAATAAGTCTGTGTTCTGGGGAATGCAAGGGGAAGTGGGGATGGTTGGTTTGCTTGTTCCCATGCAACAATCTGTCTCTCTTTATATGTATATGTATATACGTGTGTATATATATGTATATACGTGTATATATATATGTATGTATGGTATTTATTTATTTATTTAAAGCAGGCAAAGGAAAAGTACAAACACATGAAAAGCATCATTTTGTAACGCTTGTTCTGATATTTTTGGGGTTGAACACAATAAGAACAACTTAATGGATGGTCCCCAAAGTGACAAAGGAAAAATTAGAAGGCAGTATGTGAGGGTAAAGTAATTTGGGCTCAGAAGTAAAGACTGAGCAAGTGCTTGCACTCTGGATGCGCAT
>Ga0065711_1039363_pt1 | contig 17911 bp, 9 predicted proteins | sample Hoacrofraction12_FD_59098 | JGI IMG/M metagenome (GOLD analysis project Ga0065711, IMG submission 59098) | Hoatzin crop microbial communities from Cojedes, Venezuela - Epithelial fraction 12 v2 (version 2) | ecosystem: Host-associated > Birds > Digestive system > Esophagus > Crop | place...
GGGGGGGGGGGGGATGTCTGTGTCCTTGAAAGTGATGCTCTGTATATTTTGTTTTATGAATATTTGCACTGGTGATGGCAGGCAGCAGAAGGAGTAGCCCAGGAAAGCGCTTGACTGAGAACGATGAAATTGAACTTTTTGGACGAAGTGCTTTCTTGAAAGGAGACTTGGAAGTGTAAGAATTTATCTGCTTGCTTTTGTAGTGATTATTTTGGCAGTCAGGAAAAAAAATATTAAAAAAAATATTAGTTTGTTCTATATGATTTTTTCATTTCAAAACATCATCCCAATCAACAACAAAATCTTTCTAACAATGTTGATGTCAGATCTTTCATACTGAAAACCTGTTTAAGTCTGTCTGAAGGTACCAATATTAAACGTCACGTCTAAAATGTTTATTCATCATTTTCCACAGCCCAGAGAATGGTGTATATTTGGACCAGGTCCCCTGCCACAGTCTTCTTCTGAGAAAAATGTGTTTTCTGAACAGGTCTCTTATCTTAATGGCCAAATAATGTACCAAATATTGGCACAGAGTGGCATAAATTGTCCTTTTGCAAAGGCAGGTACAGTATGTGAATCTGTAATATAGCTAATATACCTAATGTTTTTCCATTTTAAGATTTGAAAATCTTAAAGTGCGCTCTTTTGGCCTCTGGTCACTAGCCTCCCAGACCTCTGTGCCTACTGGGAGTGTTTTGGGGAGAGAAATGCTACATGTGTTAGAGGAAGATTGAGTCAGATTCCACACCAGCAAACAGAGACTGCTGGATGTGCATCCAATGTTGCAGTTATTGTGAGGGGGCTATTTCCCATCTGTTTTGAAAGCATGTGGTGAGTATGAGAGGTCTGCAGTGACTGGAGAAAGGTAAATAGCATGCCCATTTCCAAGAGGGAAAACAAGGATATCCAGGCAACTGTACACAGGACAGTCTCTTCTCAGTTCCTGGGAAGATTGTGGAATAAATCTTCCTGGAAGCCATAGCCAGGCACAGGAAGGTAAATAAGGTGGCTGAGAACACCCAGTGTGCCTTTACTAAGGACAAATCATGTCTGACTAACCTGATTACATTCTGTAATGAGACAGCTGGCTCTGCGGACAAGGGGAGAACAGGTAAACAATGACATTTGCCTTCAGTTAATCAAGTATTTTGACATGGTTTCTTGCAGTGTTATAGACTGGTGGCCACAAGGTGGGTGGGAAAGCAGCTGCACGGTATGTCTCAAAGAGCAGCAGTGAACAGCCTGGAGACTAATTAGTGGCTGATTACAAGTGATGATCTTTAGAGGCTGATACTGGTGCAAATATTGCTTTACATTTTCATCATTGACCTAGATGATGGGATGGAAGGTGCCCTTATGTTCGTGAATGACATTGAAATGGGTGGAGGAGGGAGGTAGCCTATACGCTGGGCTTTACACAGGGCTAGTATTCAAAGGGAACTCAACTAGCTGTAGGAGTGGACCAGAAGGTAGCTGGTGAAATTTGGTAAGAACAGACATAAAGTCCTGCAGCTGAACTGCCGTAACCCCATGCAACAGCGTAAGCTGGTGAGTGACTGGCCACAAAACAGCTCTTTAGTAAAGGAACTGAGGGTGAATGAGAATTTAAAGAAGAGTCACCACTGTGTGATGAAAGCTATCTGTGTGCTTGGTGGCCACATTATGTGTAGCCAGCATAGCAAGGGAAGTGATTCTTCCCCCTCATTCAGCACTTGAGATTACATCAGATGAGTACCGCGTGGAGATATGTCCATCCTCCCCACCCATAAGGAGATTGATAAACTGGAATATATTCAGCAGATGGCTATCAGAATGGTTAAGGGGATGGAGCACAGTGGAGACTTTACACTCTTGAAACCATAGAGTTCTCATTTTATGAACTTATGAACAGATAAATGTATACAATTATTTAATACAAAATAGGTCATTAAAAACTATGTGCTTTTAACACCTTAGATTGTGTGGGCTGAGAAGTTCTGATGTGAAAACAAAATCTGATACCTTTGCTAGGAACCAGTTTGGAATGAATGCTGTTCTTTCCAAATGTACAAAGGTTAAGAAAAATCAAGTAATGTCTACCCTTAATATTCCAATTTGCATTATGAAAAAGATTAAAAATACACAGATTAAAGGAGTTTTATGATTGGTTTATTCAGTATTCTCCTTTTACACTTATTCTAGTCTGCTTTGGTTTCCATAGCTACTAGTTTAATCATGATGCAGAGAGGTATTTCTAATTACAGTATATGCCAGCATAAAATTAATTCTTTGAGTATCTTAAGTAACAAACAGCTTGCAGCTTGTTCTCTGGCATTTTATTGCCACAAATCCTGAAGTAGCACATTAGCACATCATATTTAATATGTTCCATTTTATTAAAAAGAAAATAAGTCTTTGAATGTATACCTGCTTAGGTCTGTGTCAAGGGAGACACGTCACAGAAGACATGTGTTGTATCCAAGGTTGATGGATTCATTTCAAATTCTATAGCACTTGTAAATGATCACTGGCTATTATAGAAAAGAGTTGTCATAATGAACATCCAATGCAATCCAGTTTTGCTCTTTAGTTTTTATCAATGTGAAGTTTCTATGATGTCTTTAAATTCTCCTTGGGCAAAAATATGTTTTCTCTTACAAAATAAAGCTAATGAATTAGATATATCTCCTGTCCTGAAGAGTGTGCAATATGCAGAACTCAGGTTCTACAAATGAGTGCAGGTGAAGCAGACATACAGTTCAGTGAGAAGTTACTCAAGTGCAGTGATTGCAGGATAGGTCAGGAATGAAAAAAGGCTGGATATTCCAATAAGTGCTAAACAAGAACTGTTGAGAAGTCAGTGGCAGCTAATGACCAGTGCTGTCAAAAACTATGCCAAGACTTGTTGATAATATTTTTTTAAATGAAACAGGCATTTTTCTTATTATTTTATTAGTGTACAATCTTCTCTTATATAAAAAAATATTTATATGTTATTTCCTTATTCAAGTGTCTTCCACCTCCTAAGCCCTGGCCATGCAAACACATTATCTTCTAAAAATGTTCCTGCAATGTGAAGTAGAATGAATACAATCAGAACTTTCTGCATTGTGATTGTAGTCTGACAATAATAGCATGCTCAATTAAAATGTCTTCTCCATCTTTTTAAGTGTTAATCATCTGTGTTGTCAGGAAGCCAAAATAGTTTTTTCTTAAATGTTTAGGATAAAGGTAGAGATTTGCAGATTTGCAGTGATTTGAACTGGAGTTAAAATTTAAGGTTTTCTGAAATACAGAATTTTGAAATATACATAAGCAAAACTATTTTATGACTTGCTATACAGGTCATCCATTTATGAAACCTGGAGTTAGGTGTGAAATACAGACTTCCTTTTTGTTATGTAGTGAGTGTTCTGGCAGTTTAATAGTTTTTATATTGATTCATTGACTCACCTAAACAGTGAAGTAGTATACATTAAGAAATATGATGCATACAAAGAGCTAATTTAAGGAATTCTAGAATTATTGAGATTGTTATTATTCAACCTGGTGTGAAGGTGGCTTATTGAATGCACTTAACTGATGCACTTTTTTTACTCTTGATTCTGCCTTGAGACTGATGTAGATGTTTTGAATTTCTTCTAATTAGCAGAAAAGAATAGATCTCTATTGGGAGTGAATTTCTGCTTCCTATGTGAAAAACTTACATCAGTAGAACTTATTTAAAACCTGAACTACTACACAACAAATGCTTTTGGTATTATTCTTCCCTTTGACTACAGTAAAAATCTTTCTATGAGCAAAGGATATGAATTGGGATCTGAATACATTTGTAAATAAGATCTAGAATTTTAAACTTTAAAAAATTATATACTGACTTTGCTTGATTTACAGGTATTGACTATGTTAAATGAGTATGGAAAGCTTTTGATCATTTGAGTAGCTTTTAAAACATGTTTCCCTTGAACAGTACTTGGACCATGGAATAGACAGAAGATCCAGTGTCTCTCCCTTTTGCTTCTTCCGTAAACAACCTTGCTATATTGCATGGTGAACTCTCTGTCTGTTTCTATAATGTATATTATATGCTTGCAGCTCTAAAAAAACTTTGCCAAACTTTATTAAACTTACCTAAAACGTGTACTAGCAGAAGCTTCTTGTTCAATCACTTCTGGATTAGTTTTGACATGTACACCTAAAGATACTATACTCATAAGACAATCATTATTCTTTCATTTGTCACTTGGAAAGTTATTTGCAGACTGGGATTTTTCATGAGTTTTCTTATGTCAAATCTGTCTTGCTTCATCTTTAGCCTTCATCTCAAAACTGTCTAAGATTTCTTATGTAGAAATCTACCTGCATGAGATGACTAGTGTACTTGACTTTAAAGGTATTTTTTCACATTTTGAAATATATGCTTTTTTCAGGGACCTTATTTCTGGTTACATGATTAATTTCTCCTGCATTACAACAAATCAGAATATGATTTTACCTGAAAAATGTAAAAATATTTCACTTTCTCATCCGTAGAGTACTCTTTAAGAAGGTGAAATATTAATGTGTTTAAAAGTGTAGTTCTGTGAGCACTGTGTAAAAAATTCTGTTTCACCAGTACTGGTAGAGCTACTAATCTAAACTGACCTTACAATAAAAGAAACAAAGTTAAAAGAAACAAAAACAAAAATAAAAAAATAAATAACTCTGCCAAACAGAAAAAAGTAAGTTTGCCATTTGATGCAGAATGCTTGGAATGTAGGGCACTACCATCATGTTACTATCAAAAAGTGCTGTTGTAATAAATTAGAGTCAGTAATCAATAGAAGTTGGCACACAGCACAGCACACACAAACAAAACCCAATCTAAAAACTCCCACAATTCTTGATATTCTTATATATTCCCATGACCACTGTTCTAAATGTTTGAGTACATCAGCAAATACTGGTTTCAGAAATTATGGGGCTGTACTCATAATAAATAAGCACTTGCTTCTCTCACTAGAATTAGCTGTGAAATTTCCAAATGGCTTGTAGATTCTTGCTTCAAAATGTATTGGCATGTTCAAGTACATTGTCATCTTATTTGAACAGAGCGGTTGGTCATCATTTATTATTGGCAGATGGAAGTGATATCAGTTATAGTCAACTCTAAATCTTGTTCTGTCCTGATTCCTCAAGCCTAATGGATATAGCAGAGAGGACTGCTTACATCCATTTGTTTTGAATATGTTGATAATTTACTCTGTTATTTCACTGTCTAAATGATCTTGCAGCTATCCTAGTATGTTTGAATAACCAAATAATTGCTAGACACTTCTCTGGTGAACTGAGGAGGGAGAAAAAAATATAGAAGAGACACAAGAACTGATAGATCATGAGAATGTATTTTGATTTTTCCTCATATTTAGTGACAGAGGAAGTTTGAATTGAGCCTACAAATTTAAAGAAGTTAAAGTTAGCAAGTTCAGAGTTAAATAACATGACTCTTTGAAAGATAGCTGAATCCAATGAATGGATGCGAGGTGGCAGCTTCTCTCTGTTTCCAGACAGTGTGTAGGCAGGGTACTTCCCAGTGAGCGCACGCATACACACAAACACTACGGGCACACCCAGCCTTTGTGAGCACCTACATAAACACATACAGACCTCAGAAACGTGAACAACATGACCCAGACAAGCATACTGACCAGTAGCTTGCTTGCGTGTGCCAGGTCTCTTTTATTCCCTGACTCCTCTCCATTTTGCTGTTCTCCATTGATCCATTTTGATACCTCCTTATCTCCACTTTTCTCTTCCCACAATTAACAACTTACATATAATTACTTCTACCCCATGGGTCCTGGTTGTACCTAGGTACCACTGGCTTTGCAAGAGTCTCCTCCCCCAAAGGTCACCATTGCCGCCCTTTAATTATCCATGAGGTTTGGCCATTTCTGTCCTGACTCTCCTCTAACCACCTGTGAAATCTGGCCGTTCCTCTCATGCAATTTGCAGCTTTTGTCAGGCTCTTACTCTGTTGTTCAATATGTCCGACAATGTCTCATATCATGTTCAATAGCTATATTGTGTTCAGACAGCTAAACCCAATGCCAGAGCCTGGTCATCTGCCCACATACCTTAACAACTCAAACAAACACAGAACTAGTACTCAAACAAACATAATCTGTTGAGGAAATATTGCAACATATTTTTCACAGGCAATTCAATACGGTGTCCTATTTAGTGAGGGCAACATCCAGGCTTTTTTCCACCGAGGCAGTGGGTTGGTCTGTCTGGTTTTTTGGTTTTGTTTTTTAGGCTTCCCAACACTTCTGTACACGTGTTAGAATACAGATTCTTCAAAATAATTTTCAGGTTCGCCTGTGGTATTTTTTTGCACAGGTGTTTTGTACATAGAAAAACCCCTGTATGTACTCAGGAACAGGTGTATGAAAATTGTGCCTGCACGAAGGGAGATTCTATTTACTGAAGCTGTGGTTTGGTGGCTGTATGCTTGTTAAGTTTCGAGGAAACTGTAGGTGCTGAGCAGCTCAGGTTTATTACCTAGCCTTTATGCAGGCTGTTTAAGAACACTTTTGAAATTAAAAGATAAATTCTTAAGAAAAGTGTGGCCTGGTGACGTGACATAAATCTTCCAGCTGTGCTCCTCTCCGTCTCTGAAAATATGATTCTACTGGAGCAAAATGAGAACTTCTTGAGCAGAGGATAGAATTAGTTTGACTGTGACTTTCCTTGGCATGTGACCTGCCATTAAATTGGTATGATTTTCAAATAGACTAAATGCTTTGAGTTTTAAAGATTTTTTTCTTTTTTTTTTTTTTTATTTAGAATGCTTATGCTCAAATTCTTGCAGTTTAGATTAGAATTATCATCAACAGCAGCAATGGAAAGCAAACTCTGAGCTGTAATTATTGAATAATATAGGAGACACTGCTCGTATTTCAAGTTATATAAAAATGGTTACTAAAAACATCAGAACTCTTATGAAGACTTCCTAACTATCTGTAGTTATCTATAGTTCTTTTCTAGGAGGCATTTTTGAGGCTTGTAGATGTGTTTATATGCATGGAAAAGAGGTGACATACTCTGTATGATAATTAAGGTAATTTCTTCTGTCACGGAATACCTGCTGTCTTACTTTCAGTGAAGTCAAAGATAATTTTTACAATTAATGAGACTTTGTAGCACATTACAAGGAAGTTTGTATTTCCATAGAATGTAGGTGACTGCAGTGTTAGGGCGTGCCAGTCTAGTTGTATGCTTAGAGATTGCAGTCACTGTTGAAAATATATAAATGTGGATTTGATTTGGAAATACCCTTTATCTGAAAATGGCTGTACAAGTAGCATAGTCTCCATGGATGCTATGAGCTGTATTATAATAGCACTTTGCTCTCTGTCTTTGGTATAATAAGGCCATTTGGTTCATCTGACCTAGCCAGCTATTCATATTGTTTTGTCTAAAATGGTGTGTGTGGGATTGTTATTGTTGCTAGTTGGAGGAAACAGGCATTGCCTCAACAATGGAAACAGATTTTGATAACAGGATTGTTCATAATATTTTACTTTATGTCATATCAGAGCTTTAATGTCAAACATTGGTTAAAAATCTTACTTCATTCTAGAAGGCTTAAAAATATTCTGTGTGACTCATTTAGGGTTTGTGGTTTTGTTCTCAATGTAAACTACAGTAATGTGTTTTTTGTAATATCTATAGGCTTTGAAATACAGTCTATACTTTAAAAACAAAGAAATTTATACTGCTTAAAAAGCATGGAATGCAGATGTCTAGCATTGTGTGAAGTGCTTATTTTGACTGGATGAATGTTCTGATGCGTGATGATGCAGACATTCAGATTTCATAAATGGTTGCTTTTCAGAGTCACCAGTAATGGAACTGAAAAAATAACAGTGTCTCTTGATTTTAGCCTTGAGCAGTACACAAGACTTAGTTTGAGATGCAGTTATGAAAAGAGTAGTTCTGTGAGGAGTTTTATGTATATGGTAACAGTAATACAGATAAATTCAAAATCTTTGTAGGAATAATCCACCCATTCAGTTTAGTAGTGGCTATGTACATATAAAAATTTTTTTAGAGGGAATTAGAAAGGGCAAATAAATAGTTAAAATGCTCACTGATAGCAGGGAATTTCTTAGAGCATGAGAAAAAAAAAGAAGTCCAGTATTTCTAAGCAGGTTCCTGCTGGAAGTAAGAAGACAGTATGTTTGAAAGTGAAAAGAGCAAAAGCTCAGGCATGGTATTTTGATACTGTGTTTAAGTCAAATGAAAAGAACAGTAACATACTATGGACACAATCCCCACACCTCCCAAAACGTGTTGAAGTCATAGAGATGCTGGCAGAGGGAAACTGATAGACCACTGAGGTATAAAATTTGAACTTAAGAAAGATACAGCCAGAACACACGAAGCTAAATCATTGTGATCATTACCACTGTATTGTTACTTAATATACAGGAGCTAGTTTCCACCTAATGGGGAGCAAACCTAAAGCATAGCCTCAAATGATGTGCAGTAGAAAAGGTATTTAATCAGGAAGATAGTAATCGATTGCCAGAAGCAAACAGAACTCATTGGAGACTACTGAAAGAAACCTGAAATTGCTTAATTGGTAACTGTGGTGTTTAATCTACAATATAAACCAGCCTTGGTTCTAGGTAAGTGGCAGAAGGAGAAGGAAGGTACTTTTTTTGTTAGTTTGTTTCCTTTAAAAGGAGGCAAGAGGAAGCCTACCAGGAATTTGTTAGGGTGCTACAATCTAAATTTGTTTGAATAATGAGGTTGTATTGTATAAAAGGTATGTTCATCTTTTTACTTTTAAAAGTATCTATTAATGAATCTTTTTCTGAAAGCTGACTGTTGGGCTAGGGAAATGTTTTGATCTGACCCACTAGGGCTATTTCAAGTGGTTTTGTGTTTTATTATGTTGGTGGAATTTTGACTAATCTTTTCTGTTCATGGGTGGAAAGGTATTTTGAAGATTGAAAGAGCCTATCAAAAGTTAGGCTAGGAAGGGATATGTCTAATTTTCCATAAAATGTTCCCACTAACTGCTAGTGAATTCATATTGTATTGTTGTTCCCAGCACGTGTATCTTTATAGTACATCAGGAGGCTCCCTATGGAGTGTATAATAAGCTTAGTAGCAGTTGTGAAAAAATATTAAAATCTGTGAGGAAGAAAACTAATTGCTAGTTTTTGTGCTTACCTATTTGAAGTAGCAAAAAGAGATCGATGTTCAAAACTGTAGTTTTATAAGCCATTGGATGGATGTAAGAGAAAAGGAACAGAAAATAACTCTTACTTGACTTGGACAAGGAGAGCATGAGAGGTGATCTTTGAGTACAGGGTGTCGAAAGCATAGCAATTGAGTCATTGATCTGCTAGGGGAAAATTCGGAGGACAGAGACCAGAATTAGCTTGGTGTATTTGATAGTTTTAGAGTGTGGGTGGGGTGGGGTGTTTCATTATTTTCTAAACTTTAGGTGGGAGGAATGAGGAGTAGCCTATCCAGAGAATGCTACAGTTTGATGACAAGGATGTGTCATTAAGGTGGTATTTGAATTGCCTCGGGCAGAAAAGGCAAGTGAATTTGCACCTTCCATTTCACAGGTGAGTGTTCTTGGAATGTACTTTGGTGTAAAATATGTTTTCGTTCTTCTTCATCTGTATTTTACAACAGAATCATTATCTCCCAGTTACTGAAAGAAAAGCAGTTGGCATTTACCCTCATTCTGACACCAGCTTTACTGAAGGTATACCAGGAATGGATGGATTTTTTATGTATTTTGCTTTTCTTAGTCTTCCTGCTGGTTATGCCTAGGCAACTTCCTGATTGATGTGTAAGATGTTTTTTATATCCATTAAAATATTTAGCTTTGTCCCGGAAGTCCTGTCATAGAATCCTAACTTTCAGACTTGGGATTAAGCAGCTACAAATTAGAATGAAAGCTAACTTGTAGATGCCCAAGTCTTTTTTTACATTTAATTCTTACCAAAGTATTGAAAAGATCTGAAAACATATATGAAAATTTAACTGCATGCTGATCTCAAATCAGTGAGAAGTAGGAGGCATGGGAGTTACTTTTGTAAAGAGTTTTTTCTTATTCTAGTGCTGTTCTCTGGGAATCTATTCAAGCCTCAAAGAAAGAACTATTTAAGAAGAATCTTTTGGTTGCAACTACCAGTGAGCACTTGCACTCCCATGAATTAACTTACTAACTAGGCCAGTTTCTTCCTTTCCCTTTTTTTTTTTTAATGTTAATGTTTCCATCAGATGTTTTTAGATATTGTGATATGATGCTGAAGAAGTCCTAGAAAATCTAGTCCTCATCTATTAGATCTAGATGCATGAGATCTATTTGATCCTCAATCGTTAGAGATTTTAATTGCTGTTGTATCCCTTGTTTGGACTCACAAATGTGGAACTTGCTTCTGAGTCATTTCTGCACAGAGCATACAGAGACTATCATACTGAACACACACCAGCCATCTGACTAAGAAGTCTGATATATGATTTATCTTGAATCATACCTTGCTTTTTTTTTTTCTGGAACAAACAAGATATATTTGCAACAGCTAGGAGCATAGCAAACCTCATTGATTTTTCTAAATATTTTTGAGACAGACGTTGCAGTAAGCTATTTAGAAGAGTAGATAATGCTTATCCTAGCTTGTGATAGGAGATTTAGACTGTATTCCTGGTCCTATTTTATGTCTTTTTACTTTATATGAAGGGACAACTTAGCCTCCCTGCTTGTTTCATACGCTTTGCTGGACGTGTCTGCTTTTGGCTGCGTAATCTGGATATTGCTTATCTGTGAGTCTGAGCCACAAAAGATGCAAAATCATTACAGTCTTGTGGTACAAAGCCTGTCTTGAGTTACAGAGGCAGACTGTTTTTTTCCCTAATCTACGAGAAGGAGTAGATCCTGATCTTCACTATCTTTGTAAGCAAGCTCTGGGGTGCTCCCTGGGTTAACAGGGATACTGTCCAGAGTGTCCAGTTCTGCCATGCCTTAGGAAAGAAGCTTAGGTACTTTAAAGGGGAGAATAGTCTGTGGCTATTAGTATCAATATAGAACAATTAAAACAAAGTCTGTAACAGCAGCTTTCAGGTGACTTTACAAATCTTTTTGTAGAGATACTTTCTGTTTGTTGTTTTTTTGTGTTTTGTTTTTTTTTATTTAAAGACTAACAAAGTTTTTAGAATCCGAAGTGCTTCATTCTTTAAATAGAGGTTTTTGATAATTAATATTCCTGTCACTAGGACAGCACTGTAAATAGAAAGTAGTCGTACTGCCAAGTGACAGTGAATGCAAGAGTTGCTTTTGGAACAAAATAGAGTTCTTTTGGTGTAGTTTATACTGTGAATTGTTTTTAAATATTATGCACTTCTCCACACTATATAAATGGAAAGAAGAGTATGCCAAAATATACAGCTTTAAAATAAGTAGTATGTTTTCTTGCAGATTTTACTTTGTATGCCCCAGAGTGCAAAGATTACTTTTTTTTCCCTAGTGAAATGCAGTAAGAGTTGAACTGGAATTGTATTTATAATAGAAAATCTATTTCAGAAACTACGTGCCTTGAAAGAATAAGCATGCTCATTTTTAGTAGTCACAGCCAGCTAAGTTTATTCCAAAAGTAAAATGGAAATTTTTGTTTATTAATATTCTATCTGCTACCTTCCAGGCAAATTAAAATAGTTTTGTTTCTTCCTAGTACATCTATTTTGGAATTGCCACTACCATTGCATTCTGAATCCTAAGAAAGTCTACAAAGAGATTTACTCTACGACCAATTCATCCACTATTTGAAAATACTGATATGTATATATACTATTTTAAGGAGAGAAGATGAAATGGTTTTAGCGTGCAGTGGTTCATACTATGGTAGCTTTATGTATGCATGTTATAGCTTTGTCTCTATTGAATAAAAAGATTAATAGTTGTATCTGATTGGAAATATTCAGCAGTTATGATTTGCTTTTTAAATATATAGCTGGACAAATTCTTCAGAGCAGGTAGGCTGACATGGATACTAGCAAATGTTTATTCCCTTTTTGTGTGTTTGAATAGCAAGATCATTTTGTTTCATGTTTATATCGGATCCACACTGACAAAGCTATAAGTATTTCCATCTCTGCATTTTCTATAGAGTGGTTAGCAGCAGGATGCAGTATATTCTGATATTTTTAATTCACTCTCCAATGGACACCTGAAAGAAAAAGGTATTCCAACATCGGTCACGCAGATGCTGATGTGGTGACTCTAATTAACATAATGTGATTACTTTTAAGGTTTTACTACTCTGAAGTTTAACAAAAGCGTGTTTCTTCGTTTTCCCTGGAATAGCACATAACTTTCTTAGAAACACCCGAAGTTGCATGTTGCAGTGCCTCTCCCAGTTATTATTTTTCTTTTAAACATTCAATGCTATGAACACTGTTTCCGTTTAAATTGTAATTTCTTATATACCTAAATGAGAGCAGAATCAGTTTGTCAGGTATGTGGACATCTGGAATTTTCTGTGGCCTTCCTGCTGAGTGATAGCACATGAAGGAGTAATAACACATCAAGGAGTAATGGATTTGAACTAAGGGAGGGTAGATTTAGACTGGATATAAGGAAGAAATTTTTTACAATGAGGGTTGTGAAACACTGGAATGAGTTGCCCAGAGAGGTAGTGGAGGCCCCATCCCTGGCAGCATTCAAGGCCAGGTTGGATGGGACTCTGAGCAACCTGGTCTGGTTGAAGATGTCCCTGCTCATTGCAGGGGGTTTGGGCTAGATGACCTCTAGGGGTCCCTCCCAACCCAAGGCATTCTATGATTCTATGAAGGTCTGCTCTATATCATTATAAAGTTGTAGTTTAATTTTCAGTTATTTGTGTGTTCCGGTAAGTTGTTTTTGCCCTTGATGGAGATATTTTTCAGGTATAGCACCTATTTAGAACTATAAATTCAATTCTTATTTATTTAATCTCACTACTGTATCTATGCTTTGAATTTTCACCTGGATAGTCGGAGAACTGGAAATCTTTGTCAGGAGTCCAAATGGACACATGGCCTGAGTGTCAAATACCCAGATTTCAGAGTTTGATGGAATGCACAGGCCTGACAGTCCGTTGTCAGAAGGTGCAGCTTTCAGGCTGTGTGCTGTTTACTGTCATTGCTGGCTGTACATGATAAGGACAGCTTCAAATAGGCAGTAGATTAATTGTATCATAGAAAGCTTTGTTGCAAGAGTGATACAGAGAAGGTACTGGGTGCTGATGGACATTCAGTAGTGGTGGTGATGATAAACCAAGGGGAGCAGGTAAAGCACGATGATCTACTGGGGCTTCTCAATACATTCCCATGAGTTCTGACAATACTGTTAAACAAAACCTGTCCTTGCTTCAAGTTGGGTGTCTACTGTGATTTTGGCAAGGGGTGACAGCCATGTCACTGAGTTTGGTTTCTTTGTCCTGGTATTTTTTTTTGCTTTCATGAGTAGTTTGCTTCTCTGCTCCTTTCCCCCCCCACCATGAGGCAGGGTACCACACTCTCTTCTATGAAATCTCTTAATTCCTAGCTGTATGCTATAGTATCATAACATCCCTGATATTGCATAACAATCTCATTAACTTTCTCATAATTCTGAGATACAAATAGCTACCAGAACAAGAGAGCAAAATTATATTCTACTTTAGATATCTTTTATATATAAATATTAATTAAAAATCATAAACAAACCCCTGAAGATTTCCAGAACCCTTCTGCTAAGAAAAGCTCCTTTTTAACATATGGCAGGCTAACTTTTTGTCTTCATTGCTTGACTAAAGTTCTAGCATGTCTATCGTTGGCCTGAAGGCCTTATCCTTTTCAGGAACAGTCTTCAGTCTGTAGCTGCTTTATGTAGCTGGATTAGAGTGAAACAGATGGCTGGTTGCAAAGAAGAATATAAAAATCCATAGAAATATTCTAAATGCTCTACTGCTTCTTGTTTTGTTTAACACAAGGTCATTTTGTGGTGTTTGGTTTTTTTTTATCCAAATCCTTGCTGAAGATGAAAATGTGCTTTGGGTTGAAAAACTCTTAATTCCCCATCCTTAATGGCCTCATGAAAAATTGAATAATCCTCCTGCAAGTTAGAACATTAACATGAAGTCCACAGAGGTGGGAGGAAACCAGGAAAGCCTAAAAAAGAAAGATCAACGACTTCTGATTGAGCAACATGTTATTTTAATTCTGTCTTGACTTAGTGGATGAGTTCAAATCAGTGGATTTCAAATAAAATCTCTGCTATACAGTTTATGTAGCATGTCTGATGCAAGCTGATATTCAGCATAGGGGTTTATAGTCCCAGGAAGCTGTTTCCTAGTTTGGGGTGACCCAGCTTTGTTGATCCCTAAGGGATAGAGTTCTTACTTTTAATGAGCTGGACGATCTTTATGCTTAATTGATTAGGTAGATTTTTAAAGTAGTAGCGCATGGACTGCTAAGCTTGAGAAGTTATTTCTGCCTGTGGTCCAGTATAACCATGAAGGATGCAGAACTTTGTAGTCTGGTAGTGTCATCTTTTTTCACTTTTCCTCTGATTATCATCTCCTGTTTTATCCCTGGACCCCCTGATCTGTTTTCATTTTAAAATATTAGTCTGATGGGTAATTTGCATGCTAGATTATAAATTCTAAAGGTGAGTCAGTGGAAGACTGATGAAACCAGTGCTGCACTGAATACGGTAAAAGACATTTTCTACGTTGTAATACTTATTCCTGATAATCAGGTAGTGTGCTTAGCATCTCATCTTTTAAGAACTGTGCATCTCCCAATATATTCAACTGAGAATATTTTGTTGTCTATGGGGTTCCACAATATTGGTATTTTGTTCTGAAGACTGTGGTATTTGCATCAGCAGCTTGTATTAGACTGACTTCTACTATTCCGTGGGAAATGGAAAAGAAGGCAAAATGAGGAATTTTCACTGTGGCCGATTTCACTTGGCTTTGAGGGTCAGCTGGCCCTCAACTTTGAGTTCTATATTTGAAACTGAAGATAGTGAATATTGATGTTTTACTCTGTGGTCCAGGGAGTAAAGTGAAATGGTTGGGTCTTATCTGACTTGCTCCAGGTCGATCATGACTAGTCCTACTGAAATCAGTGAGGTTAGAGTAGTATAAAATCAGCACGGAGTGTATGTGACAGTAAAGTTGAACACTATTTGGAATTGAACGTTATCCGTTTGTTTCTATAGCCTAGTATTTTATCTTTTACTGTCACCTGGAGCATCACTGTAGTCTCTGCGAAGCACTCTGTAGGAGCTCTATGCCTGGCTAAATACAAATTAAATCATTTTGAGAAGTAGTTGACAGAAGGCCTTGTTCATAACCCCTATCCCAGTGTGCTATAACCAAAGCTATAAATAACCCGCCTCCTTTCTGTCTGCCTGCTGAAATGTTTGCAGAAGCAATCTTTCCCTTTCTTGTTCTTAACTACCATAATTTCTTGTATGTGGTGTGGATAATGAAGACAAGGCCATAAAGTTTCATTTGAAATAATTGTTGTTAATTAACATTTTAACTGTTTCAGATTTCCATAATAGTGTAAATTTGATAGAATTTCTCTTAAACAGCAGATAACTGGTAGTTCTGCTTCAAAATTGTTTGTTTTGTTTAGAAATAAATATTTCTAAGACAAGAACTGTCATCAACAGCTATGTTGCCAGCAATATCATCTCAAAAGACACCAAATCATTCTTGGGACTTGTTCAAAATGAGATGCTTGTGCATATCTGTTCAAGATGAGATGCTTGTGCATATCAGTAAAGCTCCTGGGATGTTAGGAGAAAACAGGGACTGTAATTCCCATGAATAAAAGGACAAGGGGATTTTATGGCAATCCCTAAATGGAAGCTCCTTCCCAAAGAGATGTTAAATTGCAATGTGTGCTTTGGAGATGAGAATCCTTACTAGTATATAACTCTTTCAGGCATATCTGTATATTCACAGAGTTGCTATGGGAACATGATTTTAGATAGAGTTAAGTAGAGAATAAACTGAGAACTTAATGTACAGTACTTCCTGATGAATGAGATGTCCTTTAATGCCTCACATCTTAATGCCATCTGGACTGTAGTTCGTTATTATTCCACTATGCCATATAGGTTTCTTCTAAAATATACTTTTGATTATGCGTCAGCAATAAATTCTGAGAACAATAAACCATTTGAGTGCTGAAGGAAGTGCTACTCTGCAGGGGATGGGTCATTCACAACAATAAGTAGAAGGCTTAATAATGTATCTCTCAATTTTCTTTTACATAAGTTAAAAATATGCCTGTAAAAATCCCTAAGCATACACACAATTTGCATATAGCTTCAAATAACAATTCTGGGAATTGGCTGTACCAAATTCTATTTTAAGCATAATAGTCTTTTAATTTTGACTACTGGTGGAAGATGGTGCCTGACCACAGTGTGTTGTCAAAGTTAATGAATCTTTCCTTTGGTTATATTGACTGAGAAATACGTAGTAGCATTTATTTTAGTTTCTGGTGTTCAAATCGTGTTCCTGGTGTTCAAATATAAGGGCTGATATGGAGAAATGCTGAACTAGTTAGTCATCAAGAGGATGATTTGTGATGACAAATTTAGGAAAAAATAGACAAAATAGAAGTCTACACCAGTGAAAGATGTATGGTGATGGTAATGATAGATTTAATGAGCTGAGAATTTAACAGGCTTTAGAAAAACACAGTGAAAACTTAGAAGTGAAATACACCAAAATGTTTATTTTGTTACAAAAAAAGCATTCTCTAGATGATACAGGCTGCTACCAAAGCTTCATATTAGTTTCCTCTAAACACCATTTTCCCTGTTCTTGGTCTTATGGATGTCCAAATGTGACCTGAAACTTGGTAGCTTCGAGAGAGATTCTGTGCTCCCTGCTGGATCCCCACTGCCTCATTGCAGTCTCTTCTTTCTCTTGTTTTTATCAGAGACAAACAATGTTACATATCAGACAAACTTTAATCTGTGTCTTATCTTTTGACTGACATCTGGGCCTTTAGATTTTAAGTATATCTACGTGTTGCAGATTCATTCTGCATAAAATCTCCAGAGACTCCATCTTTCCTCTTCTTCCACACAACTCAAACTTCCACCCTGAGTCTCATTATATAATATGAGATATAATAAAGATAGAAGGCTTTTCAATTAAAAGAGGTTTATTTAAATTTTTTATAATTTCTCATTTTATAATATTATGTGGGTTTTTTATTTTAGCTTAGTTTCTTTGATTTTTAAAAAGTCTCTTGTAGGATCAGATCTCCTTATCATAAATAATGACATGAAGTGGAAACAAGAAATTAAACTGAATTAGTTTTCATTAACTAGAACAGAGGATTTTTTGATGTACATGAGGGTGTATGTATTACATACATGAGAGGTAAGAAAAATCTGCATGTATCTGTGGAAGTTCTGACTGATATATCTATGGAAGTTCAGAATGAATAAGAATGTTGATCCTTAGTCTGTGTTGTTGATCTGCTGAGTGTGTGGACTCACGTAGCCCTTCTGAAGGCACTCCAGAGTGCCAACTTGTGTGAAAGGGGTGTATTAGTGGAAACTGTTTAGTTGCATTAGGGAGGGTTTTGGGTATAAAAGACAAGGAGACACAAGGTAGTTGTCACTGGGAGGTTTCTAGATGGTCTGGAAAGACTTTAGGGCTGGAAGGGAAAAAAAGGACAACTGGGTCACAAGAAGGACGGCTTCTGGCACAGCAGAGAGTGTTCTACCACCTTCTCCCAGCTGTGTCATATCTGGCAAGCATTCAGCATATTACAAAAACCTGTGAGAAGATAGGAGTTTGGAGAAGAAACACCCCCATGTAATAAAAATTGGCAAGCATCTTCACCTACACCGCCACAC
>Ga0065711_1039364_pt1 | contig 17910 bp, 6 predicted proteins | sample Hoacrofraction12_FD_59098 | JGI IMG/M metagenome (GOLD analysis project Ga0065711, IMG submission 59098) | Hoatzin crop microbial communities from Cojedes, Venezuela - Epithelial fraction 12 v2 (version 2) | ecosystem: Host-associated > Birds > Digestive system > Esophagus > Crop | place...
CCATGGACCTTTCTCTTCCACCTGATCTCCGCTAGAAGCTCCTTGTTTAACCATGCAGGTCTCCTGCCTCCTTTGCTCGATTTCTTTCTCAGGGGGATGCACCGCTCCTCAGCATGGAGGAAGTGATGTTTAAACAGCGACCAGCACTCAAGTTTGAGACACTGTTGGACCCTTGTCTTTCTACTTTGATGTTGTCATTACAGTTCAGTGTGCATATATTAAATTTTGGGGAAGGAGGACAGTGTGCAACAATGTTTTGCTCACTTGTAATCTATTGGAAATTTTTAAACCCAACATAATTTAAAAACTTTCTGCTCTATCTTTTTTTCAGGCAGGAATAGCTTTTGCTATCTATGTTACTATGTGTCTTATCATCCTAATGTTCCTATCTTCCTAAGTGTTTGGCTAATCAGTATATTAAAATGATGCTCATAATTTTAATTTTTTTAGCACAAATTATTCTGCCGTTGATTCTTCCTATGTCACTTTTTCACCCTCTAACTTGTGACACATGCTTAACATCATTGAAGCCATTTTGTTTTGGCTAGAACATGTCCCCAGAGTTTTAGTGCAAATAAACGAGGAGAGGAGGAAAAGAAACAAGGTGAGCTTTAGAAGATGGGGCTGAAGATAAGAAAACAAGATACGAACTGAGAATTGACAAGACAAGTAGACAGGAAAGTGCAAGTGAAACAGCACTTGCATTTGAACCTGAGTGTAATCGCAGGCAGATCCAGAAGTGCCAGAATAACCCACGCACGGCAAGTACTCCTCTCTCGTTAGGAGACTCTGTGCTGTGGATTCCAGGATTGACTGCAGGAGTACCAGCACAGCACGTACAGACCCGTAATCACTTTCAATGGCTCCATTGTTTATGACTCATCTGAGAAAGGATGAGCAGCAGCTGAAGGTAACCACAAAATGAACATCTTAAAGTCATAACAGGCTGGTTTGTGCCATTTGTCCTCTTTGTTACCGTCTGCCATGTGTGTAGATTAATGTAAGGTTATTTCCTACTCTTGCTGCAGCCTTTTGCTATGATAATAACGTATGAGAATTTGAATGTCTAGCATGTCCTTGGAGTACAGGAGCGTTTGACATTTTCCATTTTAGTACCTAGCTCTGCCTTCCCCAGAAATAAGTATGGCTGTAAATGTTGATGAGTGGAATGAGTAGCCAACCAAAATTAAGAATATTATAAAGGGCAAGGTAATTTACCACTGCCATTCTCACTGTGTCATATTCTAGACACTGAACACCATCACTGCAGTAAAAACATGGCAAGATCACACAGGCTTTTGGGTGCATTTGTTTTTTGTTGTTTTGGTGCTTACTTCAAAATAGATGGTGAAAATAGCAACAAACAAACTAAAACCAAGACACTTTCTTTCCAACGCACAGATACTAATTGAATGGTCTTTGTGCTACAAAATGGTTTCCATTTACTTTACATCTGAAATTACTTTTAGAAAGAGAACATAACTGAATAAGGTCCACAGAAAACAAAATCTATAAGACCCAGCAGTAATAAACCAAAACTGTTCTTCACAGTGATTTATTTTAATTTTATGTGGCTTTTTCCCATATTTTTTTTTTTAATCTTGTACACATCAAAATGGAAAATCAACTGTAACAACATCATTCTAAAGAGAAATGGAAATATGACAGTTGTCAATCCAGCCCAAAATGGTTGCAAAGGATTTATGCATGTTCTCATAAAACACAGCTGTGATATTGCTGTATTTGAGCCGAATACAAACTGTAATTTTAATGACAAAATGTTTCTGTTGTATAAAGCTTGCACAAAAACATGATTTCATCTAATGTTTTGATCTCATCAAACTGGAGAAAACTGCTAGTCGACCCCAGACATATGCTTCTATTATTAAATCTAATCTATTTGTGTATCAGTTGCACTTCTGTTAGTTCACTGAGCATTGCAAAAATATATGCCCTGAATTATTTGAGACAGATTCTTTTAGCAGAGGAAATAACAGATCAGCACATAGGACTGAAGAAAGCCCTTAAGCAAAAGCATTTAACTGGAAAATAAAAAACCCGGTGTAGACAGGACAGACATCATTGATGCTGTTCCTTTCAAATTTTCTTGAACAGGAGTACATGGCTATCATGTCCAGTCCGGCATGCTGTGATATCACTTTGCACAGTAAATAGGAAAATAAAGTCAGCCTATCCATCCTTTACGATTAGCTTGCCAGACATTTTCCATACTAAAATATCTGTGTCAAACTGACTTTCTTAAAGAAAAATAGCTAAGCTTGAAAAAAGCCTTAAGAAAAATGGTACCATTCTGAGCTGTGCTTACAGTCTTTAAAAGTGTTTTTTAAGTACTTATTTTTATTGAAAAAAGACACATAATTACAGACTATAATTATCCTTTTAATTTAGAAAAATATGATAATGAGGATATAGTAAGTAGTTGGATTTTGGTGTGATTTACAGTTATAAAATGGCATATTTATTTTGGATTCTTTTCTGACTCTTTCAAACTCATGCAGTTGCAGGTTTTTGACCAAACCCATCTTCATAAGGGTTTATTTTATAGTGTTATGTCAAAATTTGAGTGAAAGAATTAAAAATGTTGAAGCATTGTTAAAATATATGTTATTTTGTTGATTTATTTTGCTATAAATAAAACATATCTGGTGTTGCCTAGACAACTTTACTGTAAGAAGAAGTGTTAGCAAAATAGGTAATGGTTATGAGTGGGAAAATAAACACAAAAGAAAGCCTAAATGCAATTCAGCAGCTGATTGGTCTACCAGTCAGACATTAAATATATTTTTAGAGACAGGAGTTAGTTTTGTGCTTCATTTTTCCCACGTTCTTTTCTCCTTCCTCTGGCTGAAATGTACCTTGCTTTGGGGACAACCTGACATCCTGTTATTGGTTAACAGATGTCATTTTTACCTCACACATGCAGGATCAGGGCTTCTGAAGGCAGACGCCTTTGGACTGGTTAGTGACTGCAAAACAACATAAGTATAAGTTTTATTGTTGGTTATTCATTGATTTTAGGATCTGAAGTGTCTTTTAATACCGATTTATTTTTCATTAATTGCATATAATTTGGTTAGATGGAATGATATTTAGAAAAATATCGGATGAATCATTAAATCAGTATGAAGTTTTAGGTTAATGACTTTTCCCCTTGTGTCTCTAGACTTAGCCAGGAGATTTGTTTCTCTAAAGCTTTAACACATCCTCACACTGCAGGAACCCTTATCTTATAAAATTAATAATCCTAATATTACCCAGCTGGATGGGTTTCTCTGCAACAAGATTTCTCGAGTAATTTGCTGAGGTGGAGGTTTTCAAGGACATGCTTGGAAATCTTTAGAATAGTGGAAGCATAGGAACACACTATCAATCTTTCTTTCTAAAGTCCTGAAATGTCCATCTGCTCTACTATCTTCTGGAAGATGAACCAGATTCTGCTATAAGGGCAGAGGAGACACCTGGAGCTAGTCTGGTCTTTGTGCTTCACTAACACATTGCATTTCAATGACCTTTGGCATTTTGTTCCTGGGGTGGTAGCCCAATGCTGTGTAACCAGCAAAGGGAAGACAAGGCAGCTCTGGTGCTTCTGGAAGGTCTTGGCCTGGAGATCCTCTAGTATCATGCAGCACAGCTGGGTTTTGAGGTCATCCGAACTTTAGCTGAGCTCAGATTTACTACATTCAAATAAAAATTTCTTCATAGTGATAGTGGTCAAAATCTGGAGAGACTGTGCAGGGAAGCAGTGGAATCTCCATCCTCAGAAATACTTTAAAAATCTTGGATAAGACCCTGAGTAACCTCATGCAATTTCAAAGCTAGTCCTACGTTAAGCAGGGGATCAGACTCAGTGGTCTCCTAGGGTTCATCCAAACCTATGCAATTCTAGGGAGTTGGGTCTTGCAAACTTTTGAGCTCCAGAGAAATCTTAAATGATTATGTGAGAAGAATTTTACTGAAAGTACAAGTCCTGATTCATCTGGCGCTTACTTGTATACCAAGATGACATAGTCTACACTTGATGAAGGCTTCAGTTTCTACAAATTTACAAGCTACTATAAAGCCAGAAAAATATTATTCATTACTATTGTAGCTCAGCTTTTATTACTGAGTAATTGTCTGACAGTAATTCCTTGTTTAACCTGCTCTTTTTAAGGGCAACCAATAAAGAAGTAACAAAATTTAGGAGATTCAAGAATTTAAGTAGTAACAGGATTTCATCTAGTTGCAGAAAGGATCACACAATGGCATTTCTTCTTTCTCACTATCCTTTGATAAATACTGTGCTAGACCCTTTTATACAAATCACCTTATTGGCACCTAGTATGAAGTAAATGTTTTTTGCTTATGACAAGATTGGATTTTGCTGGAGTAATGAAGAGGTCATATTTATTTTTCTGAACGGGGGACAGATCATGATACAGATTTTTAATATATTTTTTTCTTTTTACACCTTCATATTCTTAAATAAAACTAGAAGAGAATTTAAAAATATGTATTTCTGGTGTTTTCCTATTGCTCAGATGTTCATATATGGTAACTGTATTTCTGGAGTCAGTATATATCTTTTTCTGCTTAAGATGCACAGAGGATCTGGGAGATAAGTATTCATAAATGGATTTTTCATTTCTTTTATTTGAAATACTGATAGGCTCTTCTTTTTTTGACAGGCTTGCTAATGGCTTTTCGGGTGCTAAAAAAAAAAAAAAAAGAAAATTCTAACTTTTAATGTCATCCATATTTACTGAAGGTTGCCATAATCTGCAGTTTTTCTGCCTGGAATGTGCCGTGCTTATCATAATAGCACCGTGATATTTAAGAATGTTATCCTTGCCAACTTGTGGAGGAGCCTTGCTAAAAATGATTTCTTTGTTTTGCTGACACGAAAGCAAAAGTGACGAAATTGCAAGAAGCTGGGGAAGGAGTGGTGGAGTCTGGTGAGGGAGGACATATTTCAGTAACCTCTTTGCAATTTTAAGATTATCTCCTTTGCTTCTGCAGTGTGTGTCCTGGAAGGAGGTAAGGAGCAATCTGATCTAGATGAATTGCTAAAATATGTGGTTAAGACAGCCTGGAAAGAAGGACTGCACCCTGCAAGAGGAGCACACTGCACTGAGGTGAAAGAGTCCCCTTCTCCTCTGAGGAGGGTGTGGGAACTCAGGGAGAAAGGGACCCTTCCTAGCCCCCCTTTACTTTAACTGCATCTTGCTGTCAATGAAGGCACCAAATCACAGTATTTGTTGTATTGTCTCTCCCCTACAAACCTAGACACTGTGAATAGGAGTAATTTCATCTAATTAGTTGTCTGAAAGTTCCCATTTTAATCAAAGTAAGTTATTACTTACTATCAATGATTGAGAGAGCCTAGAGGAATGAAAGAGAGGGACCTCCATAGTGCAATTATTCCCATCCTCTAGGGACCAATTCAGACCACATAACACAAACATCTCTCATAAAACGGGATGAATAGCTCTCCAGAGATGCCCCTCTTTCTCTCCGCTGACTATAAAGGAAGTGGTAGGCACCTAGCACTGATGAGAGAGAGGCACTGGATACCAAGCCAGATTTAGGTAAAAAGAATTCCCTTCTGAATTTCTCGTATTATTGACACTGTCAAATAAAGTCAGGGTAATGAAATGGATTTTGTGTATCACTTTTATTTACAGGCAAACATATATTCCCTAAAATACTAAACGTGAGAATATATGCTGTAGAACTTCATTTTTCTATCAAAAATTCAAATAAAGTACAGTACTAATAATTGCTAAGCTAAGAAGAACATAATTTAAAGTACAGCTAAAACTTGTGCCCTGATCTAGAATTCATGACAGGTAAAGTATTTTTGTTTACTTCTCTTTGTCTCAGATTCCCTTTACTTAACAATAAATTTTCAGCTATCTAGAAGAAGAAATGGTATCAAAAAGAGCAATAGGGATGATGAAAGATTTGGAAGATCTTAGACACTAGAAGAGATTAAAATGATCAGTACTCTCCAACCTGAGGGACAAATATGAAGGAGACTAAAATAACAACAAATATGAAAAAGTAAGAAGCGAGCAATTACACACTGCTTCCTGTGGTGAAATGACATGGAGGAACAGAATAAGCTAATTAGGGAAAAAGATTGAAATAGAAAAAGGGAATACTGTCTAATTCCACCTTGTTTGATTGAAACAGTGGACCTCTTTGCAACAAGATCTTGGGAGTGACTGAAGTTTACATGGACTCAGAAAGTATTCAGAACTGTCAAAGTCTATTAAATACAGTCTATTCCACAAGAAATCCCCAAATGGCTCATTGTCAAAAGCTTCTATGATATTTCAGGCAAAGTATCACAGTATTGTTGTCCTATTCATGTGTACTTTCCTAAGACCCTCTACAGAGAAAAGCTGCTCAGCCAATCAGAGCCTGACTTGATTCAATTCAGAAGAATTGTTCAGATACCCATAGAGCATTCTGGAACCTCAAATTTGAAGGTCCACAACATTTAAAGCATGTTATAATTATGAACCTAGACTACTATCTTTATTCACTGAAGCTGAGAAAATGTTTTAAAGACAAGTGGTGTTCCACTGGTATCAGACAATTGACTATGGATCACAGTGAAATAGTATCATTGTTTTCTCTTTATTTTTGTTGACTTTCAAATTCATATACTTAGAAGAGTCTTTAATTTCTTTGAAATCAGCCAACCTAGATAAACACCCTGCAAGACAGTATCTTCACTTGTGGTTTTGTCATGTTTGATATTCTTCCTTACTGTTTTATTTTTAACAAATAATGTCAATTCAGCTCCCTGCCAACATACCGTTAAAAACTTAGTTTGACAGCTATGCTACTAGCATGCTGGAAGCATGATAACTGAGATATACGTAATACCTGACTATGGCCCCATAACAAAAAGGACAACTCTTTTTCAGATTTCCAATATACTATCAATGTAGAAGAAAAATCCTGAAAGACATTACTGCAATGGACTTGCAAAACTTTTGTCTTATCCTTCAGAGCTGTCACTGAAATCAAGCTTCCTTCAGCTTCAAATTATGCATCGGTAGTTCAATACTAAATATTTTTATATTGCATGATGTGTGGGAACACTAGCAATAGTGACAGATCACAATTATCATTCAGAAAATCCCTTGGGGCCATGACATTGATTTTATGCTCTTTATTATGTTTGGCGTATCCTTCCTACCACTATAACCACAGAAAGTGGCAATTTTCAATTTGGCAGTTCAGAACTGATTGGTTGTTTTTCTCCTGTAATTGAATGTGGTCATCCCTAAAACCACCAACCAATTTCACAAGCTTCTATTTTTTGTGGATGTGGTCTTGAATTTTTTAATGAACTTACTTTCATTTAAAAAATGTACCAAATAAAACTGCAATTTATTCAATGTTGATGCCAATGGACCTGGGGCATTTCATCTCCCCTTCGAAGCTTTTTACATAGAAAAAATATTTCCCTTTGATGTCTTCTTTTAACTACTGGCAATTACTGTAGTATCGTACGTATCACTGCAAAACATTAATAAATCATATGTGAATATGTTCTATGCCAATAGCTGCAATTTTGTCTGAAATAATCACTCCAGGTTCGCTTTACTGTGACTGGAGATGAATAGCCATGCCAGAGCTTGACTTACAGTCATCTAAATAAGTCAGAGGTATTGACTCCAAAGTTTCTCTACTTCTCTCTCTCTTTTCTCCAAAGAGACTCCCACCTGGATCACATTTTTCTTTTGTGGGCATTCAAAGTCAGGTGACATGAATCTCACTTTTAAAAATGCAACAGCTAAATCAAAATATCCAAACATTCAGATCTCAGCTGCTACGTGTACTTACAGGTGCTAGTTTATTCGGTATGAGCACTACAGTGTGTGAGCACTTTGGTATAAGGTCCCTGAGCACTAGTTACCAGATGCTTACCATACAACAAATCCTTTATTTGCAAAAGTGGAAATTTGTCTTGTTCTTCTTCCTAGTCTGGAATTCTCCCAGATTCTGAGTATCATTACCAATAATACAGATGGTTTTGAAACAATGTCCTACTTGTCTTAGCTTACAGCAAGCATGCTCTTCATTGACCAGAGACAGTTTTAGTGACTGAAAAGATGATCTGTAATTTTGTTTTGTATAATGCACAAAGAACCTAGAATCTGCTCACCCCTTCCAAAATGTTGAAGCATGGGGAGAAACCAGCAAGTCTTGAACATTTTTCTTGCCCTTACTGGGCAAGTAACTACACCCAGAATCACACTGACTGCTCCTGTAGGGTGTATGCTAACCTCTAACATATTCATGTGAAACTTTTGTCTTCCTATTTTTTAACATGGTGATAATCAGAACAAATTGATTTTGTTTCTCAGATTGCTAAAATCCTCCCAACACTTTCTTCAGCACCAGTGCTGAATAAATCATTGTAATGTTCCCCTGAAGTGAATTGAAAATTAATTTACACAGCTAAGATGATCCTCCTAATAACAGGGTACATGGAATGGGGAAATTGGAAATCATTACCCAGCAAACATTATCTGCATTATTTTTGTAGCTGCTTTAGATTGCATTGTAATAGAAAATTAGGAGACTGGCTGTGAAGAAGTTTAAGAGGGTCCCCTGAAGAGCTTCTGCTTTAAAATTGATTCTTTAAGAAAGCATTAAAAAGCTATTGGAATTGATTGCCTGCTAATATAAAGGAAAAACTCTTTGCCACCATTTGTGTTAAAAAAGAGCATCTTCATTCATGCATGTTATTAAAACTACTGGCCTGAAAGCCCCTGTAGAAAGATAAAGGATATGGATGGGATATTAAAATAGCAATCTTTACTTTATCTGGGATTTAAAGTTAATATGTCGCTTTTATTAATTCAGCAGGAACCATTAGTTAGGATGTCAAATAAGGGACTTACAATTAAAATACTATAGAACAGAGGTGTCTTTAGTAAACAGTGAACCAGGAATTCTTCATTAATCTTCCAAGCATGAGGTATACCCCTGCAAAGAATAAATCCTGCATTAACAGTTTTCTCTATTTCCTGGTTTGCTATGAAGCAGCAATAACAGTCAGAGCTGATAACACCCCTGATTAGCTCTAGCAGCTTTCACTGCTGTGGGGTGACGGTGAATCAGATTTTAGGCAGCAATGAAATGGGGTCCACCATATCTTGTTTACAAAGACTCAATTGAGTGACCTCTGGAAGATGCCAGTGTATGTAACACATTTGTAATATTTAAAAAATACATGGAAATATAATTTGCTTTCTTGACATTGAACTGCTTAAAGTTTTTCATGGTTTTCTGATTTCTAACACATTTGAAAAAAATTTCCCTTGTCTTTTTTAATTTGCAATAACAGGAAACATTAAAGGGCAATGAACATTGAGGAAAAACCTTAATAATGATCCTATCAGAAAAACACAAGTTTTAATGCAGCAATTTACACGGGTGCATTCTTCAGTTTTCCTTTCCTTTATAAAGGGAAAGAGAAATTGTGCAAGAGGGAGCACCATTATGGGAACTTTGCCCAACACAGGTATCAAAGTGAAATCTTGTCAAATAAAGTTGCAAAGAAACTCTAGTTGATTAAACTTTATTTCAGTTGCAGATTCAGAGAGAAAAGGGATAGAAACAGAAGAGTGACAGACCAGATTAGCAGCCAATATGGAGATTAAAAAGAAATAGCCCCATCAGGAAAGTGACAAGCCAGACACAGCGGAAGGGCACCTAGCTGATAATAGCAGCCAATGTTTATTTATATTGGATTTTACATGTCCAATACTAGGAAAATATTTTCAGAAAATGAAAAACAGTTGGCAGGAAGCAGGGACGAATAAGCTTAAATGGAAAGTGAGGGTGATGAAAAGTGAATAAGGATCTTGCCTATGATCAGGACGTGATACAAGGACAGTAAATCTTTTTCCAACATTTTATACCTTTATGATGGGAAGGAAGATTATTTTGTAACTCAGCCTATGAACCAACACTAATTCTTCAGCGGAGTAGAGCTGAAAAGGAAAATGGAAATGCTGCAAAGAATTAAAGTATAGAAGTTTCTGTAAAGTGAGATAAATTTCTTGGGAATCCCTGGTTCAACTTTTGTGCATATCAGGTCTAGTTCCTGGAAAATAAGATGTAATGCAAACCTGCAAGGATTTTATCATCTGGCTCAGAATTCCGTACTTAATTTAGTTTGTTAGACAAATAACAGGAACTTCTGTCTCCAGGAAAATTCTGAAATTTTGGCCTCTGGCTTTGCCAATCAGTGTAGAAAGTCCTCACATCTTTGCATGAAATAGTACATTCTGAAAACATTAAATTAAATTAATAAAATATAATTTTAATGATGAACTCAATATGATGCATTTTACTTGTCACAATAAAATTGACTTTGCTGAAATGACAAATACTGATATTAAAACAGGCAAAAATCCATACACTCTATGAATAATTTGAATTTTTTTCATACCAACCTTTCCTGGCAAAAAGCACAACTATGCCAATAAGCGTTCCACCACTTCTAGTAATAACTCTTTTTTTATGTTTTATTTGTCTTGGAATGTAAGTTTTAGGAAAAAAGTATAATTCAAAAACGCTTTCTTGTGAGGAAAATCAAGTGTTTTTAAAAAAGAGCTGGTAAAAAACGATGTTAAAACCTTAGAGGATGCACTGGAAACAGGAAAAACTTTTATTTACAAGGAAGAAACATTGATTCCTGAGTGATGAAAGCTATACTACAAAGATGGAAAAGGTATACATGCAATTCTGAACATACTTACAACAAAACTTCTTAGAAGTTCACCCTCAATTATTTACTGTAAATAAGTGTTGTGACTGTCAATGATGGAAGGATCTAATTGCTTGTATCCACCATCAACAGCCGAACTTTCATTGATGAGCAAACACAAGTTACCTATAAGCTTCCATTGTGTTATGCTTGCCATTCACAAGTCTGGAGGAAAAGGAGGAGGATGATAATAACGAAGAAACACCCAAAGTCTTCTGAGAGCAAAGTAAGAGAAAAAGCCAGTTGCAAATTTCCTAGGCAGATATGATGAGGTAGGATGAGAAGCTGAGTTCAAAAAATCCCTGCACAGGAAGACAGCTAGATGTATCAGTTGTCACAAGGTAAGCTGGGATGTAGATTTACAGCATTTTTGCTACTCTAACAACAGTCGGAGTGCTTGCTTTCACTCTGCAGTAAAAGTGAGATAGCTTATCCGTCACTGAAGAAGAAAACTACCTACATTCACCATGGCATAAGAACAGGCAGTTATTACAGAGTAGCTGATATCATAAATTCAAGCTGTAACTTACACCTCATTAACCTGTTCAAAGACTGGGACTCTAGTAAGATAAGCACTGTACAAACACACAGGGGTAAATATTCTTTGTCAGAAAGAACAAAGAAAACAAAGGATGAGTTTAAAAACAATTATCTGAATCATAGAAATCAGATGACTTGCTAAAGGACATATCTTAAGACATGAAGTCACAAACCTGGGACTTGAATATTTGTCTTTGAAATTCCAGTCCTAAGCCCATCCTTCCTTATCTCAATAGTACAAATCCTCTTCTGCAAACAGAGCGTGCATTTAAAATTTATGGATGTTCTTTCACTTTGGCATTGCTATAATTTGCTGAAGTTACATCCGTACCCAAACCTGAAAGAAGAAATATTGGGTAAGAACACGTCCAGTATACTCACCAAAGGGTCACTGCAGCACACTTGTGGGAGGTTATCTTGTTTTGCTACCTGAGGAGATCCAGGCAGCTTCTTGGCCAGGTCCCAAAGGAACAGCTTACCTGAGGGACTGCTTGGGAATGGGAAGTGCTTGTGCTACTCGTATTTGTTTAAAATTATAACTCACTTTCTCAGCTGCTAACTGTAACGGTGCGTGCTGAAACAGTTAAACAGGAAGGTGTGCTTCTTGCTGTGACCCTGAAACAGATGCTGCACCAAGAAACAAGCTGGTCACTCCGTGCTACACCTGCAGACTCACTGTAGAGCTACAGGAGGTTATTCACAAGACCTCATGAGTCATGTCCTTCTCTCCTCCCTCTCTGCTTCCATGTCAGCATCCAATGCTGCTTTGGCGTCTCTTGAGACATCCTCCTGAGCAACAGAAGTAGCAGGGAGCAAGGCTTGCTCCTGCCTTCACCCTCCAGGAACACTTTGCTGAGGAGGGTTCTGGACTACCACGCCTAGGCCCTAACCCTTCCCTCATGTGTGGTTGGTTAGCATTTTGGAGAGCCGTGCAAAAATATTTAGGAAATTGCATCAAGTTGTAAAAAACGCAAATCAAGTAAAATAAAATCATGCACACAAATTACTGATGCATTATGTGGCTTTTTGTGAGGGGGGTGGGGGGTTAAGCTGGACCAATACATACCTATACAGCAAGGGATATTGCTTTATGACATGTTGGGAAAAACTGCTGTAAAATCCAAATAATTACCCTTAAAACCCCCTACATTAACAGATTCTTTTTACGACAGTGATGTATGATATATTTCTGTTATGTCATAGACTGTGAAAGTAATTTTACAGATAACCTCTCCTTTCACTGTGTTGTATACTTTCTGTGGCTTCCTTGATTTTGAGATGGATCTGGGTCTTCCAAAATTACAGTAAAAGATCATCATTCTATTTTTCTCCTTTTCTACTTATTGTATTTAAACAGCCCACTTGCTAGCAGCCTTTATTTTTATTGGAAACTTGCATCAAAGCATCATTCCAGGCACATATTGGACATTCAACAGCAACTCTGCATTGCAATTACAAAGGAAATCAGCATCCCCTTGTAATTAAAATAATAACATAGCACTGCCTCTTGCTAGTTCCTAATGCCTATCTCTCTTTTGCTTATTTTTTTCCCTTGAGTTACCACAGTGAACAGCTGTGGTCATATATATGATACACCTGGCAGCTTCAAATGTCCAGATGCCAAGCTGATCTTCCCAGTATTGGCATTCATTTATGAATTTAGCTTTATTTGACATGGGGATTTTGCCTAGAAAAAACGTTCCAAGTGACAATTTTCAGAGAGGGAAGATGCTTAGCAGAAATAATTAACCTCTCATTTGAAATTTATTTTGAGTGGTCAGAGGTATCATAATTAAATGGGAAAGTGAATTGTGGGACTAAAGGAATCTTTGCCTGTTTGGAATTCATTAATGAAGGCTTTAATAGTTAATGTTGAACATTTAGGTAAATCTTCAAAGTGAATTTTCCATACGCCTCCCTTGGCAAATGGTAAGGCCCCTCATTCCATCTCCACTGATGGTTAATAGACAGGAGTAGGTTAAAAGGTAATAAGATTTGCTTTTCTGGAGCACTCAATTCCATCTAAAAGTGCCAGAAGGCATCCTCATGACACCCTCACAAGACATACCGTATCATTTTCCTCCCAATTTGCTGCAAAACAAATTGAGGAACAAAGAGGTTAAACTACTTGCCCATGGATTCATACAAAGCCTAGGGCATAGCCAGGATTAGAACACAAACTTCCTTGCTCCCACCCTATGTTTTGCCAGAAGACCATGCAATACTTGGTAAACAACAGACTTGTAACTCAGCCATGGAGAAAATACTGCAGTAAAGTGGTTTCGTTTTTTTCCATTTCACAGTATGAGCAAGGAAACTTCTGAGCCAAAGAAATGACAGCATTTTATAAAGAAGGGATGCAAATCTTAAATGTTTCTGAAATTCTTCAGCTCTGGGACTATCAGGTACTGCTCATTTACAGATCATATAACATTATATATACTGGATGATTAAATAATTGAAGAATTCATAAACTCCAAGGGCAGAGTTCACGCTGTTTAGGATGGCAATTAAAGTCTACGCTTGAATTATTGCAAAAGTGAAATATCAAGTCAGAAAACATTAGTGCCTTTGCAGTATTTTCTTCCTCTGGCCTACCAGTCTCTGAGATTTCCCTTCAAGCAGTCATGTCATTGTTAAGTCACACCTTTATTTAAATTACGTAAGGTCCCCTCTGTAGACTATGGCATTGCGTCCCTCTTCTTGTTGAGGCAGAGAGAGGCCATGCATATCGTCTTACAGAATGGCATAAAGAACTTGTTTTGTGGGATTTTATTTAAATGTGCCACCTAAACCAGCGTCAAGATCCAAGTCTACATGGCATATACACAGCATGCTCCAGATTTTCCAAACTGCAATAAAATCAAACCTTCTCTCTAAACAGAAAAATCCCTAGTCTTTCTTTTCTTTAGAAAGTCAACGTTTTATAGAAAACTGTGACACCACCAAATGCATTTCGCAACTTCAACTTATCTTCAACTTATCTCCCCATCATTTGCTTGTATATTTTATCTGAATCACAATAAAAACTAATCTAGAGCCTAATTCTGTACTGTGCTGTGGCTTTTTCAGGTGAATTCTGATGCCCCAACATGGGAAAGTTCCCAGGAAGACGGAGGGTCCCTGAATTGCATTCTACATTATCTCCCACTGCAATCCTGGAGACTGTCAGGAGCATTTCTAAGGAAAATCAGTCATAACTGAATATAAAGTGCTGTATACTAGAAGGTAAAGATCTATTGTTTTCCATACCTTATGAAATAAACTGGTCTTCAGGCAGTCCCAAATTCAGTGAGATACAAATGGAAACAAAAGATTGATTTCTGTCTGGTATCTGCTTCTTACAAAGGCTTGGAATAAAGTGAACAGTTTAGCAAGGGTGAGTGTGGGACACGACAATTTACAAACATTTAAAAATATACTACTATTTGTAACTAAACATATTACAGAGAAGCTCACATTAGATGACTTCAAACACCCTGAGGGAACACAGACCAAGCTAAAATGTTTGGCTAGCAGTAGGTAGTACTCGTTTTAAATACAAATAAGAGAATTTACTGATTTTGTGTTCCTTTGTGCAAAGAATGGTAATAAGATGTTGAACTTTCCATAAAGTCTCTTACTTGTGAAAGTGCTTGGTATAAGAAAAAAGCTTACATTAAAGTCTGAAGCTGCTAATAACTATAAAACCAATCAAAGAAAGTACAACCAACAATTTCAGTAATTAGAATCTACAAAAAATACTTAAGAAAATTAAGTGATTATTATGCGTTTTCATTTAAAGTGCAATTTAAACAAGAACCTTGGTTGTTCTCCAGTGCATTCCTTTCCTAGTGTTTATTGTGAGGTACGCTAGTTGCACACTGTGAAGGTATGGTACTAACCACAATATCAGGACTTCGTCTAGTCACATACCCCCAGACTTACTGTTTTACTTTTTTTGTCATTTTAGGGCATGGAGTTACTCTAAAATCATGAAATATAGTGGAGTGGAGATTTTACATGGGCAAATACTGACCTACTCATCAGATCTCAATAACTTGCAAGCCTCCAGAATGGAATGAAAGTCTTTAAAACAAATCTAAGGGAAAGGGGAAAGAATTAAAGGCATAACTGTCTTAAAACATGGCAGAAATTTCCCTGACAGATTATGCTAGATTAATCTGGTAATTTGCTTTGAAAATACAAAGGATTTCTCTGAGCTGTTCTTTTAAGCATTTTATATGGTATTTTGGGAGAACAAATTGCTTAACATAGAGAAGTTGTGGACTAGTAAAGTTAGACAAAAAGTAAAGGAAAGGGAGAAAATAGGTGAAAATGCAGAATGAAGCTTATTAGTAAAGAAACAGTACTGGGAGCCATCTATTTTTTTTTTTTTTTTGTGATCTTGGTGCAAAAATAAGCTTGTTTTAATGGAATTTACTGATGCCATGAACTTGGCAAACATCCCCAATGCAAGAGAGGTTTGAAAGACCTGATGACATTGGTGCTTTACGTAACAGTAGTGAGATAAATTCCAATCACGCAAAGGGCAATGTCATACACTTAGGGGCTAACATTGAGAACTTATAAGCAGAAATATTAGAAAAGAAGTTCTGCGTGTACCAGTGATGCCTGTGAATCCTAGTGATATATGTAAAAAGACAAATGTAATTCATACTTGTATCAGATGAAGTATTTCCGGAAGGATCAATGGCATTTGAGTGGCTTTATATGAGGTACTGCTGACCACTTTTGGAGAACTATGCAGTATTTAAGATGACTCGGCAAAGAACAGGTGAAGAAAAAGGATGTTGCAGTCATCAGAGAACCATGAGGCCTAGAAGAAGAGTAAAACTGGGTTTGTTTCAGGTAATCTAATAAAACAGAGGCTAAATTATATTGAATTACTATCTATAAATACACAGAAAGGGAAACACCAGGGCAAGAGAGGATCTATTTAAACTAAAGGATCCTACTGACACAAGAACAAATGGATAGAAACTGGCCATAAATAACTCTAGTGTGGAAATCAGAAGGAGGTTTCTAGTCATTAGGAAAAAGATATTCTGTGTAATATCTTTCCAGTAGACTTCTTCCCTCCTGCACTCAATAAATTCATGAAAGGGATTATGAAGAATGAACATATCACAGAATCACAGAATGTCAGGGGTTGGAAGGGACCTCTGTGGGTCACACAGTCCAACCCTCCTGCCGAAGAAGGGTCACCTACAGTAGGCTGCACAGGACCGTGTTCAGGAGGGTCTTGAATATCTCCACAGAAGGAGTCTCCACAACCTCCCTGGGCAGCCTGTTCCAAGGCTCCGTCACCCTCAGAGCGAAGAAGTTCTTCCTCACGTTCAGACGGAACTTCCTGTGCCTCAGTTTGTGCCCATTGCCCCTTGTCCTGTCACTGGGCACCACTGAAAAGAGTTTAGCCCCATCCTCTTAACATCCACCCTTGAGATATTTATAAACATTTATTAGGTCCCGTCGCAGCCTTCTCATCTTCAGGCTGAACAAGCCCAGCTCCCTCAGCCTCTCCTCGTAGGAGTGATGCTCCAGTCCCCTCATCATCCTCGTAGCCCTCACCTGGACTTTCTCCAGTAGTTCCTCATCTTTCTTGAAGTGAGGGGCCCAGAACTGGACACAGTACTCCAGATGAGGCCTCACTAGGGCAGTGTAGAGGGGAAGGAGAACCTCCCTCGACCTGCTGGCCACACTCTTCTTGATGCATCCCAGGATTCCATTAGCTTTCTTGGCAGCAAGGGCACACTACTGGCTCATGGTCAACTTGTCTTCCACCAGCACTCCCAGGTCCCCCTCCACAGAGCTGCACTCCAGCAGGTCCGCCCCAAGCCTGTACTGGTGCATGGGGTTGTTCCTCCCCAGGTGCAGGACCCTACACTTGCCCTTCTTGAACCTCATCAGGTTCCCCTCTGCCCAACTTTCCAGCCTGTCCAGGTCACGCTGAACGGCAGCACAGCCTTCTGGTGTATACACCACACCTCCCAGTTTGGTGTCATCAGCAGACTTGCTGAGGGTACAGTCTAACTCTTTATCCAGGTCATTGATGAAGAATTTAAACAAGACTGGGCCCAGTACGGACCCCTGGGGGACACCACTAGTTACAGGCCTCCAACTAGACTCAGCGCCGCTGATGACAACCCTCTGAGCTCTGCCATTCAGCCAGTGCTCAATCCACTTCACCGAACACTCATCCAGCCCACACTTCCTCAGCTTCCCTAGGAGGATATTATGGGAGACTGTGTTGAAAGCCTTGCTGAAGTTGAGGTAGACAACATCCACGGCTGTCCCTTCATCTACCCAGCCAGTCATGCCATCGTAGAAAGCTATCAGATTGGTCAGGCATGATTTCCCCTTGGTGAATGCATGCTGACTACTCCTGATAACCTTCTTTTCCTCCACTTTCTTGATGATGACCTCCAGGATAAACTGCTCCATCACCTTTCCCAGGATGGAGGTGAGGCTGACCGACCTGTAGTTCCCTGGGTCCTCCTTCTTGCCCTTTTTGAAGATTGGAGTGACATTGGCCTTTCTCCAGTCCTCGGGCACCTCTCCTGTCCTCC
>Ga0065711_1039365_pt1 | contig 17910 bp, 14 predicted proteins | sample Hoacrofraction12_FD_59098 | JGI IMG/M metagenome (GOLD analysis project Ga0065711, IMG submission 59098) | Hoatzin crop microbial communities from Cojedes, Venezuela - Epithelial fraction 12 v2 (version 2) | ecosystem: Host-associated > Birds > Digestive system > Esophagus > Crop | place...
CACTGGAACGGGTTGCCCAGAGAGGTAGTGGAGGCCCCATCCCTGGAAACATTCAAGACCAGGTTGGACAAGGCTCTGAGCAACCTGATCTAGTTAGCGGTGTCCCTGCTCGCTGCGGGGGGGCTGGACTGGATGAGCTCTAGGGGTCCCTTCCGACCCAAAACTTTCTATGATTCTATGATTCTATGCTGCTTCCCTGTGCAGCTCCACGTGCATGAACTGCAAGAACCTGCTCTGCCACGGTACCACACCTCCAAAGGCGTCTCGGGGGCTGGTCGTCCACCTTTGCAGTGAGAAGGTTCTTAGCTACGTTTGTGGTTTGCAGCTCCCAGCAGTCCTGTCAAGTCAAGGCAATATTTTGGAAAGCTGGTTTTCTGTGAGGGTGTGGGAGCTGGCTGCGAAGAAAGACAGAGCTGCAGGAGAAGTAAGGAGTCCTCAGGCTCGAAGGCAGGCTTTTGAGGGAATGGCTACTGGTTAATTCATTAAAGTCTCTATAGCACTTTTGCTCTTGCTCTTCTGTCTCATAAACCATCATAAGGGCTTGCTTTAATGGCCTACCTTTTCTTTAACAGTCACAAACAAATACCAAGACAAAGGATGACTTATGTGTTTAAAATCCTCTGCTTCATTCTACCTCAGCATAATGCAATATATCTTAACCAAAACCACTTCTCCCTCTTTCCTATGGGATTTATTTTTTTCTCACTTGCTTTTGCTCTTTTTGGTAAGCTGAGGTGGAATCTTTATTGCATGTGAGTGTAGCTCCCCGTAATTTACTTCACTTCCAATGGAAAATCACCCCTGCAATTGAAAATATTTTTAGAAGAAGCTTCCCCAAGGAAAATGTAATAACAGAGAAAACCCTACAGCGGCATCTTTCTCTGTTCTCAAGCAGAAACGCCTTTAAAATGCAAAATGGTTAATCCAGGCACCCCGAACTTCCCATCTTTGCCTTCCTGTGGTGGGGTGCGAGGTGGGCTGTGGGGACGAGCAGCGCTGGGTGCTCCGGCTCTGGGCATCCGTCCTGCCGGAGATACATATTTTTCGTATAGAACTCTGAAACTTATTGTAAGTGCCTTTAATGCATGTCGTGAACAGTACACATTTGTAACCGTTTAATAGGAATTTGAAATGCAAGTTCTACATTTCAGGTTCCTAATCAAAGATTTGTTCTTTCTGTAAATTTGATGTAGATGTTTGTTCTGACAGATTTCATTTTGATTCGGGCACGTATTTCACACAGATATTTTTTTAGTCGTATGTTTAAAACAAAAATCGTCCACATGCACCAGACCAAAACCCCTTAATGCCACTGAGAAGAATCAGCAGTGTCATCCCCATGACTTCTGTCTGTGAATTTATCTCCCGAATACACTTAACATGGTAACTTTCATCGGAGATAAGTGATCTTGGGAGCAAAACACAGAAGCAGAGAGGGAGAAATCTTCTCCTTGTGTTTGCCGCCTGCCCTTTCCCCCGCAGCGAGACAAGCTGCTCAAAGGTACACGGCTCAAATGAGCTGGAAAACAGCTCAATCTGGTCAAGTGAGGCGTTGCTGACAGGGATGAGCTCTCGGTGGGCACCGAGCTGGTGTCACTCATCCCTCCAGCATCTCCCCTTCAGCTACACTGCAAAGGGTCAAATGAAATGAGAGGTCAAATCTAGCGGCCAGCCCAGCTCCGAACACACTCTGTGGGCACGAGGCTGCTTGTGGACCTGCCACCGCAGCTCAGGGCCATGGGGACCTGGGGCCGCTCCGTTCTGACGCGTGGAGTTTTAAATTCAAAGCCAGGTGACACCTGGGTCAGTAAAACCAGCCTGCACTTAGCATGCCTGGTATCTGCAGGTAGCTGATGTGTTAATTTTACCCCATCATTTTAATACTTAATAGGCTGCGTGGGGTGTAGTAAAAATAGAGCAGAAGAGCTTCTCTGGAGCAGTCAGCCTGGTCGTAGGGGAATTCAGATCTGGTGCAGAGATGCTACACTCTCAATCCTGAGGTGAAGAAGATGGCTAGAGCTCCAAGTTTTGAGTGCATTATGTTTCTCCACCCTCCCCAGTCAGCCCTGCCAGCCTGCTGTGCGTGCAGAGCGGTGTCAGGAAGGCGCTCGGCAAGGGAGGGCAGGCAGCCATCCCCTCCTGTGCGCAGCGCAGGGCAGCAGGCAGAGTGCTATCTCCCACCGGCTACTCCAGCAGCAAAGACGAGCTCTGCCCGGAGCTGGTCTTCTCCTGTGATCCAAAAGGGTATCCATGAAACTCCAGCAAATTGGGTGGGAAGGGAGCTCTGCAGGTCTGCATCCAGCTGCATGCTCAGAGCAGGGTCAGCTTAGAGCAGGGTGGATGCAATCTGCAGGGTTAGTGCGATGTTTAGTAGTTAGATATTTCGTTATCTCTCTGTTTATGTGATGCCCACACGGCCTAGGCTGCATCTGAAATAAAAGTGGGCATCTGCGTGTTCCGGCATCGTTTCAGGCAATGAGAGGAGGGTGTCTTTCTCCTCTCACCTTTGAAAGCCGCTGCTCCCCACCGTGCTGGGGACAAGGCAGAGCTCCTCTCTGTGTGGCTGCAATCAGCCATAACTCACTCCTGTAACTGCAGAGCCCGGGAGCTTTCTGCGTAGCGGTGAGTTCACGCCGGGCGCTGTACGAACACAGATGGATGGCCTCAGCCTCACATAGCTTTCAGGCAGCAAATAGGCTGTTTCCATCTCTCCTGACACGCAGGTCAGCAAGAGGCCAAGGCATTGCTCACAGTGCAGAGAAGCCAGAGGTACACGGGGGGTGCCTGGCCAGCCCAGGCTTCTGTCCCAAAATGATGGTGTTCAGCATTCACTTCCCAAGAGATCCCAATTCCAAAGGTTCCTAAGAATTTTTACAGCAAAGTCTTGGATTTATTGCAATAAACAATATACACGTACCCCCCCATTCAATGCTATACAGCTTAGCTAATCCCACACAGGTAGCTTGCAGTAGAACGTGTGGTACAACGCAGCTACACACCACACGTTCCTCAAAGCTATGGCCCTCAGGACAGTTCCAGCTGCGTCGCTCGGCTGTCTGCTCCTTACTGCCTGCCTGATTTCGGCTGCCCACCACCTCAGCTTGGGGTGTTGCAGGGCTGCTGCCACCCCGCACTGTTCAGCCAGCAATGCTTGCCGCAGCCCCTGTCTCAGTCCGCAGATCCTCCTCCGGAGCATCTCAGGCTACGGGCCCAGGCTGACAGAAGTAGTTATGCAAAGAAAGAAGGAACGTGTAAGCAGTAGATGTTTACTGGTAAATAGAGCACAAGGGCACCTGGCCGTGTGCTGCACCTCCCATCCAGCTCCGCAGACAGGCTCTGTTTACACTCAGATGTCTGCAGGGATTTATTCCAGCCTGGTTTATCTCATCGCCTCCCTGGCATGGCTCCCCTACGCGTGTCCCCAGGAACCCGCGCTGCTGCTGCTCCGCCGGCTCTGCGCCTGGTCCCACTTCGTCATCGGGATGCTACGGACCCTTTTTACTGGGAGCACAGGGCCGGTCCCAGGAAGGGTTTGCACCCCGTGTGCCAGCCGTACCCCTCTGTGGGTTCATGGCAGAGCCAACAGCAGATCTGGGGAGCGCTCAGCCAGCTGCTGGTCACAGGCGACGGGCTGCCTGGCCACGGGGGTGGCATCTGGCTTCGGGAAAATCACCGCAGCGCTTCACAGCCCGTGCCATCAGGAAACCTGATGGATATTCCTCCTTCCCGCTTTTCAGGCAGCCGCCTTTGACAGCAGACAGGTTGTGAATGAGCTCCTTTAACGTGGGAGAAGAGCGTTTGAGCCTCGCTGCGAGGCTCCAGGGCACGAGCGATAAATCAGGTGCTGGGACCAAGGAGGACACAAGCTGAGAGACAGCTGAGAGACGAGGGAGTATAGCGAGGTGGTGCCTGCGGTGCTGCAGGATCGGGCATCTGGAGGGAGCATGGGGGCACAGGAGTGGCCCGTTCTTCTCCCAGAGCAGCTGGGTTTGTGCTTGCTGGGCTTACACCATAGTTGGGATGGAAGAAGCTGCTCTCAAGTTTTCTCTCCAACGCTTTTCAGTGGACTTGGAGAAATTTCTCATTGGGAACAAGCGGTGCTTCATCCTCCAGCCTCAGCAGAGGGATTCAGGAGGGTGAGTGGACGCAGCTCCCAGCAGCATCCATAGTGGGTCCTTTCACAGACCTCGTCTGAACTCTCCCCTGCTGATAACGTGGGAAAAGGGCAGAGAGAAGAGCAGCAGTGCTGCGAGAGGGGCTCAGCTTCAGGACAGTCACGTTGTGCAGCCTGGGCAGCAATCAGTGCAATGTCTATGCATTTCCGAAACTAGCATTACATCACTAGTAAGACACATTGTGAGTTTAAAACCACTGGGAAACTTAAGTGTACAGCCACCTAGATTTCCTCCATCTTAGAACATTAGAGTGGTGTCATTCCCATTGATTCCACAGAGGAATTACAGTTTATACATATTTACAAGTGAAAAAAGCATGCATTTCTTCATCCAGGGATTCCCGGCATTGCTATATCACATCAGTTTTGCTGCACTACAATTCCCCACAAATCATTAGACTGTAAAGATAAAACAAAGCTCCCAGCAAATAATTAGCATTCTCAGAGCACTCATATCTGCAAGGTGTATAAATATACTGATTAAGAAACAGAGTAGATAATGAGTTATGCTTGTGTGTGTGTTGAGCACATAAGAAAAGAAATAACTCCCAGTTTTTAAGGACTGGTGAAGCTGCTCAGCCAAGGAGTCTCTCTGAGCTGGGGACTTGCTGGGGTCCAGCCTTCCCCCCTGGGTCAGGGGTCCGGGTCGCCCAGCCGCAGGGTCTGCAGTGCTGATGGGTCAGCCTTGAGCTGCATCCTGGGGAAGGACCGAGCCCGGGGGTGCTCCGTGTTGCTCTGCACTGTTTCAGAGTGGGATTTGGAAGAGACTTGAATCTCTGATCCCCCCAGCCCTGACATACTTGCTCGAAGTGTGTCACTGCTACAAATCACTGAAAACATCTTTTGTGCAGGTGTAACTCTAGGTGTATTTATTATTTCAGTTTCTCAGCCTTCAGGTTTGCTCCTCGTAGTGCTCTCCAATCATTTACTGCTTTCCCAGAAATCAGTGCCTGAAGAGTCTAACAGATTAAAGAAATGTGTCCTCATTACGAGCAAGATCCGTGGAGAAGGCAGCAAAGAAGCAGGCAGAGGAAAGAGCTTTTGTTCAACACTCGGGACAGCTCATTTCCAATATACTGTTAAGCCGCTACAGCATAGCCCTGTCAGAAAATCCAAGAGGCTTTCAGACAGATGTTGATGGGCTAAGTTTTGAAAAAGTTCAACTGCAGAAGATACAGATGTAGCCAGAGAAAAAATTCAGAGGGAAAAGTAAGTACATTTCCTCACAAGGAGCATTACTTGTCCCCCGTCCTGCACCATGGTCCCAAAGAATCCCTCTCCGACTATCGCTGAGCACGTGAGGGATATCCTTGGAGAAGATGGTGTCTGGGAGGGTCTGGGTGCTGCGGTGGGGAGCCAGCTCGGATGCGGGAAGTCCTGCACAGGCAGCACATACTGGGGAGCCTCCTGGCATGGGCTTAATTACCTGCAATTACCCGATCTTACTTCTTTGTCTGTATATGTCAATATATATATACGTTTTGTTTTGTTTTGTTTTGTTTTGTTTTGTTTTGTTTTGTTTTGTTTTGTTTTGTTTTGTTCTGTTCTGTTTTGTTTTGTTTTATTTTGTTTTGTTTTGTTTTGTTTTGTTTTGTTTTGTTTTGTTTTGTTTTTTCCAGAAAACTCTTTCAAAGGGCAGGACGTTGCGTAGGCTGGTGGAGGTGGGTGGCAGCGGCAGCGCAGGGAGCAGAGCTCTCGGCCCCGTCCCGGCAGCCCACACCGCTCTGGCAGGCAGCCCGGGCCGGCACGGCACAGCACCAGGGCTTCGGGAGGAGGAAAAGCAAAGCTCACTGTAAGAAAACTTCATTTTGGAATGGCTAGTTTTTCCTTAGAAGAACTGAAGTGCCAGCAGTGCCACGTGCAATGTGAGCTGCAATTAGGTAAGACAGACACTGCCTCTGAGCTGAAGGTGTTTGTGCCTGGCTGCAGTTCAGTGAGTTTAAATAGCTCGGGGACCCATAAAGCCAGTGTCTCTTTTTTTCCACTTATGGCCTATTCCCCTGTCAGGTTAAAGTTCTCTAAATCACTTTTTTTCTTGTCATGGGATTCCACTTCAGGCAAGACTTGTGTAGCTAGGCAAAGGACCAATATATTCTAAATCTCTAACGCTCCCTGCCCATGGCCACGCTTTAAGCAGCTGTTGCTGCTGGAGAGAGCTGGTTCTCCTCTCTGCCGAGGTCCTGCCGGGCTGGGGGTCAGGCAGCGCTCCGTGCCGTTCCCATCGCATCCCAGCTGACTGACCTCTTGCACCTGAGTGCCAAGCACACACTGCTCCATCCAAAACGAAACAAGTGGGAGTAAAAAACCTTCAAACAGTGCATTCAGAGTCTTGTTTGCCTGACATGAAAGTCACGAGCCGTGCAGGGACAGAAAAGGGGTTGCACATGTGAAGCACGTCGTTCCCTGGGCCCTGCTCCCCATCTGAGTGAGCAGAGGACTTGTTTTCCCCGGCACCTCATCGCCCTGCGCTGCTCTTACTGTGTTATTCCTGTTTTTCTGAAACGAGGAATTCACCTCAGAAAATCTAAATGAGAAGAATAATGTTCTCAATCACTGTTGATAGCTTTGTACATGATCCGCAGACATGGTGGGGATTGCTGCAATGTTGCTCCTCCATACAGAACAATTCTTCAAGGAGTTTGATTAATAATTCAGAACACATTTCTCAACTACATATCATTTTCTCAAACATTTCTTGGTGGAATATGTTCCAGCACTTATGGATCATTTTATTGCCTTTTAAGTCTAATGTATTTGTAAATGAATCCTGGCTGGTTTTCCCGCAGTCTGTTACACACACAGATTACAGGACTTCGGGAGACTGGGCAAAACAAGAATGAATACTCTAAGAAAAATAGATTTGAGATTACTTCATGTGAGCCAGTTTTTATAAAGTGGCTTGCTTTAAACTAGGAAAGTGGGAATTCAAAGTTGGAGTAAATCTATGAAATTTTGTGGATGAGAGAGGAGTTGAGACCTCATGTAAACGGGCATCTCTCCTCACACGTGTCTGGGCCTCCGTCACGGTAGACGATCTGGCATTGCTATCTCGTCAAAGGTTGTTCCAGATATAACATTTAGTTGAAAAAATGGTATGATGGAGTCCATAATCTTTACAAAAAAACGATATGGATGTTGGTTTTGAGTAGTTTTTTTAATTTATTTGAGTATCAGTTAAGCATATGACAGAACTGTTAAAGAGAAAAAAATTATGTTCTACTTGATTTTAATGAGGTTGTCTCTTTTTAGTAGTCCTTTGAAAATGACTCTTAAAATAGTCACAAAACCTAGAGTTCTTAGATTTTAATTTCACTTCTTCTCCGCCTCTCCCAAAGGCAGGAATATTAAATATTCCATTCCATTACTGTAGTCAGCAAATATACATAAGTTTTTCATCTAATATATGTTAAAGTTTAATGCTTTATAAAAAACATCAGGAAAAGGTTATTTCTTCCATTTATTAAACCTTGTCAACCAATCATGCAGTTTTTTGTTCAGTCAACATCTTTGTGTACTTTCCTCGCACAGGTGCAATCAATTATAATATTTTAGAGATTCCGCCAGTGACAAAGTAAATTATTCTGCTGAACTCTGACAAGTCTATGTCCTACAGAGGCACAGGTCTGAAAATCTCTTTTCTGTGTGTGGCCCTTACTTGCCAGTAGTGACTGCTACTGAATTTTTGTTTTCAGTACTGAAAACACGGTATTCCCCATAGGCGTGCATGACTGAAGACAAATTTAATTTCTTTTCTGTTGTAGCTGAACTCCTGTACACTGCAGAAACCTTCTGTTTTCCTTTGTCTTTACCACTTCAGTTCTAATGACGACAAGGCAAGGTGATTCACTGCATGCCAGAAAAGCTGTGGGTGCGAAGATATGGGAAGAAATTCCAACGGATTTGTCTTTCTTAGGCATGCTGCTTCTTTGCCTTCCCTCTTGCCTGAGAACACAGGATGGCAGCAGCACCGCTGACCCCGCTGCTGGATGGAGATGCCCTGTGAAGAGCAAGATGTCTGCTTTCGCAGGCAAAGGCTGTGGACAAGCGATTGCTTTTCACGCAGGGGCAAGGGGCAACGATGGGAGCGCCTGCAGATGTGAACACCTCAACTTCCTGCAGCCCGCTAGCAGCGTGCGACAGGACTGCCCACCACACAGCTCCTCCGGACCCCCTGTCCTTCCTCGGCTCGCGGCCGGCCGCAGCGTCCTGCCAGCTGGCAGAGCCGGGCTGTGCCCCGGGCCAGAAGGCTACAGCCTGTCTGGGCAAGGCTGCACCTTCTGGAACTGCAGCTGAGCTCTCAGTCATGTCATCTCATTCACTGCTTATTAAATTAACATAATTTGAATGTCAAATCCTTTTGTCGGTGGCAGCAAATTTTTAAGTGTGCAGGAACAAAGGCGTGCAGGGCTGGAAAGGACTGTTGGGCTACCAAATCCAGCACCATGGGATGGCAGCAATTTGTTCCTTTTTCATAGACTCATTAAGGTTGGAAAAGACCTCTAAGATCATCAAGTCCAACCGTTTTATGAACTCATTGAGCTTAAAAGCAGAGATGTCCTCTGTACCCACTGCTCTGCTTGGAAGACGGTTCATGAATCTGCAAGCTTTAATGTTTAGGAACTTTCTTCTAATGACACCACCATAGTTTTCCAGAATGTATTTATTCATCACCAGCTTATTACCATTTGTTCTTCTGCCAAAATTATTTTTAGAATAAATGGCTTTTTATCCCTCCCTGATGTTTTCCCCTTGATGCGTTTGTAGAGAGCAATCATGTCCTTTCTCAGCCTTCGCTGAATTAGGCTGAAGAAGCCAGCTGCATTAGGCTGCTGGTGCAAAGGCATTCTCCGCTCCCTGAGGAGAGCCTCTCCGTGCATGTTTCAGCCTGAATGTGCTCTTGTTCAGATCGTTTCATGTGGCAGGCTCACCATTCCTCTGAAGACCTACCACCATAGCCAGGCTTTCCACCTGACTTTCACCTTTGTTTTTGTTCCCAGTTGCCTTTCTCCTTTTCTTTTCCACAGAGTATTCCACCTCTTTCTCTTCAACTTTGATTAGTGTTTGTGTTTCCAGTCCTTGGTCCTTCCAGGCATGTCCTCCCTTCCCCGCTCTGCCCCATCCAGCCCCTCCTGTCCCCATATCTGCACTCACTGTCCCGTCTCCTTTCTTCACCCTCTTCTCAGATTCCCTTTTGAGGTCAGCTGCCATCACTAGCACAAGGTCTTTTGTGTTTCCATCTTCCTCTATACACTTGACAAAGCATTGTTAGATATAGAGCAGCTCCCACCTCTGCTCAAGGGTGATGTCCACCCTACAGCTTTTGTCAATATTTCCTCTCAACATCGACTTCAAACCAGTAAATATTCAAATTATTGTCCTTGGCAGTGGAATGAGTATGAGGTGTGAGTACAAAAAAATCGCTGGAGTAAATAATGAATCTACCTTCTCCTTCTTGTGCAGAAGCTCTTCTGTTCCTCCAATAACCCTATTAGTCTGTGCCATAGTTTTCCTTGTTCTGCTCTCTGTATTTTTTGTCATGAATTTGACAAATCTGAATTGATTTGGCACATAATGAAATCTGAAATCTCCAAATACTTTGTGAGTGTGGAGATCCTATTTTACCACCTGCAGCAAAGATCCTGCTTCTGGATGCCCGGAGTCAGGCAGAAGCCGCTCACAGACTGGTTTTCACTCGATGGTCCACACTACGTCTCACCAGTCATCTACTGGTGCACCGGACCACTGTCAGTGGGTCAGGGCTCCTGCAGCTCCGTCAGCTCTGCCTGCATCTGTGCTTAGTTCAGTTTGGTACGGCAGGCGGTATTTTTTAATATATATAACCACACTAGTTTTAATAAAGTGTCTCTTTCGCCCATAGTGCCAAGTTCTTATCCATAATTACTGGATACTTGGGTTGTTTGGCTGCTTCTGAAGTGAGAAGGAGCTACGGAGTCAGCTTTGAACCATTTGCTGTGAAAAACAAAACTTGAGACGTACGCTTGCTGAGCTGAGGGCTTCTGAGAAGAGTGATGTCAACCCTGGAGGAGCACTCTCTGTCTCCTTTTTAATAGTCAAGCTTTGTAATGTGGTACAGTGACCCTGAGCGTAACCAACAGGAATTTAAAAGGACTCCATATTTTTCATCTGAGAGCTTAGCTGTTGCTTTTTTGACCTACAATAACACTGACCACAAGGGTCTTCTTTCCCTTGAAGAAAAGAAAGGCACTGGAGATGTCTTTTGATCTCAAAAGGAGAGTAATATTATTAAATTTTCCTGCCAACAGACATCTTTCAATTATCTTCAACCTTTACTGAACAATATTCTCTCCACCTCTCTCGGCGTTTCTTATCATTTTAGTGTCGCTGTTAGGAGAAATTCCTCTACCGCCTACAGGCACAAGCTCAGTTTATTGATCAAGATGAGCATATTTATTTAGAAGGTAAGTTCACAGAAGAAAACCTAATGTTAAGAAAAACGGATCCCATTGCTCTAGTGCCGCTTCCTAAAAATGCCAATAACTGAACATGAGATGCAGGGACCCTCTGGGGAGCTGAGAGAGTGGCACCCAGCCAGGGTGCAGCCCCGCGGTGCCCGAGCAGGGACAGGGGCAGGGGCAGGCTCCATCTGCTCCCAGCTTCATGGGCCATCTGGGGAGTCTGGTGATGGAAACCTTTGAATGGAACTGGCGTCCCTTGCTCAATATGGCAGTGTTTTTCAAATACTTTGAATCAAGATAATCACAACATACAGTAAGCTGCAATTATAAAAGCAAAATAGAATCATACCTATTTAAGTGACACATGTAGTTTAGCATGAAACAAAACCACACGTTTTGTGTGGTGCTGAACAATATATGTGAACAGAACACAAGAAGATTTTCCTAACATTAGATGAAAAGAGAAGATTATTTTTGTTTGTAAGTATTTTTATATTGCTTTAGTCACCAGGATGTATGTGTAATTTTAACACTAGTACCAATGGATACTTCATACAGTATCTATTCACAAAAAACAACAAAGGAGGTGGATTTTGTTACAAGGACCCACAAAAACTTTATTTTAGCTCGTTTCCCTAACTCCAGCTGGGCTTTCATTAGCCAAATTGACTTCTGACCTGTCCTTTTATGAATCTCAGTACTGTCTGTGATGAACAGTTAGACATACAGGGCCATTTTCAGGGATTATGAGTTTTTCTGCCAGTGGGAGCCTGGTAGTGGTGGCAAGTTGCACAGAATGACCTTGTCCATCTGGTTGTGTATAGTCATGATCTGTATTTTCAAGGCCAATGATGTTCTCACTGACTTCAATAGGCTTTGACTTCTGTCTTCAGCAGAGCTGGAGCAGGCCCTAAGTCCCATAAAACCTTGGTTCCGTTGAAGTGACAGAGCCAGCTTTGGTGGAGCTGGGACTTTGTGCTGCGCCTCTGCTGACAAGGTCAAGATTTCGTGTACTTATCCCACCGTGAACAGGGCTTTGCAGGTCGGGATGTTTACAGGCATTTTTGTCTGGACCAGCTGCTGTGCATGGTTCCACGTGTGTTCCCAGGCTAAAGAATTTCTCGATAACTCCAGAAACCCATGAACCAGCAACACGGGAAACTGGAGCAACACGAAGAGGCATCAGGGAACTACCCAGGCAGTGCGCACAAGAGGTGAGTGTGCCTCTGGGGACAGGGATAGAAGTGGCCAACGTTGCACTTTTTCCTTTCAGGCTGGTTTCAGTAACTCGTATGAATTGATAAGAGTGTAGTTTCCCTAAGGCTGAACCTATTAAGAACAACATGATGCATCACTTTATTCAACATGACTTGACCTGACATGAACCAATGGAGCGTTCTGTGCATTTTATTTTGGGCACCTTGTTCTAAATATATTACTTGTTAGATGTAAACAGGCTTGACCTAATGTTAATGGGAGTTTGTAGGAGCAACGAGGTGGAGTGAAAACTGCCTGAACAACCAGGCCCAGAGGGCTGTGATCAGCAGTATGAAGCCCAAGTGGGGCCAGTCACTAGTGGTGGATACTGGGGACAACATTGATTAACATCTGTGTTAATGACCTGGACGATGGGGCAGAAGCACCCTCAGTGAGTCCGCAGTCGATACAAAACTGACAAGAGTGGTTGATACACTAGGTGGGTGTACCACCTTCCAGAGACACCATGACAGGCTGAAGAAATGGGCTAAAAGCAACCTCATGAAGCTCAACAAGGGAAGCGCAAAGTCCTGCATTTGGGGTGGAACAACCCCAGGCACCAGTACAGGCTGGGGGCAGCCCAGCTGGAAAGCAGCTTTGCAGAGAAGGACTTGGGGGTCCTGGTGGACAGCAGATCATGCCTGAGCCAGCAATATGCCCTCACAGCAAAGATGGCCACCACCTTCTTGGGCTGCATCAGGCAGAGCATGGCCAGCAGGTTGAGGGAGGGGATCCTACCCCTCTGCCTATCACTGGTGAGACACATCGGGGGTGCTGGGTACAGTACTGGGCTCCCCAGCACAGGAGAGACATGGGCTTACTGGAGTGACTCCAGCAAAGGCCCACAAAGATGATGAAGGGACTGGAGCATCTCTTACATGGAGAGAGGCTGAGAGAGCTGGGACTGTTTATCCTGGAGAAGAGAAAGCTCGAGGGGATGCTATCCATGTGTTTAAATACCTGATGGGGGGCAGTAAAGAAGATAGAGCCAGACCGTGCAGTTGTGCTGGCTTGCAGGACAAGCCACAATGGGCACAAATTTCAACACATGAAATTCCATCTGAAGACAGGAAACCACTTTTTTACTGTGAGGGTGTTCAAACACTGGAGAAGGTAGCCTATAAAGTTATGGAGTCTCCATGCATGGGACATTCAAAATCCAACTGCACCCAGTCCTGGGCAACCTGCTCTAGGTGACCCAGCCAAGATGACCTGCAGAGCTGCCTCCAACCTCAGCCGTTCTGTGATTCTAGGAACAGAGCCTTAGTTTTGTGTTATTCTGTTGACTCAGATATTGACCAAAAATCTTTGAACCCGATAGGACTCCTTGTTTCAAAGGCTCATAATAAGCCACGAGTCCTTAATTTTCCATACTTAGAGAAGTATGCTGACAGCCATAATCAGTAGCAGACCTATGTTCTCTAAACACACTCTAAAATAAGTTATAAATACAATGGTCAGGTGAATCCAATAGCAGAAATAAAATCAACTTCAAAGCAAGCCCATGAGTAGAGTGATTACCTTAACCTGGTCCCTGGAAAGAACATGATTTCTTTTTTTCTGCTTGGTTTACAGCTCTATACAGATTTAGAGGGATCCAGGCTGTCATCTTGCATTTACTCATAGACATCCAAAATACATCAGGTTTCACTCCCTAGCGTCTGTTATACTATATCTGTGAAAAGGAAGAGTCTTATAGCTTTCTCTTTGAGTGCAGCTATGTCACTGTTAAAAAAACCCACCAAAACAACACACCAAAATTATCTGAATTTGTCTGTCTGCCATATAATTCTCTTGCTGATCTGGGGAAACCTGATATAGAAATGTAGTAATGAGAGCAGAGGAGGCAATGTCAAAATGTCATTGAATTACTAGAGCATTGCTGACTATCATGCATTGCACAGTACCTCTGGGTGTTCAAAGGTGAGAGATATCTTTATCTTTTGTTCCTGCATGCCATTAATATTTGAAATTCACCCCGAAGCCATCAGAGTTTAGCACGCTCACTATCAGGTTAAAAATGGATTAGATGGTGCTTTTGGTAATGCAAATTGTGAAGAGGACACCCTTGGCCCTAGTCAGAAAGTTCATTTTCTTTTGTCACTTCATATGTTAAATAAGGGCATGGACAATTACTCACTTTCATAGCTGACCGGATTCAATATTTCAGAAGCTAAAATAAAATAGTCTTTGTTCTGCTGACTCCAAGGGTGTCGATTCTATGTTTGACTGTCAATAACTTACAGAGCATGGCAATAATATTTGAAAAAATAATTGATATTCAATCTTTATATTTATTTTCTGCAGTAAAAAATGTGAAATAATCACTTTCATGGCTGGGCAGAAAAGACAGATTTTTTGTTTGAATTTGTCTGCACCTGAACACTGATTGCTCCGGTCTTTGGGAAATGGGTCACAGGGGATGGGGCTCACCCAGTGAGACACGAGTTGTAAAGACTTGGGGTTTTAGCATGTGCCTGCAGGAATGAGTTGTGCTTGCTCCAGCATGAATCAGCTGCTGCAGAAAAGGGTTTCTGGAGTTATGGATGATTAATCGTGTGAATTTCATTCTCTGCAAGTGCATGCTCATCAGCACAATTTGAGCAAATGAGAGGACAAGTGTTTAACATTATTGACATGGAAATAGAGCCATTACGAGGACAAACTCTGTGTGCCACAGATCACTGCGTGGCACATTGCAGACACGGCCTGGGACTTCCAGTCTGACAGAAAGGGAATTTCTCCATGACACTAGATTCAACGAGCTTCATTGATGAAGAGTGCCAAGACGGCTTTCGTGGCCTCAGCTAATCACAAAGCCTAACTTGAAGGCAAATAATGTCATCCTTGAAACTTTAAGGATTGGACATGCATATTATCCACCACTGTTTTTATGCTTATGGACAAAATGTGTTGCCAGCTGAATTATCAGAACAATATATTGAGTCATATATATTTTAATTGTTTTCAGTTGTTTTCAGGATGGCAGTTCCTAAACATTTCTAGCTTAGCTGGAGGTACCACAGAAATTTCATAGATGTAGTTGACATTACGGTGTATCTGAAGCAGCTTACCATTTTACACACAACCTAATTACACCTTGCTTCACCCAGGAGAATCGCCCAAGCCCTCTCCCATGGAGTCAGGCACCCAGACTCGTGTCACCAAGAGGAGGTGGGTGCTCGGCCACCCCGGCACAGGAACCCCCGGTGTCAATGGCTCTGAGCATAGAGGGTACTGTTGATGTAAAGGATATGATCCACAGAAGTCAGATGTTAAGAAGGGAACCAACTTTTCTTCCAAAGACCCAAGGAGTATTCATTCTTTTTGAAGAAAATTCAGAAGATAAATCCCTGCTGTGCGTCCTACACCCTGCCCTCCTCCACCAAGGCTCAGTGGGTAGAGCACACGTGGCCCATAGGAGGTACAGATTACATTCCCTTTTTCATCCATGCACTCTAGTAAACTGTTCTTCCAGGCTTTTGACAGGATGGTGCCCTCAGTGACCCTCCTACAGCTCTTTTACTGGGCACACAACATAAAGATCCAATGGATGTAAGAGATGACTTGAAGGCCTAACATGATTAGATTCCTGTGGGAAGGGCAGACCTGAGCTCTACAGCCCCTGGTAGTGAAACATTACATATTTTGTCCAAACACCTTTAACACACCCTATTCTCCAAGATTATCATTCTCAGCTTCATTTATATCCTTTTTTCTTCTCCCTTTCTGCAACTTGCACCTTCAACAAGAGAAACAGAGAATATATGGGTTGGCCTGACTCCACAGAACAGGAGATATGGGTCTGAGGTTCCTCATGAAAAGTGACTGAGGTATCTCAGGCAAGCATCGAACAACTGCGTAGTCATGAAGGGAGAGGAGCTACCTTCTTTGCTTTGGTTTCAAAGGGACCGGCCGCTATCACTGCATTTCTCTTGCTAGTCTGGTACACGAGGCAGAGATAAACCCTTTTTGTGACCAGGGCATGAGACCCCAGGGCGGCAGTGCCGAGCAGCGCTGGGATGCTGGGGTGCCCATCCAAGGCAGCTCAGGATGGTCCGAGCTGAGCAAGACCATGGTCGTCCCCACACATCTTCCCTCCATGGGGGGCTACAGGCACCATCAGACCAGGCTGCAGGGGCTGAATGTGCAGGAAAATGTGTGAGCGTGCTGCAGCGAGCAATCAGCTGGGCTCAATTCTCAGGTAAATCTCACCTTCTTGGAAACTGTGCTTTAAAAATATGTGAAATTCAGACATGGAATCATTGACTGATATCCCTTTTTATATTTTCACTTTGTTGTATTCAACAACAGCAACAACAAAATTGCTGTGTGCTGTTCACAAGCAGGTGTGAGACAGAGAGTTTACCCATGATTCTGAGATGAAATCTCTAAAGAAATGATTAAAAGAGGCATCAGCAGGACATAAGATTTTCAGCATGAAAACTATTCCTCTTAGGAACCGGGTGGATATAAGAAATGTATGAATAACTTCTATTCAGAAGGAATAAAAGTTCTGTAAGGAGCTTTTTTGGATTTATATCTGAATCCAGAAACCAATGACTTAATACAGAAAATGCGTCAGCTCAGCCCTCTTTAGCCATCCTGAAAGACGCATTGTCTTCTCATTAGGGGATGAAAGTATTACAGACAAGATCCACCAGAGTCCCAAATGCAAAGCGGGAATTCGAAAAAAGTCTTTTCCTACAATGACTTCAAATCCTGGAGGAGACGTTTGCTGCCACTTGCAGTGTAGGACAGACCATGTGCGCTGGCTGGAGGGCTGCTCATTAAGAGTACAAGGCAAAGCTTCCCACAGCCACCCTGTTTTTGGGTGCAAAAGTCTGACTTAACCACATCAGGGTTGTTCCCAGTACACTTCTGTGGTGGACATCACTGCCAAGTTATTAAACTTCTCACTGTTCAGAACTGTGTTTGGTGCTGAAGGTGCTACGCACCCGCGGAGCTCGGACATTCAGGGTGAGGAGCACGCTGGCACCGGTCAGCTTGTGCCTTGCTTCTAAGAGAACCAGTATGTCACACGTGTCAGGTGAAGGTACAGCATCCCGACCTTGGCTGTGCAGAGCGAGCTGAGGCTCCCACGTGAGCAATCAGTACAGGGGCTAACCTTCCGAAAATTCACACTTCGCTCTTTAAAGAGGTGTGGATATTAGTGAAGGAAAAAAGGTAAAGTGAATAGTTAAAGAAAACCGACCACTCAGGAGATAGGACTGCTAAATATATAAATTGGAAAAGCAGCCTGTGTCAGGAAGAAATGCTGCTTTTGTTCCAAAGGGTAGAGTAAGCCAATATTAAAAATGTAATGAACACTATTTAAGAATTCAACTGAAAATGGCAAAACTAAAAATGTTAATTAAGAGAGAAACATTTCAACATCTGAAATGAAATGTTCAAATAAATGTCGTTGTGAATGGAAATGTTTGTGTTTGGTCTGTTACTTTGAAATCAGTATTGTCCTACACAAAAATCTCATATAAATTAACCCACACTTTCGCCCAAGGACAAAACGTTGTCTTCATTCTGCTTCACCGTTTCCACACCTTCACCGTGAGCAGCAGGGTACCTGTGTGCTCGGCTGTCGCCGTGCAGGACCCCGAGCTGGCCCAGCTTTGTCTCCCGCTTGGCACCTTCTTCACTGCTTAGAGGAGACTCCCGATGTCTGGTGTCTGGAGGGCTCCCAGTTAAAAAACTGGACTTACCCCACTCAGACACGTGCAAGGAAAATCAGGTTTTTTTGAATCCCCACTAACCTCTAGTTCTGGAATAAACTTGACACTAGTAGGCATGCCATGACACCAGCCTGAGCTACACAGAATCACAGAATAGTAGGGGTTGGAAGGGACCTCTGTGGGTCATCCAGTCCAACCCTCTGCCCAAGCAGGGTCACCCAGAGCAGGCTGCACAGCACCGCGTCCAGGAGGGGCTGGAATATCTCCAGAGAAGGAGACTCCACAGCCTCCCTGGGCAGCCTGGGCCAGGGCTCCGTCACCCTCAGAGGGAAGAAGTTCTTCCTCATCTTCA
>Ga0065711_1039366_pt1 | contig 17909 bp, 14 predicted proteins | sample Hoacrofraction12_FD_59098 | JGI IMG/M metagenome (GOLD analysis project Ga0065711, IMG submission 59098) | Hoatzin crop microbial communities from Cojedes, Venezuela - Epithelial fraction 12 v2 (version 2) | ecosystem: Host-associated > Birds > Digestive system > Esophagus > Crop | place...
AGGATCCCATTGGCTTTCTTGGCAGCCAGGGCACACTGCTGGCTCATGGTTAACCTGTCGTCCACCAGGACACCCAGGTCCCTCTCCGCAGAGCTGCTCTCCAGCAGGTCCACCCCAAGCCTGTACTGTTTGATAGTCATTTACACTGCATAGGTCTACATTGAGACAGATGAAACCAACCTCATAGTTATATGTTCTGATATGTGCATGTAGGATTTCATGACATGGAAATTATCAACACAGAATATGCTAATTTGTATAAGGAAGTATACACTTCTGAGGTTTAAAAGTGGCAACTCACTAAATTCTTCATACATGTCACCAAAACTATGCCAAATGATACCCATACAACTTTATAATCTTCTGCACTGTGACCCAAATAAAACTTATTGGCACAACGTCACAAACGTGCTATTAAAACAGTCAGCTCATCCACCTGGATTTTTTTTTTTTAAATACTGATATAGTTAAGAAACAGACATTACACAGAAGAAAGAAGTGATGCAGTTTTTACAAACACTCAGCTCAAACCACATCCGATTTGCAAGCTTGCGTCTACCTATATAATCTGTAATTTTACATATGTTACTCAAGTTTATACTGCACAAGAGTCTTAGAAGGTACTTAAAACTATTGTTATGTTTACCTTACACTTGAGCTGTTACGCAGACAAAAACAGAAAAAAAAAATTCTGATGCAACTAAGCCCTTTTCTGACAACTTTATTTAATCTGATCTTTGTTTTGAATGGGTTGACCTGAGTACTAAAGATTTTACTGTAATGTGCACAAAGGACTGAGTGTTGTAACTGTAGCAATATGAATACCTTTCTGAAAAACTGAAATAATTTTTTTGCATCTATAAGCTATGAAGAGTTTGCTGGGCCACTGAGACCCTGGATTCTATCTTCCGTAAACTAAGTTTTACAAAACAAAATCAAGCTACAAGTCAGTAAGAATCTTCTCCTTAAACACTATTTCAATCTGGAACAAGCACTACAAATAGATATATGTTTGGTTAAAGGTTAATACATGGAGAATTCACGAGTGGAACAAAGCAATTTTCAAATGAAAGGCTTTATTGATATTCATAAGGCAGTATCAACTGATATTCCTGAGAGACTACAGAGTAAAGATGCACTATGTATCTAGAATTTACTTCACGTGTTCATTACCTTTCATAATTCTCCCATACTACACCACACAAAAAATAGCGTAACACTGTCCAAGGAAAGGTGATGAAACCACTGTTGTTCAGCACTAGAATGGACATGATCATATTCTCCACATACAGAGCTATTATGTGAGAAACAGCAAGTAGGTCTGGAATATCCAAATAAAGTTATAACTGATACGTAACTGGAACAAATGCTCTAACACAAATATAAAGTTTCAAAATCCCAGTCTCCAAATTCCTTTCTCAAATATCAATTAAACATTTCAGAAAAAAAATCTCTATAGTGCCCAGGATTTATTGATAAAAGTAGAGACTGAAAACATTCTTTGTATTAATGCCTGATGTTACTGAAGACATGCCAATGTTAAACAGTTACGTTTAGTGTAAACACTTAAATACTCCAGCAGAAAAGGACTCTGATCTTTAAATTTTTCACGCTATTCAGGATTGTATGGACTACTACACGGTTTTTTCCTCTATAATGCAAAAACATAAGTCTAAACTCCATAAAAATTCTGCTCTGTTTTCTAACTTCATTTCAGCGTACTATGTGACTAAACCACAGAATGGATAGTTTTCACTAATTTTACTAAATTTTACTATGCAGCTTCTTAATAAGAAAGAAAAGCCACTCTATGAAGTTTCCACAGCTAGAAGACAACAGCCCTTGTTAGTTCTATAGACACAAATTCCCCTTCCCTCCCATCTCCAAACTGGGATCCAGTCTCTCTCCAATATTATGCTTCTGAACATCATACCCAAGAAACGCATCCAAGCCAACAAGTAAGATTCTAAATAAAAGGTTGTACATAATTGACAATTATTTAAATGGAGAAAGATGAACCAGGATGAGAACATTTGAGAATTTATGAAAAGCATACACTCAATCTACAAATAAATTCCTTTCATGAAATAACCTTGATTTTCAAAGTGACTCTCAATAAACAAACTGTACAAGAAAATGCAAATCAAAAGGTGAATGGGTTGCTACAGTCAATACTAAAGTAAGTTTCACAGGCTATGGCATACATCATAACAATTACAACAATATGATTAATTTTGCAACAGTAAGGATAGACTTTTTGGCTGATACCAGATGACATTTTTGTGCTGGACATTGTTCCTGTACAGTTTTTCCTTTTTTTTTTAAAAAAAAAGGATAAAATCATCTAAGGTACAGTAATTATTTTAATACTATTTGCATTAAATATAGTTTGCTAATTTCAAACATCTGAAAACACAGGTAGAAAGATGCAGTATGACACAAATAGGCAAGGATATAGGTGAACTCCCTAAATAATAAATTTCTCCCTATCCAAAAGCAAGATGACATACAATGTTGTGGAAATAATCTAATTTGCAATGACTGTTAGCTGCTCCTGAACAAAAATATTTTAAAATACGTATGTGTAATAAAGAATTTATCAATTTTATATCATTCATGAGTCACAATATGAAACTGAGAATTCCTCATACAGTCACATGAAGAGTGAAAAGAAGGATAAGGTTCAAAATTAAACACGAATGACATAGGGAAATAAAATATCCTACAGTACATATGCTTCAACCACACATAGGCCAAGACTTTTAAGATTTCCGAAAGGATGCTTTGGTTGGAAAGTTGAGCACAATTTAGCTTAACTCAGTTTACACATACCAAGCTGCAATAGTCACTCCTAAATTTCCAAGCTAATACAAACACCGGAGAAGAGCTAAACTCCCTACTTCTTGGAATATTTATATCAAAATGCAGGTAAATTATTTCAGACCCATTTTATACTATCTGATAGCTAGTTTTATAGAATGACCAACTTACACAATATAAAACATTATGTGTAGTGTGAGAAGTCTTAGATTTAAGAAAATCAAAGCCTGCATTGCTGAACACTACTAAGTCCCATTAATGGCACAGTAGATGCCTCTTTAGATTGTACATAACCTCTCAAAATAGAAATCTGAAGTGTAAATTCTGATGGCAATTTTGTTCAAATTTATGATTTCTAAATTGTTTACAAGTAGGCCTTTCTTAAATATTACCTGTAAATTCAAGGACTAGCTCCATTAAAATAAAAAAAAAGGTCACTTCATCCTCATGTTGTAGGATTTGAACAATACCATAGACAAAAACCCATATAAATCCAGAAGGCGGTGAACAGTAGGCACGTACATGAGCACGTACCCTATACAAATCTTTCCATAAGACCTGAGAATTTGCCATAAAATCCGACAGCACTTCAAACACTGTCAAACAAATTTAGTTCAGTTTTTAAATGCATCGAGAAGAAAAGACCACATAACTCTTCACAGATATGGACTCTGAGCTGATAAAATCTCATCCTCACTAATGATCCAGTGTTCAAGACTCACTTCAAACTGCAGAATATCAGCCTAACAGTTCATTGGATTCACCCACTAACCTGATGGTGACTAAGCTCAAAGTAGTACAGCAGCAAATCACTTAAGATGTGTAAACAAGAAAAGTCAACTGAGATGTTAAAACCTGCATTTCAGGACAACTGTTTGGACAATACACTGACTCACTACACATGGACAGCTCTCCATCCTGGACTGGCTAACCTACAGAAGGCCTCAAATGTAAAACAAAGCTTGAAAACCAAAAACAGAACAACACGTCGCCCCACCCCCCCCCAAGAAAAAAAAAAACAAACAACTCTCCATTACTTGTGAGAGCTGAAAGCATCAGGAGATCAGAACCTTGAGATCTAAAACTGAGCAGTCCATGATTAGTGTTACCTGATTACACCCTTTCTCACAAAACTCTATTCTAGACACAAGAGTTTAACTTTTACATATTATTTATATTTATATATATATATATTTTATATATATATATATTTAGAACACTGCATGGAAATCAGTTTTCAGCATTAAAGATTTAACAATTCCTCTGTTCCACAGGCCCTGAGGAGTTACTTCCCAGATCTCAACTCATAATGCTCTGCATGGTCATAAAGAGTATCAAGTATGACATAGCAGTAATAACAGTGAATACTACTACGTAGAAGTTACTAACAGAAACATAAATTTCCAACCCATCATATCACAGTTACAGTTATGAGCTAGTCAGCCATACAGATACCTTTTTACGTCCCCTGTGTTCTCGCTTTCCAGTCACTGCAAGCAATTAGTTACTAATACTGAAATATTGAAAAAAAGAGAACATAGCTTTATTTTCTTAAGAATCAGTATTTTCTTTTAGATTTTCAGTTATTTCACTCTGCTATCCTATGTATGTCTTCATCATACAGCAAATTTCTTAGCAACCTATACCCATATACATAGATATATGTGTATATAAAATATATATATACACACATACACCCATTTACCCAACCACAGGTTAATTGATTTTGTTGTTCACTGCCATAGTGGCTTCCCACTTCTACTCTCTCCCATTCTCTCACCCCATAAAATCTCATAATTATCTGAACCTAGTCTGATATATTTAAAAACAGGATCACAGTCTGCAGTAAAGAGAGCAATGAATAGCAAACCCAACACTGCCTTGATAGGATAGATTAAATTACAGCTAATTGAATTCAGGAGCTGTAGTTCACACACCAAGAGTACCTGACATGTCCTTGTAGTCTCTGTTTCTTCAAAATTATAGCATCATTGCTTACTATGAGTTTCACTTGCTATTATAGTTGACATGGCACACCTTTCAACAGAAATGTAATTACTCATTTTAAAGAATAAGCATTTCAATATAATTTATAATTCAGGACTTACTCTTACAGAAATAGTGCACAAGCACAAATGTGCTAAAATGAGAAGGCAGGGGCAGATATAAGGATCAGAAATTGACACAAAATCAATCTATCTGGGCCTGGTCATCAGTGCACATACAACCTAAATCAGTTGTAACTGAAAGTTATTGGTATCTGATGGTTATTAGTTTATCATCCACTAACACTTTTTACAGAAGCTGAAGCATGTTAAGTTTTCAGAAGCAAAGATAAAAGGCATACCTCTGCTCAGAAGAGAGACGAAATATGCCAAACAAGAAAGATTATTAGGCATATTAGATATTCTGCAGTTCTATGAAATTAACTGTAGTTTGCTTCGAATGCTTGCACGTTTCATAGGAACAAGCCACAGTCTCAGAAGGCAGGACAGAGACTGACAAAATTATTATTTCATATATATAAGTTCCTCCTACATCACTGATGGAACAGGAAACTAGCATTGCACTACGCAAAACGTACCTCCTCAGGAGGTACCAGAAGCAAGCTGTACCAGTGACTAATACAAATATCTTACTTCTTGACATGAAAATTAAATGTTGTCCTTCATAGTATTTGCCAGTACACAGTTAAGTACCATCAATGTTTAAAGAGTCCCAAAGCACCTGTTTTCACTTTACTGCCCTTTTTTAGTCAAGTCGAGTTTACTAAGTTCCTCAGTCTTTAAAATGAGGTCTGTGTATGACGTGCAAAACTCTTCAGAGATGTCTGTACTTTATGGTAAATTATTCAATAGTTTGCATCAAAAAAAGCACATTTGTCTTGCTTACAAAACTAAACAGCTATGCTGTGGAAGGATCTCCAAAGCAAAGTGATCAAACAGCACGACTTTCTTCCTTCTCTCTGCTCTCCTTCTCCCAAGTGTCCTAGCATTTCTAGGTTGGTTTATTTTGGGTTTTTTTCCCTGTTACTACAATCAAGAATCACATTTCAGAGAACTAAGGGAGGCCAAGCAACAAACTTGTGTTTGTTCTCCAGCAATGAAGCTCCTAACATCTCTATCAAAAATGAAAGCACATTAGGCTAGAAATCACAACTAGTCTGGGAGTATTTGGAGTTCCGAATCTCTCCCCAGCTGTTACATTCAACTGCCAGCAGCATTTTTTCCTCGGACAAATATTTTAAATGCCAAAACACGTGAAGATTAGAGAGAGGTTTATCAACGTACCTTATTACAGGAGATAAACTGGCAATATTTCATGCAAGAGTGCCCAACTTTAGGATGTCAGTGAATCCATAGCTGGCTTATTTCCACATAAAGCAATAACATAAAGTTGCTGACACTGCACATTCAGTATCAACTAGCAACAACTAAAATGTCAGATATACCTACCAAAACAAGCAGTTGTAACATTTTTTTCTTCACATACAATCATCTAGAATACGCAACTACGCTCCTAGCCAGACTTTCACTCTACTTGTTTTGCTCTGAAAAGAAACAATATTGAGGAAACACACAAACGTACCTAAACAAAATTAAGAGCGTCTCAAAACACCATTAAGTCCCCTTTCTCCTACTATCTTTTTCCAACGCCTTTTTTTTTTTTTTTAAGTAGGAATTGCAACATTCTGAATCAAAGTTATAGCCTCACCTGTGCATTCACCTCCATTACTGCCTGCCAGCCTTCTCTGACTGTTCATCCACTTTGGTAGTGCCCATTTCACTAAGAGCTCTCTTTAGTAAAATACAAATAGCAACCATGCAAAAGTAGTCAATACAATTCAAAAACAGTATTTAAAATTAACACAGAGGTGTGAACTCTTGTCTCCAAATATACAGTGTCAAACTATTTCACTTGCAATTACACATTTAAGATCAAGATTTAAAGATAAACTTATTTATATTGCAGGTCTTTATTACCAAGGTACGCTTCCAGGAAACCCTTAAAAGCAACCGGAAACAAGCATACTCTAAGCTACAGAATCAATAACTACAGAACTAACTCCTTCTTTAGGTTTAAGTTAGATGGGTTTACCTGCAGAGCTACCAGAAAAAAAATATATATTTCTGAGGGACCAGCTAATTAGCCACAAAGCCAGGTGTTTTCCACATTTCCCCCTTCCCAGTGTTGCTTCTCTATTTACTATTAGCACATATTGCAAGCTCTTCTCAATAGATAAAGAATCCGCTGGTAAGTAACACCACCTGCAGTATAGTACAATTCATACGTATTTCATGTTAAAAGGAATATTAAATATCCTTCCTAAACAGGATTTTGAGATTCTATTTCTCAATCTGCCTCTGATGTCAGGTTGAATATTCATGGAATTACACCCGAGCCACATCTTTGCTCAAATTCTGCTCACAAAATTAAATCATGTTACACTTTTTTTTTGGAGGGGGTGGAGGCAGGAAAGGAAAGACATAATTCCAAAATACCCTTTAGATTTCAGATGTCAAATACTGTTATTTAACAAAATGCACATTATCCAATCAGTGTCCTATCACTGATTTTCAGAGCATTGTTTTCCCAGAATTATCCCAGATCAAGTCAATAAGGTTGCACTCTGCCTAACCCATAGCTGACTGCAGTAGGCGCACTGAAAAATTTAGGCCTACCTAACAACAAAGCAGGCAAAAAAAAAAAATCCTCTCTACTGCCACCAAAATAAATCTTTTAGCTTGCAATAAGTGTTGCAGGTAAGAGGAGCTGAGATAATTGTAGAAACTCTCTTCACTTAGACATTTAGAACAAAGGATATAGTTTATTTTATTAAACACTTGAAAGGGATTGCTTCCATTGGCTTTACAGCATTAGGAATGGATGTGCCCCAATTTGTTTCTACTTTTCAACTGATGAAGGATGAAATGTATACAGCTGAAATCCAAAAAATTAACTTTAAAAAACCCTTTTTTTCCCCTCCCCAGGAGAAATATATTTCCACATCTTTTAAAATATACTGCATTAACTTTGGTGTTAGTTGTTCTTTTCAGATTCTTCCCAATCTCTTTGTTATCCTTCTAATGGTTCTATCTTGTAGGACACACTGTCTTTCTCACAGCTTCTTCACAGGTGGCTTTCCTAGCAGAAGAAAAAAACATGACAAAACCAACTTTAATCAAGGAAAATTTTCCATGAACAGATCCAAGGAATCACTGCTACTCACTGTGAAACTACTAGAAGAGATGCAGAGAGCTTTTAAACAGCATAATTTGAATTAAGTTGCAATACTGGGAAACTTTTAGAAATATTTTTAAATTTATTATATCCCAAATGACATTATTTCCAAAGACATTAATGAACGAGCAATTTCTACATAAATGGTTGCTAACATGAATTTCTTTTAAGTGGATTGAATCATGTCAGTGACTAAAAAAGAACAATGTTATTGATTCAGTATAACCTCTATACCCACCACTTCCTAACGTGATGACTGGGTGGGTTAAATAAAGACATACTGCAGAAGTCTTCATAGGCCTTTGAAAGTCACAAAAGGTAAAGCCCTCAGAACACAAATTCAGCACACTGACATGCAACCTGGAACATTTTGATGCAAGAGGGGAGAAGAATCCCAGTTCAGAAACAGACTGACCAGCAGCTGTCCTCACAGTTTGTTCTCCAGGGACAGACAAGGAGTTACCCACTAATCTTCCTGAAAACAAAATAACATTTTACAATGCATACTTTGAAGTTATTTTTGGCACGCCACCCAAATTAAAACTGTACAGGCTATCATCTCCCACACCCAAGAGGCTGTAAGAAGCCAATACCAAGCTGGTGAAAGAGGTCTGAGCCTAGAAATGCGCGTCAGTTTGGGGGCAGGTGGCTAGAGGAGTCTGCTATTACAGGATTCAGAAGTTTCACATAAACACAGTCAGCTCCCAGCCTCTTATTTTCTATAGTCACCATCCATATAGCTATTACAGTCCATCCTAATTAGTAGACCAGGAAAGTAAAAATCTTACACCCAGTTTAGCTGGTTTTGAAGAGTGTATGGAGGGACAGATCTTCACATCTACCGAAAGAATTTTGCAGCATTTAATTTACTGACCGGAGCAATACCTGAGAGGCATAAAAAACAATACCAACTACAGATTTTGCTTTAATCTAGAGAGCTCCCTGCACCTTCGACAATAATGGCAGTATCATTACCATAACTACTTCAGATTGCTCAGAGTCCACATATTCCCTAATAAAAACAGAATAACACTTAAGGAAATGCCAAGAACGCTGTGTAAGCTATATTTTAATGAAGAACTATTCCAAAGCTCATAAAAAATACTGCATAGTGGGTACCTTAAATGCTCACTTTATACGATTTTGGTAATAAACTGTTACCTCCTTTGTAAGAATCATGTAAAAAAGAAAATCCCAAATCTTGGGAGCTCCACAGGCTTTCCTCTTGTATTAGACAATGTCAGAGATCATACAGTCATATTTTCCAGGCAAAATAATGTATTGCATTGATAGCTTTAGTGCTTTTTAAAAGTATGCGTAAGACAATGCCAAAAGTACACAAGAAAAACAAATGTGCATCTAAGTCACAAGTTACAACTGCTAATAATAGGTAACTCAAGGCGAAAAGCTATATATGAACTTTCTCAAGTACTCCAATAAATACAACATAAATCATTATACCTGAATTCTTGCAAATTACATGGTAGAATCAAATTAACAAATAACAGATATGTGACACTTCATGAAAAAATAGCTCAGAATCAACCCGTTAAGGATGTCAAATATAACCTAGTAAAAAAAAAAAAATTGCAACATGCTGTACGAGTAGTTTGTAGAAACAGAGATCTGCTAAGTGCTATAGATAGTCAGTTAAGAAGTCCTATACATGCTGACAGAAAATGAGCAGACTTTTCCGTATTTTCACTCTTCCTACATCAAGGTGTAGAATTGTAGAACTTGTTTTATGAGTTTATATAAATTTAAATATATATGCATATATATACATAAAATTTATAATACAACAGAGTAAGCTGTAGATGGTATCCAAACTGAATATCCAGAAAAGAAACATGAGCAAAGAAGATTTTACATAAAAATTAGTCAGTTTTAGACACCATACCCTCTTGGCATAAGGGCTACGAAACGCATTGCAAATGAAATAAAACCATATAACCAAACCATTTTTACTCTGGTACTAAATAAACACACCTCAACAAATAAAGAGTCACAAGACTAGATATGCAGATACTTCACAAAATATTCAAATTGCCCGAGGGGTGCAGTTCAGATTTACTTAACTATAATATAGGTCAAATTGAGCTGGACTTCCCTGCTTCATCAATAGACTAAGAAAGTTGAGAGTCAAAGCAAGACATTAGTAATGGTTCCAGATTAACCCAACAGACAAGCCTAACATTCCACTGCCATTGGTATTATACAGAAATATGTTATACTATGCAGTTTAGTCACGTGGAAACGATGCTTTCTTCATCAATTTTAATGTGTTTCAGTTATAAATAAATAAATAAAACACATACTAGCGATTTGTTTGACGTTAAGTGTATTGAAGCAGACCAATTCAGTCCCTGGAGAAAAATGACAAGACATGTACACAAATATTACTGCAAATCAATTAACAGACCAGCTATCAGCTGCTCCAAGCTGGGATGGGAGCAAAGAAAGAGGGCAGCCAAGCGGCAAGTTTTCATGAACAAATGCCACAGATCACCACAATTTAAGACTGGACAGGGCAGCTGTCAGAAATCACCAGAAGAAAATTTGAGCACCCACGCACCTGAAGAGCAACTCTGCAATGCAAACATCCTCAAACTACCTTAGAATAGGTATAGATATTAATATAAATCTTTCAGCATGAGCATTACACAGCAGCTCAGGCAAGCTTATTTTACTAACACAAAAGCACAAACACTTTAGCAATATAACTAGCAGTTGTATTGAAACTAAGTGAAAGCAGTTTCAGTCTAGTTTAGGTATGTCTAAAAAGGAGAACTGTAATGGTATATTCCACAACATATATATGTCCAGGAGAGCACACCCTGAATACTTCTAGTATCCTAGAACTTACAGTTTCCACACTTTCCCCTGCGCCAGTCATCTTTTGGTCTTTCAGTGAAAGAGCTTATGTATTTACAAAGAACAGTTAAGTTGCTTCAATTAAATTGTAAATTCACAAAAGTTAGAGTTCAGTAAAACTGTGGCCCTTAAGCTTTTGTTTTTACACAGTTTAAGTTAATCCTCATAATGAGATTGCTACTTTAATATTTTCAGAACACTCTTCAGAGTAGAGCAAGCTGTTTTCTTTAAGCTCAAAGAAATTTTCCAAAATGATAAATCTGCATTATTCTCAGAATATTTTTTCTGTTTTTTCGACTACCAGTGGGTTCAGGGCAAAAGTGCTCACAGAAACACTGTATTTATTTTACATCCTGTCCTTCTAAACCTTTAGAAAACAAACATCACTCATTGCTTCAGAGGTAACATCTTTTCAAACACTAGCCACTGAAATCCCTCAAGAAAGAAGTCTTTAATTTGCCAACTTAGTCTTACCATCACAACTGAAATTATTTCAATAACCTTGAAATATCTTATTTACCCAAAACTGTAAACATAAAAGCACAAAAATTTGAACATTAATTTTACCAAAATTAACGCAAGACTACAGTTATCAACAGAAATACAATAATGTCACTGATGTGTTTTTTGAATATTTTCTCATTCTGTAACATTCCACTAACATTCCAAGACTACAGTTATCAACAGAAATACAATAATGTCACTGATGTGTTTTTTGAATATTTTCTCATTCTGTAACATTCCACTAACATTCCAAATATAATGTGTTTTGCTAGCTACTCTCACAATTTACTCACCTGTCTCTTGTTAATTTCCTTAGCACTCTGAATTTGCAGTCCATAGTAAAAAAGAGGCTACACTAGGAGAAAATCTCTGATTCACATTTAGTATTAAAAACCAGTAATAATAAACCAGTTCGTATTTCAAATAAAAACTGAACCAGTGCTCTAATGTGAGGTGCAAACAGTGGTTGAAAGAAAGAACATGGTATCATGTACCTACCCCCCACTTTAAAAACAAAAAAAGTGGGGAGGTAGGTACATGGTACAATACATACTTGTTTTTTAAAAAAAAAGAACACACTTGTTCATTCATTTGAGAGTGTCTTCCTGGGGGAAAACAGAATTACAGTTTTGAGAATTGCTCTTCCCTATCACCTGAACATCCCAAGTGCACACTAACACACATTACTGGGCAAAATTTTACATACCAACAACTTTGAAGCTGCTAAAAAACCTCTAAAAATACATACGAATGGGAGGATGCTTTCCCAAGCAAAGATGCCATGTTAAACTACGCCGAGTAGTACGAGCTAATGCTGCAAATGTTTTACACTGATAAGTATCAACAGTAAGGGAATTGTATTGTTTCACCTAAACTAATTTGGTTAAGAACCGCTTATGCCCAGACAAGCCCTTGAAACGTAAACACAAAGTTCCCATCTTTTACTTCACAAAAATTCACTCTTCCTTGCTGTGTACACATCTATGCCTCTCACAACAAACAAAAGTGGTACATAAACTCCACCACCCTTTTCTTTCTTCTGATATTTACATATTGCATATCACTCTTTAAGTGCACCAAATCAGGATTAAATGCACTTTAGCCTGGGATTTATTTCCCTAAGTTTTCATGACGTAAAAGCCAAAATATCAAGACGTCCATCCCCAAAAGTCTGCTCTCCCTGTCCAGACATGCAAACTCAGGAACCTAAACATAGAAAAAGTGAGCCAAGTCCTTAAGAGCCTATATGCTGTCAATTACCAGTATTTTTAGTTCATATTTATTCCTTTGAGAGACAGAAAATATTTTTCAACAGTATCTTCACCTGGAACATTAGTGTTATTTAAGCATAAACTTGGCAGGGGTAAGGCATGGTGTTAGATGCTTTTGATTTTGAGGGAGACGAGTTTTGCATGCTGCTTATTTCTGAAATATTAGCACTAGTTGGGTTCCAGATTATTTGATTATTTGCATTGCACCAGGCAATTTTGGGCATCTCTGGGCTATTTATAGGACTTAACAGATTATTTCTCTTCAAGAGCTGTATTTGAGTGTCAAAGCCCATTCTATAACATACCATCAAGTTCACAACATCAGAGAAAGAATTCTGCATTTCTTTCTGTGATCAGTTAGATATTTAAATAAGATTAAAGCAAAATAAACGGGTGACAGGCAAACAGTAGCCATTTACCTTAACATTGATTTTAAACACTGAAGACAGAAAAGCAGAAATGTGAACTTTCAGTTTTCACACACTCAGACTTATTCCACATACTCTTGCTTTTCTGACCTTTCCGAAACATGAAACAGGGTATTTGTTTCACTCCATTTTTTCCAGCCTAATAAGAACGAGAACCTAATGGGAAAGGACCTGTTGCAGACTACTCCACAATAAACATTATGCTACTAAAATTCACCTGAGTGGTGGATAACAGGAAAAGCAAGAGAAGAAATTTGAGTCACACCTGGTCATTTTCTCTCGAGAAGATCAGCTATAACAATACGGGAGGATTTATTTTGGGACAAGTATGATCTTGCAGGAGGGGAAAAATGAAGCAAGAAAGACATTTCACTGACAGAGAGTAAAAACAAAAACCAAGTCAGTTAGCTTTATGACTAAAGTCTCAAAGATGTACAAGAGTAATGGTAAATTCAGGTCACCATTACAGTCACCACATTCAAACCATGTTTTCTTTCAAAACTTGTGGTATTTAAGGACATTGAGAAGTAAAATCATGGATTATTATGTATCATTTCAGTTATCAAAAAAGGTGACAAAACAGGAAAAAATGCTCACACATCCCTTAGAATATAATATTTTTAAACAGGTGAGGACCTTGGTCATGAAATCAACAATAACACTTGGCAAGAAACCGAACTAATTTGAGCCCCATTAAAAGAAAAAAAAAAAAGCCAAAAAAACAACAAACCACTAGTTCCTTGCTAGCAAAAAACTTAGCTATTCTGGTGCATAATTTTTCACTTTGACTATGCACAGGGAAAATAGCACTGTAATGTCCTATACAGGAACAGATTCCCTCTTACAGCATTAGACTACATTTGTGTACCTGCTGTCCTGCTGATATAATGCCATTTGAAACACATTTGGCTGGCATATTTTCTGCGTGAATACAGTGAAATTAAGTATTTAAAAATATATTGCGCCTCACTTTTCCCATGTACTTTTTAAAACTTTCCCATGCTTATAAAAATTGAAATACTGGTTTACCCAATGTTTTATTCTGCATTTGTTTACTGTAAAGCACTTCATGGGAAGAGTTGTTTAAAAGAATCTTTACATATGAAAATATTATTATTATTTCAATCAATTGAATAGATTTACAAAACCCAATTTACATTTATAAAGTCTGCTATGGAATTCACCGCGGTTTGAAAAAAGGGCAGGAAACTGATCTTACAGGAGAGAGGGCAAGAATGAGTTTGTGATCTTTTTCCTCCTAGAGCTCTCTTCCTTCCCACTTCCTTATTACCATACTTTTCATTTAGGAACATAACATTTGTTCTTCCAATTTCACCTACCCAAAAGTGAAGAATTATCTTCTGGTTTTCTTGAACTTACTATTCTAGTTTATCTGAATTACTTCTTCATTATAGCATAACTGAAAATTTAGTATCTCCATTTCAGAATGTATGTCAGGTGTCCAGATGCAGCCAGTCTGGTGACTGGAAGAGGAAGGATGCTCTTGCTCATCAAAACCAAGGATGACTGAGAAACTATGCCACGAGTGTTCATAGTCTCTCGCTTCCACCAACCAGACCTACAAAAAGTTTGAAAATGGGTTCAGATAAGCATGGGTGGGCCATGAAACTTCAGTAGTTAAGCTTCAATGAACATGGTGGTCACAGCATATAAATTTTTGCTTCTGTGCAGCACAGAACAACCTCAGTACTGGCACAGCTGAGTATGTAAAAATCACCTGAGATTCACACAATGCTTCAGTCTGGTCTGAGCAGCAGTTTGAGTGTGCTGAGCAAATATGCGTATTTCAGCCCTCCTTTGAAAGGAAAATTAATTCAAAAACAGAAGTGGACAACCAGGCACCTTCAATAGCTCCAGAGCAAGAGCTCTCACCTGTCATGTAAAAAGACTAGATAAAAAAACCATACACCTCAAAGGTTCAAAGCCATATCTTCAAACCTCTCAGGAAGCACCCCCAAAGAAATATTCTTCCTGTTCAACCTCTCTCAGTGCCAGAAACTAGTATGCACCCCACTCCTGTGCCCTCCCCAAGCCCGTAACTTCACTTCATCAAATAAATATTATGCCACTTCCCCCAAAAGCATACCCGTATTCTAGTCTCTGCTCCCAATGCCTTTCACCAAAGTGCCCACAAACATCAGAACAAAGTTTGAGTCCAGGGATGTTTGAGGGAGATAAATGGCCTCCCAATCACTATGCTAAACTGTTCTCCCCTTTTGCTCTTTCTTCCCTCACAGTGAGTACTTTGCTAAGCCAGGCACAGTGTCCAACAGAAATCACAGAGAACACGTCCAATCCAGCCTGCATTATGGTGGTCAGGTTAACAGAGATTTTAATCCTCTTAGACTATGAAGGATTTTTAAAACAGTAGCTATTATATTTAAAGCAGGTACTGCTTCTAATTATTTTTATTTTTACATGAACTTTATTCCAGCCTCCAAGAGAAGGTGCCTAAAGTCAGGAATGACCACAATCTCACAGACCCCAATGTCATTTTGTTACCTTAAATATTCCTCAAACAGCTGTAAGAGCATGAAGCTCACCTCTCTATTTTGCCACTTTCTCAAGCTGTGAGTTTCCAAGGCCATGCTGTTTCTAAACCTGGGTATGTCTATAAACAATGATTCCAGCAGAGAAGATATCAGAACTTCCTGTCCCATAATTTCTGGGTATCCCCCTCCCCTCCACAAACATCTCCAAATATCTCAGAGCACATAGCTTTCGGGAACCTCAGCAGAAAGAAAATGGCTTTTCTTATCACAGCAATCAAACTGCAGATGACTCTAAATTACTGTAGTGCAATTGATGACAATACATTAATCTCATCTATTTGTGCAGGGAGATCAAAACAGAGGATAGGGCAATATTGACTTAAACCACTGCTAAAAAAAAACCCCACCCTGTAGATATACTCTTTCAGTTCATGTGTTATAAACCTAAACTGTATTTAACTAACTTAATTAAAAAAGGTTTAAGCCAAGCAAAAATGAGCTTTTCAAGCTAAACTACACATCTACATAGCATTCTGCACTGACTTAACTTGCAGCCCATTTAACTCAGGAATGCAGTGTAGCACGTTAGCAGGTGTGAGCAGCCCAACCTCACAGATGCACCACAGATACATTAGCAGGGTACTGCATCTTTTATAAATTCTGCCACTCAGAGGCAGGTATAAATGTGTTCAGTTTCAGTATCACTTTGAGGCTGCTGTATTGCTTCCTGGTCAGGAGCTAGATCCCTTCCCTCCTCACAGCCTTCTACTGAGGCACACAGGCATATCATAACTTCATTTTAAAACCAACTTACAATAAGCAAGCTCAGCTTTTTTTATAAGCTAAGGCCTTACGTACGTATCTGTGCACATTTTTATACCCTTCAAGTTTTGCATTTTATCTTCCTTTTCCCTACAAAACAATAAATGCCATTGTTCATCACAGATGCAAAGAATGGTCATCTTCTCAGACAGAGCTATCTAAGAAGAAAAAACCAAGCTGAGGAAGGCAGAAAAGGGACACTGTTCTTTAAGTATTCTCTCAGTGCCCTGATAGGCAGCTATCAGCTCCTTTTATATCTTATTCCCTTCTCTGTCTTCATTTTTTTAAGCCTCTCTCTACACTTTGTAGAACCACAACATTCCTCCTCCTTAACCTCTAAGGAGCACCTTAAAGAACACTCTAAATAAAGATATGCTGTTTAAAATTGACACCAGGATTATTTCTGCGTTTCTTCATTGGCCTCAGGAACTTTTCTATAACTGTTTTGCTTTCTTTAAAAATTTCTATTTTTCTGCAGCCTGTGCTTCACTTGAAGTCATAATCCTGTGATGACAATTGTAAATGTTGTAATAGCAACTAGTCATGATGTAACAAACAAGATCAACCACTTCTGGTGGAAAAAAGGCATCAGAAACCTTTCAAGCAGTCTCCTAACAATCTCAATTAGTTCCTCAATAAAATTCTTGTTCACATTTCAAATTGGAAAAACTATCTCAAAAAACAACGTACTTCAAGAGAAGACAACATGTTCTTCACCAATCGCAACCTCAAGCTTTCAAAGTCCATTTTTAAAGACCCATTAAAACCATCAAATTCACTAAGAAAGGGTTTAAATCGCACATTTTTAGATGAAAAAAAAGCTTAGGGAAAATGAAGGTTTACAGCACTTACTGTAATAAATCTAACCAAAAGTCACATAAAGAAAAAAAGAATAAAACGTCCATACAGTTAAACATACAAGCCTTCACACCAGGTGCAAAACCGCCTGTAATTATACGCCCGCGCGTTCAAACACAACGCACAGATACAGGGGATATGAACGCAACGAACATCATCACTGATGCTTGAAATGCCAGTTTATTAAACACACGCTTTTACTCCGCAAGGCCGCTGACTACGGGCAGTTTTCAGTAAGGGTGGTAGATGTGAGATGCGATCTCGCCTTCCACGAAAATTCTACACACGAAGAGCATCTTTGCATCATCATTCATGGCAACAGCGAAAATGCGCTCAGCTGCGCTCAGCTAACCGGTCTGATCTCCTCACCGTCCCGACAACTACATTTCAGCGTTGAATTTTTTATCGCGATGTAGGTACAAGAAGATAAACCAGCTCAGTCGGGTTTCGCACCAGAAGGTCTTCAGGCTTCAGCAGCGCCGGTCCCCGCCGCGCAGGGGACGGGCCAGATCCGGCCACAGGCCCGTCCAGCTGCAGCTCACGCCGCGACCCGGCAGCCCGAGCCGGTGACAGCGGCA
>Ga0065711_1039367_pt1 | contig 17909 bp, 8 predicted proteins | sample Hoacrofraction12_FD_59098 | JGI IMG/M metagenome (GOLD analysis project Ga0065711, IMG submission 59098) | Hoatzin crop microbial communities from Cojedes, Venezuela - Epithelial fraction 12 v2 (version 2) | ecosystem: Host-associated > Birds > Digestive system > Esophagus > Crop | place...
TATTTGTATCATTGTTGTTCCTGTTTCCCTCTGTTTGCTGTTCTGTTAAACTGCCCTTATCCCGACCCACCGGTTTCTGCCTCTTTCTTTCCATTCTCCTCCGCACGCCGGCAGCGGGAGGGGCGGCCGCGTGGCGCTTTTGTTGCCGGCGGCAGCCGAAACCAAAACAGTGCTGTTAGAATTGAGACTACAAACAAATCCAGTGTCACAGAACTGGGGAAATGGGAGAGTAAGCCAAAAAAGGTAACCTAGCCTGGCAATGTCAGACCTTCTAAGATGGTGACTGTGCAATTCTTTCGAAGTCAATGTGACGACACAGAAGGTTTCAATGGGGCACATGCTTAAGAATCTTGCTGACCCAGGAATAAACACATCGATTTTGGTAATGTGATGCTGACTCAGTGTCCCCTGTGTGTGTATAAGCTCACTCAATGTGCACAGACTGCTGCTGTATTGTTCTGCAGCTACTAGGTGTAGTAAATTTATAGAAGAGCAATAAAGCAAACTTGAAATCCGCTGTTACATGATGCAAGATTCAGCTTGTGACAAGGACCTTAAGATCTTTTTTTCAGAGTAAATCTGGGAAGGCTCACACAATTTAGAAGTGCCCTACAGATGTATTCAGTGCAGGCTTGTAAGATATGCAGACACGCAGTGAGATGCTGGTCTATGAATCATTAATATTCTCTTACACGCTTACATCTGAAGTAAGCCTGAAATTAAGTTCAAAACAGTGACAGTGTATGTGAGAATGCTCCATTTCTCCCATGTCCCTGCTAAATCTCTCCATGAAGCTATCACCATGATGGAAGTGTTTAATAAACTAAATCTGGATGATACGTATGCATCAAGTCAATGGAAATTCTTCATACACAAAATCAGGCAAATAGAAAGTACTCAGTTGCCACCGTAAACCAGCCGCTTATGGATAAGTTGGTGTAACAGAGAAGGTTGGTAAAATAAAACTTACCCAGCTCTCCCCAACGCACTTCTAAGACCATGACACTGCCATTTTTAAGATTGCTAGTTGGAATGACTTCTAGGAGACTGCAAACAGTGGTTGCTGTTTCCAAACCTCAGTTTCATAAAGAGACTCCTAATTTCTAAGAATAGTACTAATAATTACACCAAATAAAGTAGCTGAGTACAAAAGAAAAAGTAAACACGGCCTTATTCAACCTCTGGTAATTTTCTTATCTTAGATGCATCCCAAGTCGATGAAATGCCAGCAGAAATATTTTGTATTAATGGCCTTCATCTGATTAGAAGCTTAATTCTGTTCTTCAGCATTAATTTACTCTAAACCTCAGGCTAGTTTTGAGAGCTGCTTATCAAATGTGTGCTAGCTAGCTCACAGAGGAGACAGGAGGAATTCCCAGGTTAGGAGGGCTCACATACTTGATATAGAAAAATAAAACATTTTTTCAATTCAGTGTCCTATTAATTTTTTTTTTAAATAAGCCACCTGCAAATAGGGCAGTTTCAATTAGTTCAGAGGCCTGCTGCCACCACGCAGTACTGAAGGAGCACTTCTTCAGAATTTCCTGTTTCTCTGACACATTTAATTTGGACCATTGGTCTAGGTCATGGATAAAAACACTGTGAGTCACAGGTTTAAAATTTCTAAAGTTCTTCCTGTCCTAGGTATGTAAGTGTTCTTGTGTCTGTGTGTTTGTATACTCTGTGCTGTTCTTACATTTTCTACATTTTCAGACCATATTCTTAACAAGGAGAAAACTCAGACAAAATATAATGACCAATTCCATGCTTTGACTATTATAACAGAGATTTACCCACAATCACTGAAAAAAGAAATAAATCCCAGGCTTCAAAAGTTTATTTATTTTCTCAACTATGTAAACTGAGATAGAGTAAAGAAGAAGGAAGAACCCATCAGGACCTTCAAAAGCAATGGTGGATATTGGAACGAAACAGAAAAATAGGGTTCAGTCTACCTGAGTGAACATGACTTACAAGTGGGAGCTGCAGTGCAGCTTTAAATGAGCTGTTCGTAGCACAGCAGTGTAGAAACGCACCACAAATAACCGGAACTCATTTTCTTAGAACTGACCTTTAGTCAGATGGTTATTTACGGTGTTTCCCCTGGGAGGAGCATCCTGATTCCTCAAGTAGACAGCCTGGTTGGGGAAAAATGGGGCATGGGCAGAACATTTGCTCTGATCTTCAGTACCAATTTAACAAAATAACTTTTCACATGTTTTGGCAGTCACTCATGCCACAGTCAAAAACAAGTTTTCTATAAACCTCTTGCACCTCCCACAGAAAGACTGGGATGGGACGTGTAGTTTAGACTCAGACTACTAACCGTACATACATCAGATCAGAGGGTTGTACCATTGCACAGGCATGTCCACGAGTGGTGAGTTAATACTGAAAATTTGTGAGGAAGGAGCTTATCACAACCACCATAGCTTGAAAACATGAAACAAAACAAGCGTTTACTTCTGCCAGTGCAACAGCTTTGGGAATTGCTCTTGTACACTCTGCAACAAAGGACAGAGAGAAACAATTGCTGTTCAGAAGACAGGATCCCTCCCTGGCAGACAGACATAGCTGAAAATATGCCATTGCTTTTGGCCCCTCTGCAACTTCCACAGCATGCTAGTTCCTCTATTTGGGAGTACATCTGAAGAGGGACCATATTTTCACTAGGAACAATAAAAAAATACATCATCTTATCTTTAACCTCATCATGTCATAGGTAGTTAATTTGTTTGCTTCCTAACAAAAAGGTAAATAAGCCTGACATAAATATTTAATCTGCAATCTTTCCCTCTTGCCAATATGTGGTTGGTTTCTCAGAGCAAGAGCAGCCGTGCCATTGTCAACAACAGGCCACTTGAATTACTGCGAGCCTAGACTAATTCCACTGAATGTAACACTCCTACATCTGTCCTTCATCGTAGCTGTTCCCCTGGTGCCAGCTGGAAAGGCTTGCTCATGTTGGTTCTGCAAGCCAAGGGTCAGCAAACAGCCCTAGTCACACTCCCTCCCACCTCCCCTGGCTCATCTCCCTTGGATGATTCTCCTACAGGGATACAAGAACAAGTGGTGGTAAACACACAGATAGCTATGTGCCCTCCAGAAACCACTGAGCAGAAATAGCTCTGCAACAGTGAAAAACAGGGGGAACAGAAACCCAAGCTGGTTCAGCAATTTCAGAAGTTAATCCAGATTCAAAGTGGTGTGTCAGGAGCGGCATCTGACCCATCATCACCTCAGAGTGATGATATTAAATCTTTCATCTTGTAGCCCTTACTGTATTCTCCCTTTTGCCAATCAGTCATGCAAAGCCCCTGATATCATTCTACAGATAATCATGCCATTTATCAGCGAACCCATTTTCTGCACATGACCTTCTCCTTAATATCTAGCTGGCCTTGGTCAAACTCCCAATTAAAGAGTCTTCCTTCATCAGTAAACTGTTTATAAAACACATTTTAGCATAACAACACAACGGTCAAGATGCCAGCAGTCACTAAAAGCAGGTTTCATGCTCTGTACTAGGTAGCTGTTTGTTTCTCTAGCTGCCTACAAATTTCACAGCTCAACTAATAATGCATGAGAGCAGCTAAATGTAAAGAAAGTTACAACAAACTGAACTATAATAGCTTTTTATTGCAGGTTATGTTGCCAGTGTCTGGAATCCTGGAAATATTAATGATCCAATTACTATTATTGCAAGTAATTGCACTTATCACAGTGAATTATTCTCTTTTAATATTTGGCTGCAAAAGAAACTGTCTATATAAATTATCTAGAGCATTCCAGAAGACAAAGATTTAATCAGAAATCAGTCAGCATATATGCACTTTGAATTTAATAATAAGAAACTGTCAGTGCAGGTAGAAAATTTCCCAAGTTATATTTCACCATAGTTACTAGCCTGTTAGAAGAATATGAAATACTATCTTAAAAATCCCTGTGACCAATTGACTACATCTGTCAACTTGCCTTGAAAGATTAACTTAATTATGTAGAAAGGGGGAAACAGAGTTGGTAGGATTGGTAGGATTTAAAACTCTTTGATGTACATTTCTTAAGTGCTGAGATAGGGCAGTTGAAACCACATATAATACTATGAAAATGTGCTGTTTAATGTAAATGTCATGCACACATCATCTTTGAATGGAAAATGTTACAAAATCCTTGACCAAGCTGGAAGTTATCTCAAAGAGGTCTTATGAAAAGATGTTTTCCTACATCTTGTTATTGTAGGACTAAGATATCTCATCAAAGTTAGTGGGAAATAAGCTTGTGGTGAAAATCTAGCACTTGCTCATTTTTCTGAACTGACACCTATGTGTTTTCTATTTCTTCTCAGCTAATAAACTCCACTTTTCTTGGGTCCCCAAGTTTATGAGGCCAAATTCGGAGATCTTAGACACCACACGTGACTTACAGTTCCCAAACCTACCAAAACTATGGTCTAAAAAAGCCTCCTCATATGCCACCAGAAGGTGGAGGTGCCTCAATTTACCACCTGACTCCCTAGTGTGTCTTTACAATTTTCTGGGCACCAGGAGATGTGCATATCCTCCTTATCCAGAACAGCCCCGTTTGGGGAATTTTAAGGGCTCTGTTCTGTTTAAGCTGACTGGGGCTCCAGAAAATAGACACTCTCTCGTATTTATAGCGTGTCCTCACAGAATTCCTACCTTCTAGCCTCTTTTTATAGTCAACGGAGAGAGTGAGGCAATTTGAAGCTACCATTCGTGATCCATAAAGATGTCTCCTTCAGAACTGAACCACAGGACATGAAAGTGAGCGTTTGCCTCCGCTGGTGATGAGAGGAGACCAGCATGACTGAAATTCTGTGTGGACACCAACATTTGAGCAGATGCCTCTCAGCTCCATATCTAATGCACTCAGGACACTAACACCATTGAAACAACTTGTAGATACTTCATGCGCAGAGAGTAGATTTTGTAAGGCAGTAGATTTGATAGTGACGGCAGTTCAGGTTAGATCTGTTATGCTTAGTTTACCCTCATTTTGAGGAGAGAGAGAGAGAGAGGGGAAATACAGACATAAAATTCATGTCACACGAGGAAAGTCTGAAATGTTGAATGTGATATTTAACATTGGAGAGTAAATTCAGAATTTTTGAAGGTTTATGGCATTCTAAAAATTCCCTCAAAAAAAAAAAAAAAAGAAAATCAAAGTGAGGAGATTATTTCCTCCCTGAAATATTTCATTATGACTAGACTGCATCAGGTTCTTTAGCTGTCCTTGAATGCCCAGTATTTTTTTTTACTTTCAAATCAAAATGTTTGTCTCAGACCCTGAAGCACAACCAAATAGTTTCTGCTTGTTGCATCTCAGGCCATTTGTAGCTGTAAAATTATGGCAAAAGAAAGAATTTTGCCAAGTCAGGCATTAAAGGGAATTGTAATACAAGGGCAAGTTTTAAAAGAATTTTTTCCAATGTATTGTTTAAGCCAGATCAGAAGAAACTTTTATCAACAGCATTACATTGCATTTTTATCAGGTCATGTAACAAACGTGCCATCTTAATTTGACCTCCAGACACACTCTGTTTAGTTGGACGGCTGGCTGCTGACTCCTTTCTATTTAAAATGCAGATATACAACCTGGCGTAGAAAAGCAATCAACTAATATAAAACCTACAAGTGAGCTTCTATACTAGAGTGACAAAGTATTGTAAAGAACAAAACCTCTTATTTTAAATACAAATTAAGAAATATTATGCTCTAGAGAAACAGTGCAAAGAAAAGTTTAAGAGAGAACAATAAAAGATATAGTATGATTTAAAGAGTGCTTAGAACTGCAGGAACAAGTGATATTTCCTGTTACACTAGCACAATTTTATTTCATGGAGGCTAATCTGGATTTGCTTGTTATTGTTCAAACCAGACGTCATGATTCAGAGAACATGAGTTCTGAAGGTCTCCCAGAGACTTACCAACAAGACTGGCTTTTGAGGGAACGATCCCTTCACTGGAACCTCGGAAGGGGTCTTAATGTGCACGCTCACGTGTGAAGCCTTTCAGAAGACCTCAGGGCTGAGAGTGGGATCTTCAGAGGGACAACACGCTGCTGAGAGCAAAGGTGACTGCAACACAGGAAACTTTCCTCCCGGGCCGCAGCGTGTTTTTTACAAACATTAGCAAATCATCACCTACTACACCTCTTCACCTTTGCCTATTTTAAAAAACAAGAAACTGACACTTAATGCAGTCAGATGAGTCTACTTACAGGAGGTCAGCACAGTAGTTTCCCCCCCCCTCCCACACTGCAGCTCCACAGCTAGGTGTGGTATCCTCGCTCGTCATTTATGTCACTTTTCAGAAGAATGTCTCTACCTTACTCATACTGCCATCACATTGTCTGGTTTACTCAAACCTAGATTAATCTGGTTACTGCTCACTTTGAATACTGAGCTGCTAATGAAGTTCCCCAGGTAAAATGCCACAGAATTCAAAGATAAGAAAAGGAACTATAGACCATACAATTACTTTTATGAGGGAAAAAAGCTAAAAATAATCTCCTTTTCAAAGAGCTTATTCATGTTTTCTCCATCATATCAATGCTTTCAAAATATACAGTGCTACGTAGCTGCTATTACTGTACCTAAACCCAAGCTACTCAGGTTTTCATAAAAAAACTCATTCCAAGAAAAACCTAAAGCACAATATAAAAAAACCACACTCTTGAGAGTTTTTATGAAATGGTTTCACAAAATACATACACATACCTGTTTTACACTTTCTCTTTTATTTTTACTTCCTCACTTTACACATACACAGACTGCGTTTTTCCATGGAGTTATCAATGCAAGATAAAGCAAAGCAAAGCAAAACAAAACCACAATAAATACTGCTTGCTTTGAAAGAGGAAAATCAAAGCAAAATTCAGTACCTGATGAACTCCTTTCCCTATTGTTTCAAAAGTAAGAGTACACCATGGAAGAAAGCACTCTGCTTTCTCATTTAATTCAGCCGGTAAGCCTCCCAAGGGGAAAGGATGTCTGACTTACAAACACCTCGGGAGTTCTCAGAATTCTTAAAGCATTTAGTTGCTTTATTCGTCTTGTCCTTCATTCATGAGTTTCACATAATAAGGTTAAAAAACAGCCCAAGTCTTGACAGGCAGGTTTGTGTGTGAGTTAAACTGCTATGGCTTTCAGTTCTTGCTTTTCACATGGCAAACGGGGATAAATTCTCTGTATCTTTAATGATGCTAAAATGTACTTAGAAATAATATCTGAAAAAATCAGGCAGAAGGTAACAGCAAGAATGTTTCTGTTCAGTGATTTTTCTTCTGCACTGTAAAAATGCTTGCTGTATAGACCTAAAAGGGACTTTATTTTGGGAGCATATTTTTGTAGTGCAGTGGTGCAACATCATTTGGTTTGACTTTTAAATTTGCTTTCAGACATTGTAAAGTTCTTCAGTTCAGTGGCATTAATTTTCATTTTAACTGTAAAGTAAAATTCCCATACATTTATCCTAATTCCATCAAATTTCTATCTCTTCCTAGGGAGGCTTTTCTTTACCTCCCTTGTATAGATTGTCTCCACCTGCTTGCAAGTGTTTAACAGTAATCAATAGACATTAGAAGGATGGGTGCCTTCCTCTCTGCAGAACAGAAAATATGCAAAACACGTTCTTGCCCTTTGAGACACTACACACCATAAAGGCTTTCTGAGCATGCTAAATGAACTAAAAGAACACCAGAAATGTTCAACTCTAAAATTTCCCATGAAGAGCTACCACATTTGCAACGCCCTTTATTATCCTATTCTCACCTTTCTCAGGGTTTGTGGGCTTGAAGGTGGCATTTCCAACTGACCACCGAAACAAGCAGGGAGCCAGTGGAAAGGAAGAAATCTATTAGACCTCTGACACTCACCATATAATGCTAAACCAGCATTTCTTCCCACTCAGTAAGAGGGCTGAGGAGTCTCTGTACTTCACTGTTTAAAGCTACGAAGATAATCAAGAGAAAGCCCTCTCTGAACCTTCTCAGTTCCTTTCACCTCTGCAGAGCAAAAGGTCAGATTTATTTGTTGTCAGGCAGGGTATTTCTCCTCACCTTCAGGCACCTCCCTCAAAATATGGGGGGTGAAGGGAAGAGGTGAAGGGGGGAAAAAGTAACCGCTTCCCTGACATTCAGCAAATCCCTGTTTTTCATACAGTCCTCTCCAGAACCACGTTCTCCTTGCAGGTATTCTCAATGACAAAGGGATGGTTGGTAGGTCAGGGAGCTGCAAAGAGTATAAGAAGTCAGAGAAGCCAGGAGCAAGGAAAACTGCAGCAAAAGGGGCACTCTCCATGGAGCGGCAGGGTCAAACTTAACAATACGAGCCATCCATGAGTGACTGTCATTTAGAAAGTTCAAACAGTCTGGAGGCATGGGGAGTGAAAAGCACATCCCATGAAACAAGTACACAGGATATGCGGCACACTTCAGCCCAAAAAACACCCACATGAATGTCCATGACATGCTACCATCTGGCCCTCAGAGTACACCACTAAAGTTGAGTAAGATAACTCAGCAGTAAGGTTTATACTCCACAGTGGATGCATCGCAGAATAGGCATGACATGGGCATGATATCGTGACACCAACCGGAATCCCTTACACAGGAGACCACTGATGTAGGGAGGTCACCGTACTGGGAACATACTCTTTGGTAAGGGGCTGAAACTGAAGAAGTTAGATGGACAACATAAAGGAAAGGAAAATTTCAAACGAGGCAGGGAAACATTTCTGCCATTGACTATGAAGGTTACACACGAGATACCGTCTAGAGAGAGCTTCAAATGACAACAGATGGTGTTTACACAATTTCAGTCCTATTTTACTCTTTTATTGATATATCACTTCTCTATTGCTCCATTTGCCATGTAAACAAAGAATAAAGGAAGAAGTTTAAATATTTGCTTTCATTATGCATTTTCTTTTTGGTATCGAAATGGTTGCTTTTCATAATTCCATACTTCAGTTGACTCACTATGACACTCATTATGGAACAATAAAACTATGAAATAATGAGTTATACAAAACCTACTCTTCTGTAATGTCCCTTAAGACACATGCTTGAGGCTAGACACAAAAATAAAAGCACCTTTCTGTTTAGCAGGTTTTGGTGGAGTTGTATTTAAAGTTGAATAATTTCTTCTAAATTGTTTGTTAATGCATTGACAGACACAAAACCACAAGGGTTAAAACAGGAATACAGCATACCATTGTGAACATTGAGAAGCACTGGCATGTCTCTTTTCTTTCCTCATATCCTCACTGCAGAAAATGCTATAATATGTATTTGAAGTGACAGCATGATCATCATCACATTCTAAAAAATTTCAAATTTCCATCTGTATATAGACATGTGTATATGCATATTTCACACTTCCATGAAAATAATTGTTATATATGTTCTGGTATAATTATATTTGTAATCCTAAACCAGTTTCCTTTCCTACATGAAACAATATTCTCTCTCTGCCTTTACTATATTAGGACAGATCCCATGGTTAAGAGACAGCAAAGACAGAAGAAGAAATGCTACTGGCTGATTTGAAGTTACTGATGAACATTGACTAGGATGGACCCATAATTTCACCTACTAAGGAGATCCTAAGTACCCTCTGCAACACATACAGTCAAAAGCAGCCTTCCCTCCTAACAACGGGTGTCACAACACATCGTAGTCTGATAATTGATTAAGGGAAAGAAAAGAGACACGAAACAGCACAGTTTTCTTCACCTCCTTCTGAAAAGGTGGGAAGAGCTGAATCTGTGGGCTCTCTGCGGTGCTTCCAGCAGGGAAGGGCATATTGACCACCCCCTCACCTTGGACACCTCAAAGCCACAGCTTATTTTTAAACACTTTATTAATAGAAGCCTGAATAACCTTTTGAGTTTTGAATGGGTCGGATCTAGCGTGCACATCTGACAGCATGGTAACTAGCACTGCCTGCGCAGCTAGAAACAGTCAGAAATACTTTGAAGTAAACTTGATTGAAGTATGCCAGCCAAGCACAAGGTGCATTTCGAAGGCAACCCCTCAGGCTGTGGCTTCTCACTCCTCCTCTGCTCAAAGCACCTGCTCCATGTGCTGCAGCTGCAGCTGAAGAATGGTGACTATTCATTGTGGGTAGAAAAAGCCATTACAAGTGCCAGGGGAAGAGGAAAATATCTGAAGTCTCAGGCACAGGGAGCTGCTACAGGAGAAACACAAAATGGCTTTAAGTCGCAGTATTTCCTCTCATAAAGCACACAGAAAGCAGGCACCAGTGAATGCAAAATGGGTAACTGCAAGAAAAACATCCAGTTTGCACTCGCACCATTGCTAACAACTTGGTTTGCACAAAATACATGACGCTATGTATTCTGTGAACACAGGAGAGCTTGTTAAAGCAAAATCCATATTTAAATCTACAAAGAAGGGCAATCAAGAGTTAGGGCTCCTCCAAAAATGTCATTCTATATGGCATTTTCACACCAGTCAACTTCAAGCCAGTTCCCTCTGTAGTGAAAGGAGGAATCACTCTCTCCACTTATGGCCTAAGGTTCCTCAGAAGACTATTCTCTGAATTTGGCTGTGGTTTCATGAGACAGTGTCATTCTGACTTCAATTTTCCTAGCTCACATGCTTTTTAAGTCACCCGTTTCCACATCCAATTCACAGTACAGCTGTACAAGGCTTTGTGGCGAAACACCAAAGGGAGAAACACAGGAGGGGGAATGACAGGTTGGTGACAAAGTAGGATGACCACATGCTAATATCACTGATATGGCTTTGTCTGATAAAACCTTGGCCATGGTTGGTTAACAAAATGCCTGAATTTGGGTGATGAAAGCTCCGCTCTTCTCCCATCCCACACCTTAGTGGTTAGGGCTGGCAAATAGCACAGCAAGCCTCAGGGCAAACAGGAGTCGCTGCATTAGCAGCCTGCCCCTTTCTCACTGCAGCCAACCCGCGCAATCCCTGGGGCTTTCCACAGCACATCGTGAAACACCCAGTGAACAACAAAAAAGTGAACAGTCATATTTCAGTAATGTTTACTGGAATAACCAATCTGCTACAGAACGATTAGTACTCCCTGTGCAAAACATTGAGCATGCTACATTCCCTACACTGACAGGGATGCTAAACACTGTGTTTGTCCCTACAAGAAGCACCGACACCCAGTAAGAAATAACATTTGTCAAAAGGGATATGATGGAGGCGTGTGCATGAACAAACAAATGTAACCAGACTCTTCTTCCCTCCAGGATGAACCAGATATGATTGTGATCAGGAGTCACAGAGGTCTTAGTCCAGATTTAGTACAGTGAAAGCATCAGCTTCATGCTGCCAAGCGCTAAGCAGAAGAGGTGGAAGGACAGAAAGCAACAAAATCTCTCTGAAAATCACACAGGGCATCACATGGCGATTTACAGAAGAAATTATCTTTCCCGCTGCCTCATGCAAGGCATCCTTCCTTAGGTCTAGCTGTGGGGAGATAATGAACACTCGCACCGCTCCTTTGGATTTCAGTGCTCATTGCCAACACTCAACACATTCAAATTAGAGGTCTTCAAATTGGAAATGGACAACTAAAGCTGCACCTTTTTCACTTCACACCACTTTCAGCATCTACAGTATCAGCTCACAGGGTGTTGACTCCCCTTAGCTGTACAACTAGAGATGGAACAGAGGAAAGAAAGACTGTATTTTTCCTTGCTAATCAGATTCAGTAAGGCATTAATTTGCATCAAAACAACTTTTTATTGATGAATAAAGAGGGAAGATTTAAACACAGAAACAATCCAGCTCAAACAGCTTATTCCAGGAATGGAAAGTGACAGCATATGCACCCGTATAATCACATGGGAAACAATAATAGTATGTCCCAGTGCACTGCATAGCATGAGAAAGCCAACTGCCCAAGGGGTGTGTCAAGAATAATTTATTTGTATACAGCGCTCCCTTTCCATGTGTCATTGCCTGATTTCTTCAATGGAATTACCAAAAACCTTGGTGGAAAAATAGCTATAGCTTCTTTCCCTCACCTTACCTCTTGTCATTGAAAATAACTTCATTAATCCTTTAAAAGAAATACAGGATCTTTCTCAGCAGTTGAGAAATTGGAGGAAACTGTTTAAAAATACTTTGCTTCTAACTTACATTCACACACATGTGAGCAGACAAAATGCTTAGATTCTACTGAAAATATCAGTGTTTTGATGTGAAAAACACATTGCTAATTCAGAAACTGACTGATGGCTTTTCTTGTCCCTTCCTGTAGATGCTATCTCATATAAACTTCTGTTTCAATATTGTCCAGCTTTTGCAATGTGGTTGTGTTGCTTCTGTAGATCCATTACATTATTTCAAACTAGTCAGATGTATAATGTATTCATAGATAGTAATCACAAAGCTACCACCTTCTTCTCCTCACAAGACTACTCTCCTCATATTATCTTCTTTACCTCTTTGTTTCCCACATCCTCCACTGCAACTTCCCTGGAATGCTTAAAGGAATCAGTATCTACCAGGTAAGGAACTGAAAAACAGACAACATAAATGACTAGTGGTATCATTGGCCTTCCCCTGTAAGAATTGCTTCTGGAAGAGGATGGTTAGTCAGAACTTTGCCAAAGATTTAGCCACACTATCTGAAGTATGAGCTTTATCCACTGCACAGGAGCAAGATGCGTATTAAATAATGCTGCCTCATCCAGTGGCCTGACAGTTGAATAGATATTGTGTTTTCAAATGTTCAATAGCATTAGCACTTCAGAAATGAGAATCACTTCAAAGGCAAAGGCAGTTCTCCTGAAAAGGATCCTGTTTCCATCACTGTGGGACTTCAACAGTAAGACCATCCTCCCCTTCATCTGCCTGTGTTCTGCTGGCCATCAAAGCCCTTAGTGACACAATCTTGGTTTTCATGCTATTTCTAGACTTACTGAAAATTTGAAAAAGTGCAAGTGCTTAAAAGCTTTCCAGGTGACTTTTGAAGATCAGTGAGCTTCAACTATGGCCTAGCAAGGTTTTGGAAAAATTAACAAGAACATTATGAAGCAAGACTACCTATTCCATAAAAAAGATGAGATGAGACACCATTACAGTGATACAGAACAGTTTGCAAGAAGATGAAGTCAAACTCAATGAAGCCAATTAAAGTGTGTCTGTAAGAAACACATCAGTCAGTAGCACTGAATGGCATAGATGACAAACGCATTAAACAGCTTTGTTGTCACTGATTTTCTTCTTACTGTCAAGGGAAGTGAGGACAGAAATTATACGCAGACTCATAAAATGACGTAATATTGACCACATTTTGACCTGGTCATTGAGCTAGAGGGAAAAAATGTTCAACACTTGATACAACACAGCAGTTTCAAACAGGATGCATTTGGTATTCTAGGGAGGAGGTGGGATGTACCATAAAGGCAGAAGAAACCCAGTAAACAGAGGAAGACAGTGTCACAGCATTATTCAGAGAGGCAGTGCAGAGACAGCGCTCCCTGGATGTAAAACACACAGAAAGGTAGAGGTGGGTATTTCTACATAAGCACCCACACCCTATATACTTCTAACATTACTTTAACAGTATATTTGACACAGTATGATTAGGTAGTGACAGATTTATTTCAGCAGTAACAATTACTGGCATTCTCCATGCTAAATTGCAGAAAAGAAACTAAAGATATAAACATTCAGTCAGGTTTACTGATGAGCTAGAGTTACACAGGGTACACGATTTCACATCTTACACGTTTTCAGTTTGCCTACAGAAAAAATACTGCATTCATTTATCATCAGCCAATTTGCATAAAGGAGAACAAAAGCATAAACAATCATCAAGCATTTTTATTTTCAAAATGTTGCGGCCACAAGCCTCTCTTGCAAATTTCATAACCTGAGTTATTTTCCACCCATATTAGGTAAGTGAGACAGGGATGATTACGCATTATACAAACGGCATCAGACAAACCTCTAGAACAAACTATGCGTTCTGAACTAATGCCTTTTAATCACAGACCTGCATCAGCCACTAGGAAAAGCCACTCAGCTGGAGAGAATGACTGAGGTATATGTCAGGAGACTCAGTCCTCAAAAGTCACCTTGCCTCCTGGACTGCAGAGGCTAAGCTAAAGAGGGTGGGAAAACCTTCCCCGAGCCCCTTAAAAAGGTGTGAGCTTCTGAGGCCAGCAGCAATTCATTTCTGCGAGGTTTCTGATGTCTGTAGCCCCACAATGATCAGTCTGGAGTCAGTTTTGCCTCCCCTCTCCATATCCCCAAATAACCTGAAAAGGTTACCTGGAAGGCTGGAAACGAAAAAAGATGCATGCAGCTCTCTGAAGCATGCATACGCCACAGAGATTATGCCAAGGGCTAGCACTATAAATGTACCACAGTCAGAATGCAATCAGGAACAGGTTTGCTTTATTCATAACAAGAACCACATCACCACAACATGCAAATCCAAATCTATGCTGAAGAGAGAGGTAGTTTGTGCACCATTAGTTACGCTTGATAAGTCATTTTCCCCTCTTCTTGAGCTCTTTTTTAAGAAGCTTGGGAGAGACATATGTTCATTTTGCTATTTGACTGCTGCTAAGCAGACAATAAGGACTTGCAAATACTCATAAATCCTGCAGTTATCAGTTCCTCTAAATACAGTTATGAATTGCCACCCATTCAGTACACAACTCCAGAACCTACTGCTCAACTACCTAAACATCAAGTTCTTTCCATAACTACCAGGACTCATTCAAATACAATGACATGTAAACCTAGACTGCTACCTACATGACTTCTAGGCTTTAATTCATTCTCTTTGTTTGTTTGGTTTTTTTTTAATATATACTGTCCTTGCACTTAAAAGGGCTTTTTATTTCCATGGTAAATATGAATATTTCACATAAGGAAGAAAAATAATCTTGCATGAAAGTAACATTTTTTCAGAAACAAGCAAATGTGTGAATCTTACAGTTTTACAACGCCTTCTATTACACAGGAAGATGCAAATGAACATGTCAGGTTAGTGAAGTACATGAGGAAGTAAACAGAGGAAATGGCCCATTTTTAAGAAAGTGCTGATAACATTTGTCCCATTCAGAAGAAATGAAGTAGAACCCTCCTTAAATTATTTAATGCACATGCTAAATATACAAAATTAAAAGATTCCTATCTTCTGCTATTGACTGAATTGTGGCAGTACCAAAACCTTCAACTGCAATGAGAGCTGAATTTAGCAAACACTGAAGCGACAGCTCTCTGCCTCAGAGTTTCTACCATAATTTGAATCCATGAAATCAGTAATGCTTTAACTGCTTCAAAATTTTAGATGACGAACATAACTATCTATTTGATGAAAGCATGGAAGAAATTTCTGAATAAGCTTAGTGAAAATGCTATTTAATTAACTCGTAAGAATACAGCTTTGTGTATAGTTATTTCTACTTGCATCAACTTAGACAGCCAACAAGCCTTAATTAGTTGCAATTTTGACAAAGCATGATCTTCAGGGATGGTGGAATCATTTTACATCATAGAAATTAATCTGTTAAGCCCTGTGGCTGAATGCTTAAAAGGTACATCATATTTATTACTCACACAGAATGCAAGTAGATCGCATGGATTATGTGAAAATAAAAGTTACACAGTAGTTGATTCTTTCTCTCTCTAGATACATACACTAAAATCACATAAGTAAGTGTATATACGTTATAATTTATGTGTTCCATATATAAATACATACATTATAGAGAATTTACATACACATGCACACACACAACCATTCATTCATTGAGAAGGACAATGTCCCTTGCAGTCTCAATCAGCTAACACACAAAAAAGAGAATTTGGGTTCTACACACTCATTCTGAAAACAGATTCCTAGAACTTGTTTGCACAAACACTGGCACTGTGGACACTCACCTTCCCCCCAGCTACATAAAAGTCAACTTTCTCTGCAGTCAGGCAAAGCAAGACTTTGCATATTGCTCTAACACAGGTCCTGCCAACCAGTTGCTTCCTATTCATTTTTAGACCTCACCAATCAAATTACACTACAATAGTAAAGCTGGAAAAATTACTCTCTCTTTTATTCTTATGGCTGATTCCCCATTTTATCCAGATCACTAAGCTATTTGATACAGAATCCAAAAAGAAGACAACTAGCATATACAGCATTATGCAGGCATTAATGATCAAATGTAGGTTCCTGTCGACATCTAAATCTAGATTCTCTTCACAGACAGTGGAAAGAAACAAGTATTCTTAAGAGGCACAGCATCTCAGCCTAAAGTAAAGATTTTCTTCTGCCATTGCAGCCCAGATGGGCATCAGACAATGATACTGGAACATGTAAACTGTTTGATGTATTCAGTTCTACACAGAAAAGCCATAAGTGGGAAGCTTTGTTGGAGATGACATCTTCTATGTGTGAAAGGTACATAAAGGCAAGAGCAAAACGAAGCAGACATGCTCCAGGGGTAAAACTCATAGACAAACTTACACCCACAGAAGCACTGGAAAAGGCAAAGCACTATCTAGGTCCAGGGTGGTTTAACTTCACCAGCTGCACAGGTTCTTCTCTGTTCCCTTGAAGAAAAATGCAACACAAATACCAGTAACCACCAGACAACGTACCTACTAGAAGGAACTGAGCATTATATGGATGATAAAGAAACCAGACACATTAGCATTTCCTTTCATTTTCTAGCAGATATACCTTCTGGGGCTTGCTGTGTTCCGCAAAGGACCAGACAAGTGCAACGAGGATAATTCCACAATCCTCCTGCCACCAAGTAATAAAGACAGGAACTATTTTGTCTTTTAATTCACCCTCAGGACTACTCTATACAGTCATGACATCTGAATGATAGGCACTTTGGGTGTTGTTATTAACATTAGCTTCCTTACTTTTATGGACTGTGTTGCTAAAAGATGCTCAAGTACAACTTTTACTCTAAGGTTACAACGTTTTTCTTTCACTTTTTTGTGAATTTTCTGCAAGTCCTCACTTGCCATGAGACCCATACCGCAAACTTCAATGCTGATCTTGAACTTCTCCAAAGCCCATGAGGTAACCAGCTTTTGTCTAGAAGCGTCTCTGCTTCATGTGACTTTAAAGAAAAAAAATCAATAGATATTTTAATAAAGCACTAGCTTCAAGAATTAATTTACTGAAAGTTTTAACTGTATTCATTTAGCATGACCAGTGCAGACAGGAACATAAGCAGACATTGTGCACTACAATCCAGGGTGAAATGCTGAAAATCAACAGGTAAGCATGGAATGGCTTCCACATTCATTTATTAGTCCGCAAATAAATGACTGGAGGTCAGTTATTCTTTTTTTATGCAATACTGAAGAGGGGAAGTACACATGGGAGCTCAGAGACTCAATTTAGTTTCCTGTCGGATACACTGCATGGCTCTTTCAAAAGGAAACAGAAGATGCTTGTTAACCTATGGAAGTGTTCATGGCCCTGTCTTTTTCCACAGCACATCTTTCAGACTGGGGCGACAGGAGGAAATTCTTTGCTAACTCCTGGAGGATTTTGCTTATGGAGTAGAAACATTGCCACTAACCTCAACTAAGATTACTCAGACCCTGAGTATTTTCTTAGTGATTTTTCTCCCTGGCCAACGAATAGAATCATAGAATCATAGAAAGTTTTGGGTTGGAAGGGACCCCTAGAGGTCACCTAGTCCAACCCCCCCGCAGTGAGCAGGGACACCACTAACTAGATAGATCAGGTTGCTCAGAGCCCTGTCCAACCTGCTCTTGAATGTTTCCAGGGATGGGGCCTCCACTACCTCTCTGGGCAACCCGTTCCAGTGTTTCACTACCCTCATTGTAAAGAATTTCTTCCTTATATCCAGCCTAAACCTACCCTGTTTTAGTTTAAAACC
>Ga0065711_1039368_pt1 | contig 17909 bp, 13 predicted proteins | sample Hoacrofraction12_FD_59098 | JGI IMG/M metagenome (GOLD analysis project Ga0065711, IMG submission 59098) | Hoatzin crop microbial communities from Cojedes, Venezuela - Epithelial fraction 12 v2 (version 2) | ecosystem: Host-associated > Birds > Digestive system > Esophagus > Crop | place...
ATGAGGAAGAACTTCTTCCCTCTGAGGGTGACGGAGCACTGGAACAGGCTGCCCAGGGAGGTTGTGGAGTCTCCTTCTGTGGAGATATTCAAGACCCGCCTGGACAACGTCCTCTACAGCCTACTGTAGGTGACCCTGGTTCGGCAGGGGGGTTGGATTAGATGACCCACAGAGGTCCCTTCCAACCCCTACCATTCTGTGATTCTGTGATAATTGAAGGCAACCGTTTTTTTGATAATATGTGGGTTTGAACACATCTGCTTTTTGAGAACATGCTATAGTTGTATGTAATACTTCACATATGAACTTGAATATGCCTTAAATAAGGATAGATGTGAAATGATTACATATAAATGCACTTCTAGTGTGAGATTACATATACATATCAAACTATTTGAATCTTGTGTTGATAATGAAGAATGAATATAATGTGTACAGAGCCACCATAATCCAAGGGGAAATTGTCAGTGACCTGCTACACCACTTAGACACACACAAGTCTATGGGGCTGGATGGGATCTACCAAAGAGTATTGAGGGAGCTGGTAGAACTGCTCACCAAGCCGCTTCCAAGTGTTTATCAGCAGTGCTGGCTAACCAGGGAGGTCCTAGATGACTGGGAGTTAGCAAATGTGAAGTCTGTCTACAAGAAGGGCTGGATGGAGGATTCAGGGAGCTACAGGCCTATCAGTCTGACCTCAGTGCCAGAGGAGGTTATGGAGCAGATCATCCTGAGTGCCATCACGTGGCATATATAGTACAACCAGGTGATCAGGCCCAGTCAGCATGGGTTTAGGAAAGGCAGGTCCTGCTTGACCAACCTGACCTCCTTCTATGACAAGGTGACTTGCTTAGTGGATGAGAGAAAGGCTGTGGATGTTGTCTACCTAGACATTAGCAAAGCTTTTGATGCTGTTTCCCACAGCATTCTCCTGGAGAAAACTGGCTGCTCATGGCCTGGACACCTGTCCAAGCCTGTACTCTTTGCTGGGTAGAAAAATGGCTGGATGGCTGGGTCCAAAGAGTTATGGTGAATGGAGTTAGATCCAGGTGATGGCCAGTCACAAGTGGTGTTCCCCAGGGCTCAGTTTTGGGTCCGGTCTTGTTTAACATCTTTATCAATGATCTGGATGAGGGGATTGAGTGCACCTTCAGTAAGTTTGCAGGTGACATCAAGCCAGGCGGGAGTGTCAATCTGCTTGAGGGTAGAAGGGCTCTGTAAGAGGGATCTGGACAGGCTGGATCCATGGGACGAGGCCAGCTGTATGAGGTCAACAAGGCCAAGTGCCAGGTCCTGCAGGTGGGTCACAACAACCCCATGCAATGCTACAGGCTTGGGGAGGAGTGGCTGGAAAGCTGCCAGGCAGAAAAGGACCTTGGGGTGTTGGTCAACAGCTGGCTGAACATGAGCCAGCAATGTGCTCAGGTGATCAAGAAGGCCAATGGCATCCTGGCTTGTATCAGGAATAGTGTGGCCAGCAGGAGTAGGGAGGTGATCGTGCCCCTGTACTCAGCACTGGTGAGGCAGCACCTGGAGTACTGTGTTCAGTTTTGTGCCCCTCACTACAAGAAAGACATTGAGGTGCTGGAGCGTGTCCAGAGAAGGACAGCGAGGCTGGTGAGGGGTCTAGAGAACAAGTCTTATGAGGATCGGCTGAAGGATCTGGCGCTGTTTAGTGTGGAGCAGAGGAGGCTGAGGGGAGACCACCTTGCTCTCTACAACTACCTGAAATGAGGTTGGAGTGAGGCAGGTGTTGGTCTCTTTTCCCAGGTAACAAGTGATAGGATGAGAGGCAATGGCCTCAAGTTGCCCCAGGGGAGGTTTAGACTGGGTATTAGGAAAAATTTCTTCACCTGACGGGTTATCAAACATTGGAACAGGCTGCCCAGGGACGTGGTTGAGTCACCATCCCTGGAGGTATTTAAAAGATGTGTAGATGTGGCACTTAGGGACATGGTTTAGTGGAGGACTTGGCAGAGTTAGGTTAATGGTTGGACTCAATGATCTTAAAGCTCTTTTCCAACCTAAATGATTCTATGAATCTAGGATTCTGTAATGCTATTATGTGTGTGTACCACTCTATAGTGTGATGATATAACAGAGAATTTAGGCACCCAAAGTCAGGAAATTGAGAGTTTCAGTTCCGGTATCACTACTAAACTCTTCTACATATGGTGTGTTTAAGCCGTAATTATGATAAAATCCACAGGAAAACAAAAAATCCTACATCTGTACTTGAGGCTAAATCATGGTTATAGTGGGAACTGGATGTTCATAATCTCCGAGTTTTACACAATTAAATACTCAATGTAATAAATATGTTTGTATTGTATATGACACATATACATATATGTATATATACAAGCATACTTTTGTAAAAGAAGAGCCCTGCAATGAAAACATTATTATTTATAGCATGCTGTCGTTGCATTTCTTAGTATTGTGTTTAACGGTTTCCTTGTTTGAGTTTGAAACTTTGATGAATGAAGAGATGCCAGGACACTACAGTGTGACTCTCATCCCTCAGCAAATGCATGTTGCATATTGTCCTTTATCCTTGAGAGGCATTTACAATAGAGGGTTCCCCAGGTGAGCAGACCAAGGTATATAACAAGATCAAGGGGTTAGAAGGTGAAATAGACAAATTTGAACTAGAAATAAGGTGCCCATCTTTAACAACTATGATAATTAGGCCCTGAAAAAACGTTCTAGGAGTTGTTATGAACTCTCCATTAATAGAAATCTTTAGGACAGGATTGGATTTTTTCCCTGCTTCAAACAGAAATTAATTCAGAGATGATCTCAGGCCAGATGACCCCCAGGGATGTTCTCTGGCTTTGTAATTTGTGAATCCTCCACGAGTAGTATTCCAACCTTGGTTATACAAAAAAGATGATTTTTGTGGTTGAGCGAAATAGAAAAGTTTTTCCTCCACACGGTCCCTGTGTGACACTGGGAATCACAAAAATTGTGGCTCACTTTCCTATCTATAAAATGGATATAGTATGTTCTTCCTCATATGGGTGTGGAGAATTGAGATGCTTCTGTGCAGAGAACCTTGGGATCTATAGGGCTGTGTCCATCTGAGTCACACTCGGTATTGTTGTTTTTTTTTTCCTTAGAAGTTTGCTGGTAGTATTCAGAGATACTCATCTCTCTGGCATTGAATAGTAATGGATCATCTGCCAGAATGTGGTAGGGCAGAGGTAGACTGGATTACTGCATCTTTTGATTGCCCACATTTCTGGCATGTGTACGTGGAGCTGAGTGAGAGGATGACCCCAGTTGACACAACTGCTCTTTGATGCTTACTTCATCTCCAAAGGCGTGTGCTCAGCAATGCCAGACTGACTGCAAACAGAAAAGTGAGGCAGGGGAAACAAAAATTGCTCTGTTTCTGGGTGCATTTTTCTAGATGATTAAAGCTCCTTAACTGCAAGTTCTTTGTCGGCCCATTGTATCTGGGAGGACAACATAAGCCGAGGATTGAAGTGGCGAGAATGCTGGAGATGGTAGGGTGATAAAAGGACCTGAAAGTTGTCAGTAATTTCTCTGACCCATGTTTGAGATCATCTTCATTCCCGCCCTCTCTCTGGGAAGATGACATAGACATTGAAAGTTGCCATGGCCCCTTGAAATGTGTGCACACAGAATCCACGATCATTGAGTCCTGTGACATGGATGGTGAAAAACTTCTGCAAGAACATGGTAGGGCAGGGCTAGTTTATTTTTCTGCTGCATCGCTGATGTTCAGTTCCCACTTGCTCGTTTTCCCGCCTGCTCCATGTGTAAGGGAAGTTCTTAGTCCCTTCTGGCCCTGGTGTTGTCCCTCCCAGCTTCCCGCTGCACAGCACGCTCAGCCTGCCACCGTGCACCACCAGCTTTTCAGGAGCTAATTGGACAAACCCTGCTCTGGAGCCCATTGAACTTGCCTGTAACAGCGCTTAATTAAAGTGCAGAAAGTTTGAAGAGATAGCAAGTTAAGGCTTAATGCAATAACAGAATGGCACTATTCCACCATCTGCTTCCTTCAAGACGTTAATTGCTTCCTCATATTTGTTTGTTTTAATTAGGAAAGAACCTTGATTAAAATGGAATGAGGAGGGGTAAGGGTAGAGGAATGAAAGGCTGGGAGGAGAGGAAGAGAGGAGTGCAGGAGGAGGAGAAAGGAATGGAAGATGAAGGTTTGACCGCACTGCTGTGAGTGCTGATCAACAGCTCTAGAATAGCCAACTAGGAATAAATATTTTGGCACTTATGGATACAGCTTGGACAAGCAACACAGTGTTGTGTCACTGAGAAACTCGGTCATAAAAGATGAGAGGAACAAGTGAAAAAAGTCAAAGCATTTTTCATGGAGCAGTCTTTGTTATAACTGCTTTTTACCTATTTCTGCAGAATCTTCTCTGATTGTGCACTATGACTGCAGCGCTTTGTTTTTTCAGTCTTGAGTAATAATCCACCTAGAAGAAAAGGTAACCAGACTTTCCCCATGTTCAGGTCTTTTATTTTTTCCTCTCTTGAGCTACTGTCCATCTGTACTATGTTCATCTTGGAAAGACTTCAATTTCTTATGAGCAGCTCCAGACAAAAGCATTTTCTAATGATTGATAACCATGTCTGCTTGAAGAATAATGTCAGCATTTTTCTGAATAGATGACTGATAAGAGAAAACTTAAAAAATAATTAAAAAACACATTCCCCCATATTCCCAAGTGGTGTCTTTGGCTGAAATGTTAGGGATAGGAACTTAGAAACTTTTAATTTCATTAATCCGACTTACCTTTGTCTCTCCTTTTTCTGTTTCTTTGTCTCCATGTCTTTTTTTTTTTTTCCCCTTTCCCTTTTTTAACCCTCTTGAGAGTGAAGTCTGATTTCCCAAGCAAGTATAAATGTAATTAAAGTCAAACACAGCTCTTAAAAAAGGGAAGCAACTAATTTCTTTTCTGGGCCATTGGTATTGTGGACAGATCTTGATAATGGAAAAGCACCAACCTGGGAGCATGATATGGGGATACTGGAGTCACTGAAATAATAAAATGCTTAATAGCATGATGCGTAAAAATGCTTGTTTTACAAGAGACTATAAGGCCTTGTGTTATTCGGTTCTCATCTCTTCTTCCCCACCCTGCTCTCCGATGGAGGCTGTAGCTTTGACATCCTCAAACCTGCTGTCCCAGGGACTCTCACTCTTTATTTGCCACTGAGGATTTTTTTTTTTTTAATCTCTTTCACTAGTGGGAAATAGGTCTGTTCCCCTGTGGCAAGCTTAAGAAAGCTTTTGGTCCAAGAGAAATCTTAAACTTACTTAATCTCTTATCTAAAAATAAAAAAAAAACCCAACCCTTCCCCAGTCCAAACCCCTGACCTGATCACCTTGAATGGATGGGTGAGAATTTTCGTTGACAGCTGGAAAATATGTAGGCTTTACACTGCAGGCCCATCCCCTTAGCTTAGCTCCCATCAGTAGCATTAGCTACTTTGTTTTTTCTGTTGAGGAGATTTCATCAGTATGACCAGTCACCTTTGTAGCAGATAGAAACAATTATTATACAATATGTATGGACTAATATTTTGCAGCTGGGAGGTTTAGTACAAAGATGGGAGCATGGCTTTTCACCTGTGGATCTCTGGCTCAAAATCAAGTGCTTTAATTTTGTCCTTTAAGTGTAGTGTAATTGTTCCCTTGAGGCAGGGTAGGAGACTCACTGGATCAATTCTAATTGTATTGCTTAGTGTTACGCACTTGAACACCTCTGAGATGTAAGCTGTAAAAGAACCAAAGGACAACCCAGGTTAGTAGGGACTGCAGATTAGACTGAGTGGTATGCTGGGTACCTGGGGTTTTCTTTGGACACCTCCTGTTCCTAAATTACTTGGATTTCTTTTTTGTGTTATAAAACCCACCAAGTTCCCAACTCAATATGATACAATTACTGGCTCCATGCAGTTCTGGTCATCCCACCTAGAAGTGTGGAAAAAGTTCATCAGAGCCTCTGTGGTATCTCTGTGAAGAGACATGGAAGTGCTGGGACTCAGCTTGTGAGAAGACGGCTGAGGCAGGGAGTGCTGTAAAAGCCGCAGTGGTCTGGAAAAGGGGGATGTGGCCTCCAGTTCCTGGGTTATAGACAAGAATGAAGTGAAGAGGGGTGGCTTTACTAAAAGTGTGTGACTGTGTGTTTAGGTGTTGAGAAGCACGATGTGAAATGGCTGAGCAAGAGGCAGACTTCTGCTCTGGCCGTGGGCAGTATGAGATGGCACTGAAGCTAGAATCTGGTGAGGAGGGAAGGAGGGAACACACACCAGCCCTTCTTAATACAAAGTTACTGCAACAAAGACGGGCTGATTTCAGTGTGCAGGGTCTTTTGCGTGTGACAGTGGTGAAAGAGGATGTGTGCTGGTGGCTAGAGGCATCAGTATCTAGCTGATGTCTTGGGAAAAACCTTCAACATGAGAGTTTTCTCAGCCTATTGTTGCGGAGGCTGTTGGGGGAGAATGTCTGGAGAGGAAGATGTCCCTGTGGGTTTTGGGATTCTTAGCTTTTGTGGTTGTGAAGATTAAGGGAAGTTTTTTCTTGAAGTCTGTGAAATCAATTGAATCAGAGTGTGGTGGTTGGTTTTTTGGTTGTTTGTTTGATTGTTTTTTTCCCAGCAGTGCTGCTTAAATAATTTTTCGGACTTTATTGCTATTACCTACTGAAGTAAGAAATATTCTGCTGAACACCACTATTGCCTTCCTCCCCTGCTCAGTCATGCACTGTTGCCTCTATGGTACTGTTACCTCAGACTTGATTTTTGTCATCATGAAACAGCCTGCGGTCCTGTGGTTTAAAATCAACTAGTTGTGTAGTGAATGGCAGGTGTAGTTTGGTACAGTTGCAATCTTAATCTCTCCCACTAGTCAGAAAAAGCTATTGGGAATGGATATTTTGGGAGATATACTTTGAATGCCTCTAACTGTGCTTCCCTGGATGAGCAGTGTTTGTCATAGTGAAGCTGTGCGGGATTCTCTTGGGAGACGTCAGACAGAAAGCCAACAGTGAGCTGTAGTCCAAGACAACAGGCTGGCTCAGTGCTGCAGTGTAACCGTATACCTTTTATCGACATGTATTTTTTAACAGATGACTACTTCTAGCCTGTATTTGTGAGATAATTGGAAGACCAAAGTAGACTGATGGGTTTTCCATATCCTTTCCCCTTTTCATTTAATTCTGTAGGAAATCCTGCATTAGGGATTCTGTGAAAGCAGTTTACAGTGATGTATGCCTTCCCTTTGCTGTAAACTGTGGAGGCAGTTTTAATTTTTGTAGTAGTACACATTGCGCATGTTTGAAAACCGGCTGCTTTGAAAGCAGGTTTTCATTTTTTTTTAAAACAATGCTTGTAATGAAACGTAGTTGAAACCTTATATTTTCTCATAAGGCTAACTTAAATACACAGGCATGTACTTTGTAGCTTTTTTTCCTTTATTTAGATCTTAATTAACTGCACAGAGGGATTTTCTCCTGTTAGATACATGTCTTTTTAACTTGCCTTTATTTTTTGACTTCTAAAAGCCCCAGAAAAGTGGAGGAACATGCAGAAGTCTATAAAGCAAGCTTAAATAGTTGTATGTAGCTGATCCTTAGTGCTGGGCAGTGCTGCATACAAGAAGGCTGCCTGACTTTACACCTTTTTCTTCCTCTGAGCCTTTCAGATGGTTTAGATGACCACTGGTGAAAAATGGAATTCAACATACCTATTTTTCCCCCACATGGTCGACTGCCTGTTTTTGGAGCCCCAGAGACGAGTTCTCCCTTAAGAAGGTTTGTGGGGAAAAAGAAGGGCTGCAGATCTCCTGACTGAGCAGTGCATAAACCCCGGGCTGTGATTCCCATTTAAAACAGAGCAGCCAGCTTACAGATTCACTTGATTTGTATTTAGACGGAGAAGGTGGGTGCCCCCGTTTCCCACGTTGTATCCCAGGAGGGAGGTGTCGTATGGCTGGGCATGGCAGTCCCCGGGGAGGTGCGGACTAAGTCAGCTCTCTGCGGCTGGTGCCGAGGAGCTCGTGGGAAGCTGTTGTGCTGTGAAAAGCTGTCTGGTGCTGGTGCGGTGAGAGGGCAGCTGGAGGTGGGTCAGGAATTGAGGCAGATGAAGGCTTCCCCTCTTGCTGCCATTGCCCTGCCTTTCTCCCTGCCTGCTGAGTAAAAGAAAATCTGCTACGTTTTATAGATGCATCTTCCCTTGCTTAATTTGAAAGGGGACTAGTAATGTCATAAAGGAAAACAGGTTGCTCTTATGTTTGCTTGTCTTTCGAGTGGGTTGAGCACTTTACAATGACTAATTAAACTTTACAATGTGGCTGCTGTAGTCCTAGCTATATCCCCTGAAACAGCACTTTGCCTAAGGCCACGCAAACAGGTCGTGAGCCTTCTTTTGACTCATGCATGTACCCTGACTGCTCGAACATGAATTTTATTGCATGAGGAACTACTGAGCAGCAAAATATTGGCAGCCGATAACTAGGTACTGTAGATAAAATGAGTTAAATTAATGTGTGCTGAAGTTACACGGGGGAGAAGCTTGGCCTAGAATCTGGCAACTGGCAGGTTGCAGGAACCATCTGTTGCCTGTGGTACCAAGTAATCATTTTCCTTAGTTACTTCTAAATCTCAGTTACTCAACATAATTTGGAAACAGAAGTTCTGCCAGGTTATTATGAGCGCTTCAGGTATCTTCCTTTTAAGTGTTGATTAGAAAAGCTTTTCCCTCTGTTTCTCCCAGACTTGTTTTTGTACTCATGACAGGTGTGGGGTCGGAGACTGGAGTGCTCAGTCTACCCAGGAATTAGTGCTCTCACTAGTGATTTTTTTTCCACCCACATGTTTTAGCTATATCCTAGGCAGAGAGGAGTTTTACTGTTTGTTCTTTCCTTGCTTGCCTTACTGGTGGACAGTACAAGAATAAGTGTTGCTCCTGGTGAGGGAATTTGTGGTGTTTAATTTAGAAACTGGAGCTAATCCTGCAGCATTTCTCATCAGCTAGCACAAGCTTTATGTGGAAAAAGGAGATGAAAATTGGTGCCAAAGAGGAGCGAGACCCATCACTGCCTCATCACCGATCTCTAGAGCTATGCAGAACTTCCCAGCCAGATGCTGAGCTGAGTGCAGAGCTTGGTGTGAAGGGGAAAAAGTGGATGCTGTTAGCAAGAACTGCTCATAATGTTTTTGTCAAAATAACGGCTTTTCATACTGTGAAAACAATGTTAGCAAAAAGGCTGCATTATTCAGAATGTTCAGATTTTTTTTGTTGAAAAGGGAGGAAAATACGTTTAAAATTGCTTTGAAATGAAAAGTTATGCAATTGCTAGGATTGAAGCTACTTATATAGCAGTCTCAGTTTTCCCACTTTTCCCTATTCTATGCTCCTTTCCCAGAAGAAATAAAATGAAACAGCAAATAACGACTGGAAGTTACTATAACCAAAGCCAGGTAAATTAGAATGCTTCATTTTTAAATTAAAACAGAAAATTCAATGAAAATGTCTCACTATAATAAATGTTTTTTTCATTTTCACTAGTGGCTTTCATAGCAAACAATTGCCCTCTGTCAGCTTTACTGCTAACCATATGGAGATTCATATTTAGTACAGCAAAGCACAAAATATGTCCCATGCAGATATTCTACAGAGATATTTCCTGACCCACTGTCACATCTGTACCCTGAGAGATTCAGTCCTGGGGAGTTGCAGGAATTCAAGCCTTTTCCTCACTCTCCCTCTTTTTTTCTTTCCTGTTTTTAGAATATGTGAGTTTGAATCCTGACTAGAGCAGGTCGAGTTGGGATTTTGAATTCGCAGCTCAGTCACTCAGAATGTCAATTGTCTTCCAGGACACTGCACTGTGAGTCCCAAGGCTGGAAGCTCTTTAAAAGACCATCTGACTTTTAAAGGAACATTTGCAGGAGAATATATATCTTTTAGGTCTTTCTAAATCTACCAAGTGTGATTGATTTATCAATATGTAGCAACTAATGCTTAAATAAAGAGATGGGTATTCTCCAGTGGTGTTAATGCCTTTAGAAATGATTGCAAATTTTCTAATGGAGCATTTTAATTTCGATAATGCTGCTAGTTAGGTTCCCCTGCCCCTCCCTGGGCTGACGTGAGGTATTAAGCTGGCTGACAGGCTTTGCTTGCTGGGCCTGTGGCCCTGGCACGCTGCTGCCTAGTTTGGGCTTTTCAGCAAGGAGTTTTAATACAGGGAGAGAATAGCAGAGTGCCAGTGCAGTGCCCCCAGTGTGTTTCTCAGCTGTTGAAGGGTTATTTCCTGTTACACTATTTCCTGGTGTTTTTATCCAGGTTCATTTTAAAATGTATCAGGCAGTTGTGCTTTCCCCCGTCTTCCTGCAGTCATGCCCAAGTACTTCTGACAGCTCAGGATATGGTCTCTGGACTTCTTGTTTTAGCTAACGTCTGCCTCCCTGTCACCCTATGTGTGGGGTGATTCCTCTTACGCTTTGCTACATGTGCTCATTCCCTGGCTTTTTGACTACTTGCATTTTATTTACTCTGGGAAATGTCATTATCTCATCATTAGGTGGTTCCACTGAAATAAACAGACTAATCCTTATACTTGAATTTTGTAAAAATCCTTTTGTTTTGAACATCTTAAGGTTTGCTTCTACATTTCACAGTAGCAAGCCTCTGAGGAAAAGGCATAGTTAGAGAGAAAACTTACAGGGCATAATAGTCTGAAGCACAGAAATACAATCCAGAAAGATGTACATGAATTAAAAAACAGTAAAAAAAACCCTGCTCTGTGTGTAACTCCTCCCACTCTCTGGGCTCTAGGGCTCACAGGGCTCTTAAGCCTAAATTTGTCCGATTAACAGCCTCCCTTTCAAAAGAGATTCTGCCATAAACACTGTATTTTTGCTTAGAGGGTCCCTAGGGCTTGGGAGCCAAGGAAGCCTTTACCAGAGCTGTCTCCATCCTTGGCTGTGAGGCAGCTGCGGCGGCAGAGCAGCAGGTTTGTTGTTCCAGCCTTGGCAGCAAGCTGTCTGGGTTAGGCGGGGGATCGCTTGGTGCACACTGACAGGTCACCATGTAGTGCTGCTGGCACAGGCCAGGCTGGAATGACTCTTCACAAGTACAGTGTGCCTAGTGCGTTTCTTACCTGTCCCGTAATTGCTGGTCAGTTTGGAAATTGGTCCCTATCTTGCAAAGCTACAAGCCATTTCCTTGGTGATGTGGAAAGATTTCAATATCCTGAGTCATGTAAACTATTATCCTTTTCCAGCCAAGACACTGATGCTTAAAGATTTTTGCTAGCAGTCTGTCTTGGTAAAGATTTCCACTTCCATTCCCCAGCACACTAGAACAGAGAAACCTACCTATGCATAACTTCTTGTCATGTCCCCTGAATAACCTTTAGCTAGAAGTGGGGAGGGGAGTAGGGTGGAGTGAATTTTTCCAGGAATGTTGTATAGCGGAAGATGGAAAGAGCAGAGAGCTGGAAGAATGCAGTGACTTCCCATGGCAGGGGATTCCCAGCCTGCTGTTGCGTATATGCCCACAAAAATCAACATGTTTCTGGAGCTAGTGGTAAGGTGGCTCAGAAAGCAGACAGGTAACCTTACAGTCACTGTAGACTTTTAGAGTGCTTACCAGGTTGCTGATGTCTTTGCTCCCTCATACTAGTCAGCATCAGTCACTGCGAGAGCTGTATGAACACGGATCCCTCACACTACAATTCCAATGTTTAACTCGGCTCCCTGAAAGGCGTTCCCATTTGGTCCATAAACAGAGCATCAGCTGTTTAAGGAGCTTGGGAAGGGAGCTGAGGGTTCCCTGCACTGTGGACAGCTCAGCACACCTGTTGGCTAGGTTTGCGTGTTCATGTTTGCCTTGTGGGAAGCAGAGTAGAAATTTTTGCATGAGATTATGAAGTTGCGATCAAACATAGAGTGTGCTACAAGTTACATGATGGGAAAATCGACTGTGAATCTCCAGGTGTCCATGGGCCCCGTATTTCCTTTTTAAGTGGGTGCTGCTTATCTTCCCATGAGCCAGCAGACTACGGGGAGTGATCTAAATGAATTACTGGCCATACTAATGACAGGGAAGTCTGGCCAGGTGCAATGTCCTCCTCTACACGTTATGCTTTTAGTAAAGTAACCAAACTGGTTGCATCTGTCCCCCCTCTTGGTAATATACTATCACGACGTTTAAAAACATGCAAAATTTTCTGACTTACTGGAAGTCAGTTTCAGCAGTGTCAAAAAGTGTTGAACAAAGTGTGAATTGACTGTGATCTGTAAGTTAAGGGAAGAATGAATTTAACCTTTGTTCTTAATCTAGTCTTTCTGATAGTCCTTTTATGCTTTTTGTCTTCCTTTTAAAATTTTTCTTTTTAAAGGAACTACTATACACCAGCTGGAATGTAGAGGTATTTTAGTGCTAGCTCAAGTACAGAAAATCACGATTATTAATGTGTATGTGAGCAGTGCCTGGGAGCTCTGTCCTTGGCTCTGTTGTGCTAGATTCTGTCAAACAGAAAAGAAACTGTTCTTGCTCATGAAGAACTTAAAAACTGCATTTGAAAGGAAGAAGCGGATGGACAGACAGGCAGCTAGGAAGAGCAAGGTATTACTGGTTAGTGTGCCAGCCATTTCTTTTGTTTTGTTGTTGCTTCTTATGCTCTGTACTTTTTCCTAATGCTAAGTAGCTGATAAAGCAGTGCAACAGTGACTTTCTTCCTCTTCTTGCTTCAAAGTTTGGAGCCCTCCACATTCCAACTGTGTCTCTCCTCTAAGGAATGTCTAATACTAGTCTGTCTCTGCAGTATTAAATATGTTTTTGGGGAAAAGTAAACCCATTCTAGACTGTTAGTCTTAGGAAAATCTTCTTGGAAGCAGCCCATTTTCAGGCATTGATGACATGCTCAAACTTCCATTTTCAGTAATGTTGAACACATTTTTAAAAGACTGGGTTTTTATTAAAAGAAAATGGAAATACAATGTATGTGTCAGATACGGGATCTGGAAGAAGTTTTGCTGTTTATCAGTAATACTAGCACTGTGAATTCACAGAATTCCCTGCTAATATTTCCTGCTGTGATGTGTGCAGCTCCTGGCTAGGATCTGGCTAGCTTCTACTAGGATCTGGTAGAATAAACAACACTACAGATCTATCCAGGCTTCTAGGTGGCAGAAAGGAGAGGATGCGGGGGACGGAGGCAGACCAACTACAGAAGGAGTAAAATAAATGATAATGATTCAGAGCTCTCCAACTGTTGAACTTCAAAGTCTTTAGAAAAGCAGGTATTCTTCATTCTCTTTTAACGATGGTGGAATTGAGGGAAGGCCAGTGTTCCCAGCGCAGCTGCCATGGGAATGACAATAAAGGCTGCTGAGTTTTGCAGAAAACACTTTCCTGGTTAGTACCAGCTCAGAGATGGGGGAGTCTGGTTTCTCCTGCGTGGCAGTACAGAGCAATAACTGCTCAGCTGCTGCCAACGCTTCCTTTTAGCTAGTCCTTGTTAGTGGAGAGTTTGTGGTAATGGGAGTAATTAACACACTGGGAGTCATTTCTGTGTCCTGGAAGGGAACAGAAAGCCATCAGAGTAGCCCCAGGCATGATTGCTCTGCAGGGTTATTTTCTCTCTCTCTTTCTTTCTTTTCCATTGTGCTTGGGTTTTGATTTTCCTTCTTTGTGTTAAGAAAGCTGGAGAGCTGAAATGGTCTGTAAATTGCATGCGTGCTGAGCTTGGGCTAGGTAGGCTAGTTAAAGGTCACTCTCGTGAACTACATGGCCTCCTCTTGTGGGATGGGGAGTGTTTAAAAAGGGAGTCACAATGTCCCTTGTGGCTTTTTTAACCCGTCTTCTTCCAGTGTAGATTTGGAGAGCTCTGGTTCTGAATTAAGTTTGTTTAAATAGGCCCAGGGGGTGAGAACCTTGCAGGGTGGGTATGGTAAAATATTAACTCTTCCAGCAGCCAGATGGCTTCTCAGCCTAATAGCTCTGAAGTGTGAGGCTGTGCTGCCATGCTCCCGTGCTTGCTGTTGAACTGAGCACGTTACTAGCTTGCTCATTTTCCTTCTGAGGCCGCATTTCGGCTGTGTTACTTGCAAGTGCATGTGAGCTCAGCTTCGCCATGCATAGGTACGAGGTTTGGGTATATTACACAGTGTTTCTGGAGTGAGCTCCAAGAGTACATAAACAGCTATTCTGAACTGGGTTCAGGGAGAAGGGCAATGGGCTTAACCTGACTGCAAACCATGTGCCCAGGCACCAGGAAACCCACCAACCACCTACCCACAGATCATGACTGACACTGTATGCACATGCCTGTATATATCCTAGTCTACTACAGGGGAGCAAAGACAAAGTAGTTATAGCTTTTTAGTCCAACTTTTTCTTTTTCTTTTTGGAGGACACTCTTGAATTGCAACCCTAGACCTTCTTTTCTTGCTTTTTGCTTTGGTAGGGTTTTTTTTGCTGCTGTCTCCTAGGGAGCTCTGTGCTTAATTCAGATAAAGAGAATTGAGCAACTCCATATCTTCTTTCAAGAATGGAAAAGCTAAGCTTGCAAGACAGATCAGTGTTGGGAAGAACCAATGAACATAGGGGAATACATCTGCTTGGGGTGGGCGAAGACATGTGCGGTTCTCATAGTGATGTGAGACACTGGCATGAATACTATATCGTTGGAAACCATCCAGAAGCAGTCACCCAGTGCTCTGTGTTACCCCCAGTCCCCAATTTTAAGATGCTGGCCATCACGTCCGCATGTGTGTCTACATCCAAGATAAAGCCCTGAATCTCTATTTCCTCTTCTGCTTCTCTCCCTGCCGCCAGTTATGTAGGATGCTGCATTCCATGAAGTTCTGCGAACTTCAGCAGGGCCTGAGTGTGTTCAGCTCTTTGCAAGGCAAAGCCTCCATTTTCAGTTGCACTTCCAGCCTCTTCACTAAGGAGAGCCCATCTTGCCTCACCACTGCAAGTGCATCAAAACTCTCACTGGGTGATAGAACCACAGAGTCATAGAATAGCTGTGTACATCTATCTTCAGTCTAGTTCTTTCAGCTCAACTCCAATGGCACCACTGAAGAGTCCTTTCTATCCCAGTAAGGGGATGATGCCAGTGTCCACGTTTATAGCAGAGATGCAAATGCTGCTAGAAGAATTAAAAACTAAATTAATCCATGTGGTTTTTCTCTAGTCTCTTGAATTTCAAGGCCTCCTTTTTTCTCTGTTTTCTGTGAACATCTTGCCATGCATCCTTGCTGAGGAGGCTGTGTGATGGCAGGATTTTTGTGTTCCTTTTTTTCCCCAGGAACAGTAGTGAGCCACAGTTTTCACATCTGCATTTTTCATTGGAAGGGATTTTTTTTTGTTATTTTTTCCCCCCTTCTCTTTTAGCCACAATTCAATTGTGGCAGAAGATTTCTGCTTAAGAGATAGGAGTCTCTGTGGAGACTGACAACTCAAGGCATGAGCCAAAAGGAGGCCATTGCTAACTAGAGAACTGGATGAGTAAAGACACACTGAATAAATACTATTAATTCCCCATTTCTCTGCTGCTGGCAAGCTTGGCTTTTAATATCAGTTATTGATTGTGCATCTCACTGGATCATTTCGAGCAGCTTATGTCACAGAGTTGTAATGATCTGATTATTGTGCTTTGGGCCAACTGTGGGAATACCTGTGGACACAGAGCCACATTAGAATCCTGTTCACCCCTTTCTAAAACTCCTCTGCTTCATTAGGGCCCAGGGAATAAAGCAAACCATTGGATTTTGCTTTTGTTAGAGTAAAGGCGAAGATAAGGGTGAGTTTACATGGGGTATAAATGCATGGATCCTAGGTGACTGATGTATATTTTTCTCTCCACGTGAAGTATGGCATAATGAATAGTTTTGTTTGTGGAAGGGGGTGTCAGACTGGGGGTACTGTAAACCCCTCCCATCCATGTGTCAGTGAAATTTTGTCCAGCATGCATAAGTAGAATAACGGGACTTACACAGGCTTGCGGTGGGCTGCAGTGACAGGGGCTTGTGAGTGAAGTCAGTCTGTCTTTGGCTTCATCTAACTCTGTTATTCTTTCTGTACTAGGAATTGCTGCAAATTACACTTTCAAATACAGAATAGTCCATCCTCAAGCAATTAGCAGCCATAGAGGGAGGTAGTGGAGGAGGGAGGGCAGGGAGTGACAAACCGTGTCCCGCAACCTTTCTGTGCGGTTGGTAAATAAGCTGCGGAGCAGCACTGTGCCCAGCTTCCCGCCCTCTTTCCTAAGCAGGTGCATTGTGAGACATTTGCAAAGATATTAACCCTGCATACAGAGTATGCCAGTCAGTAATTATGGAAATTAGTTGGCAATTAGATAATGTCACTCAGTTTCCGCATACAGCTGATAAGCAGTTGATAGCCACTCCAAAGGGAGGGCGAGACCCTCTCATGGGCTGCTGAGCAGATGGCTGTGACCTGGCATTAATAGGCTGCTCTCAAGCTTGGGAAGGTGTGTGGTGGTGGGTAGCTCTCGCCCACAGCCCTGCGGCGGGGCTGCCTCCTTTCCCCAGCTTGGGAAGTTTTGCAGCTCTATCAACCCTGTGAGTGGGACGTTTCAATAGTGTGAGTGGGTGTGTTTCCTACGGCGGATTTTGCGTGTGCGAGATGCTGAGCCGTCTGCTCAGCATTGCAGGTTCCTTGCCATCTCAGCTCTCCGTTGGGGCGGGGAGGCAGTGGCGGCTGCTGGAGGTGCAGTGGAGATGACTTGCTGGCTCTCTTGTTCCTTCAGGGTAGCAAGTATTTAAAATACTCTGCAAAGACCTCGCCTAGTGGTTTGTTGAAGGGCTGATCACGTGAGAATGGCTGTTTTGTTTTGTGCTGCTAATTCACATTAAGCAAAAAATACGACACAGAAAATATGATGTTGCTTTTCCATGTGAGCAATAGGTGGAATTGGAACAGGGGTGTTGCTAATTCGTGTCTGGGAGAGGTGGTGTCCCTCATGAAGTCTTTTTTTGTCATGTGAACATGCTGTGACAAAGTTTGAGATTTCTCAGAGACAAAATATATAAGAAAATACCATGGGATTCTATAGTTATTGTCCCAAACTGTAATGTATTGCTATGGTAGCAGTGTGCTGTATGAGGCTGCTAGGATAGTACTTATGCTAAAAATAAAATATTAAGAGCAGAAAATTATTTGTTCTCAGTGTGTCTTGGAGGATCGTTGTGGGAAATGGGTGAGGCACAGATTCGTTGTGTCATGATTTATGCCTTCAAGGTAGGGGTTCAGATCCAGACCACTGCTAAAAAGTACACTGGGTCTTCCGAGTTTTGCTTGAAGACCCTGCTATTGCGTGGTGAGGTGTGCTCTCACAGGCCAAACTGTGTGAGACACAAAACTGGAATAGGAGGAAGCACTATGGGTGAGGGCTGTCGGGTGCTGACAGAGCTCTGGATAAGCCTCAGATTGCCCCAGCCTGCTAGTGGCTGGGTGCAGACAACCCTCCCAAAACCTGAGCTGAAGTGTCTAAAAGGTGATGAAGCACACAGAAGTGACACCTGTATTTCATGGATTTTGTGTAGTCTTCCTCTTTTGAAACAGCTGGCACTGTCTTCTTTCAGAAAAGCTAGAAAGGGGTTACCTTGGCTTCTGTCAGTCAAAACAGATACAGAGGGATTCACAGAATCACAGAGAATGTTTGGGATTGGAAGGGATCTCTGTGGGTCATCTAGTCCAACCCTCCTGCTGAAGCAGGGTCGCCTACAGCAGGCTGCAGAGGACCTTGTCCACGCGGGTCTTGAATATCTCCAGAGAAGGAGACTCCACAACCTCCCTGGGCAGCCTGTTCCAGGGCTCCGTCACCCTCAGAGTGAAGAAATTCTTCCTCATGTTCAGACGGAACTTCCTATGCTT
>Ga0065711_1006254_pt1 | contig 17906 bp, 14 predicted proteins | sample Hoacrofraction12_FD_59098 | JGI IMG/M metagenome (GOLD analysis project Ga0065711, IMG submission 59098) | Hoatzin crop microbial communities from Cojedes, Venezuela - Epithelial fraction 12 v2 (version 2) | ecosystem: Host-associated > Birds > Digestive system > Esophagus > Crop | place...
TTTTTTTTTTTTTTTAAAAAAAAAAAAAAAAACAGATGCAGCAATTTATGCGACCTCACCAAAGGTACCCAACCCACGCAACAGCTGGACATCCCAGGCAGCACGTGGGGACACTCAACACCACAGCAGGCATTCCAGAGCTCCAGAGCAGCACACAGAGCACATCCATTCAGGTGATCCCTCCATTGGCTTGCAAGTCCAACTCTTCTCCATTTACCTCAGTGTAAGGACAGTCTGACTATGGAAGCAGGACATCATTCAGTGCATCTTTTCGTTGAATGGGTTGGAAGCAACCTCAAAGATCATCTCATTCCAACCCCCCTGCCACAGGCATGGACTGGCCAACACACCATACATGGCTTTCCCCAAATGAGCAAAGCACCAAAACACCTGCTTAACCTTCAAACCACAGCCAAAACAGGTGGCCACATGTTTTCCTAAATTAGGAGCCTTAAATCAGTGATTTTTAATACGCATACCTGTATTACGTATGCATACATGCTACATCTATAGACTAACAATGACAAATGCTCATGCTTAAAAATCAGGTCTATGCATCTGTTCAAAACAGAATACGTCTGAAGACAACAGCTTCAAGAGGTCTAAACAAACACTCAGGGTGTGATATTGCCAACTCTCCTCTTCACCCTGAGGTTGTACTGCCTCTGTGATCCATGTTTCATTTCACACATTCACTAAAATCTTTCATTACCTTCTGAATGTAAATTTGTATCCTGAGAATAGGTAATCCGGAATAAGACATCCACAGAAAATGCCCAGGGAGTTAGGTATGCATGGATGACAGAGGAAGGCTACCTGTAATGTCCACCAACAAAAGCAATCACAACACCTCCAGAAATAATCGTCTCCTGCACCTCCACACCAGAATAATAACCATCAGTACACTCATTTTCATTTCCATGGATACTGGTTTCATCTGTCTTGTTCTTCTCTTTCATCCCCACGAAATATAAAACAAACGGCTCTGTCTCTATTCAGTCTAGAACAACGCCACACTTTTGAGAGAAGCAAGCAGTAAGGCACCTAGATAGTTTGGCACCATCAATGAACAAATAGCACAACATGCCTTCACGTCGGTGTTCAACGAGTTCAGGATCAGGACCATACTAAAAACACTTTTGGTACATTGGAGAAAACAAGGAGAGGTTCTTCTCCATCAAGCTGTTCAGATATTTATCAACTAAATTACACTTACTGGAACTGAGTGTTTGTTTTGGACAAAGTGCCTTCAAAGGATACAAGATTTGTGCCCATTCCTGCATTCCCCACATCTGCACACCCACGCTTCAGGTAGGGATGATGGCAGGTAAGGAACCAAGCCTCTTGGACACTGGACGGATGAAAGTGGCTCACAACATTAGCACAGCTTGATGGTGCTGCTTACTTTCCTAGCTTGGCTGCCAAGAGGGCAAACTAAACAGAATAAAGGAATAGGTATTTTCACAAACAGGAGTACAAGACAGTCTTTCTTTTAAAATTTTAGATTCTGCTGAGCATAGCAAAAATTTGCAGGACGTCACATACGCAGCCATTAATCATTTCAGAGGAAAAGAAAATCTTTATGGCTTTTGCTGTTGACTAGGAATATTACAGAGTGAGTTACTACCCTTCTATACAAAGGCTATTTTTAGTAAATATACTTATTAAACAGTATCAAATATTTAGAATCTCTAAGCCCTTCTTATTCAGCTTTTACAACCAAGATGTTTCTGGTATTTAAAGTAACACACAAAATGAACGATCCTCTCTACTATGGAAAAACCAATTTAGATTAAATAATAATAATAGAGCCTTCTACTTATAGCCAAGACCTGAACCACAAACAAATGGAATGGAAAGAATCAGCAAAAAAAAATGTGTTTTCACTTGTTCCTCAATTCTGATGTCAGAGGAAATTTAGTTACAGAAATGGAATGAGACTTGATTTACGGTGAGGGAACATTAAAAAGCAATGGAAAAAAGCACACATGAGAAAGCTTACAAAGACATCTAGATTTTCAAATGAAAGACGCTTCTAGAAACATTCACAGGCTTTCTCCTTAGCTTGGGCTAGACAATTTTGTGTTCTTCTACAGAGATTCTTGAACCGAAACAAGAACGACGCAATTTGGAGCGAGCAGCTGTCAGACCTGTTTATTTCGCAACCTTCAGTACATTTAGCAGGTCCTCATAACCCACAGCGGTGCCTGCTACCCAGCCAAGAGTTCAGCGACTATTTGCAGTTGGCCACCACAGGTTTATTTTCTAGGCAGACGGACTCATAGGCACAGCCTAGAAGGCAGGTTCTTCCCAGAGTCTACAGCAACGATGATCTCATCCAAAAAGCTAAGGGAACCAACCAAAAGCAATTTTTATCCCTGTGTTATGGGTGAGGGATCAAAATCCAAGGAAAGAGAAAGAAACATGGCTGCAATGACACCAAATGTTTCCAAGAGCCTCAAATAAAGCAGCTTACGAGATCAGTAGCTCCCTGAGGAGTAGCGAGTCGGGGGACACAATTAAGTCTTTTCCTCTAGACACCTCAGCTTCAAGAACTCAAAAATCCTTATTAGAGTACTTGCAGAAGCAGCTGCCTACGTGTTTTGGGCCATCTCTTCCGTGTCCACCAAATACAAGAAGGAGTTGGGAGAAGAAGATACCAACTACTCCTTCCCTCCTCCTCTGTTCAGATCCTGTGAAGTCCTACCAATGGGGATTTTTCTATCCTCATCTTGTAAGGAGACAACTTCAGAATGCTCTCAAAAGCTTGCGTGGCTGAAAAACCCACGATGGGTCTGTCTTCGACTAGTAAATAAATAGGTCTCACAAGCAGCCCGCACGCCACGTAGAGATGCAGCTCATTATGGCAATAAGACCCATCTTGGATTTCAAGCAGAAATCACAACTCTGTCAATCAACCAATGAGAATTTTTTTTTCTAAACACTGTTGATAAGCTCTCTTCAGTTGTCTGCAGCTCTCCTCCGTTCAGCCCACACTAACATGCACTGCAAGACAAAACCTCAGAGATCACTTTGCTAACATTTAACTTTTTTCACAAGTACCAAGGCTTCACAGAGCTGATCTTAACCCTCCTTTAAACAACAAAGCAAAACCAAAAAAAGACTCCGGTACTCTCCCTATATCTGTATTGTGCCAATTCTCAGCATCGCCTGCCAAGCTACCGAGCATACAATCCCTCTTTCAGACTATTTAGATCTTTTGGGAAAAGGATGCGCACACACGCTTTGGTTTCGTTTCTGTTCTGTCAGATAAGTTCTGCTCCATACTGCAGAAAGGAGGAGGTTAAATCAGCCCAGACATCTCAAAAATGTAGGGGACACTAAGCCCCCGTTAACCCTATTTTCCGAACACCCATACACATAGCCTGCTATACAGACCAGTTCGTCTCAGCTGCACTCAGCAGAAAGCAAGCAGATCAGGTAGTGGTTGAACTACAGCCTTGAATGACTGGCATTTTAAGCAAAAAAAGACATACTGAGTCAATTAATAATAAACAGAAACATTTCTACCACCCATTGTGTTTCAACATCTCCATTACAAAACCCATTTCAAGTGGCTTGGACCTGACAAGAGAGTTTGCAGAAAGCTAAAACTTAACTCACATTTATCCAGTATAGATAAGCCTTTTCTTTTTTCCTAGAAAAAATAAAATTAAAGAACCACCTTCTATGGTATTAACTCTGCATAGTATAGAGAAAATATTTCTTTAACTATTCAAATAAAAGTGGTTCTTTCTGAGATACTGCTGCCTAGTCAATTAAGCATACAACCATAAAAACCATGTCTTACAGCACAATTATGTCAATTTGGTCAAACAACAGGCCAACACTTGACAGGCCAATTCTTGACACTTCAAGAGCAGCTGTGTGGCATTGAGAAATAAGTGTTTTCACAATGACCAGGCATACCAAAATCGACCAAGAATTTACCCAATGTACCAGAACAACTACTTCAAATCCATTACAGTCTACTGGGCAAACACATGCATTAAAATAATAACTTGGCTATGTCAATAACCCTTTTATTATGCTTTTTTCTCTTCGAATAAGAACTTTTGCAAGTTTTCAGGGTTCTGAACAAATATCAGATTGGGTAGCTACCAGATTAGCAGCTGCCCACAGTACACCTGAACTTAAAACACCATTACAAAATTTCCCATGTCTGCCTAAAACACAAACTGCACTTTTTTTAGACATGATCCAGCTGAACACTACCCACTGTCTCACAAGGCAAAATTACTTCTTGTTAACAAGTCTAAGATCTCACACCGAACTCCATACAAGACACACTGCTCCCCTCTCCTTCCGCATCCGTCTGTTACCTTGTGAGCAAGCCCTGCGCCATGGTGTGGGCTGAACTGTCCCCAGAGCTGATGGGTCTTACTAACTCCAGTATTTTGAGCATTCACTTACTCCATCTTACAAAACACCTGCACATGCCAGAACTCACACCGGAAAAAAAAAAACTAGAACACAGATAACAGAAAATAAATGCTTTGGGGACTCATAATAGTCATGACAGATCTTTTACTTGATTCGAAACAAGGCTTCTTCTACCTTCTGTTCTGTACTTTCCACACATTTTACAGTGCGATGATGGCATGTGGAACCAAGACAAGGAAATACGGCTACATGGTAAAAGGGAAAAAAAATAAAATAAAAAGGTATTTGTGGCATAATGGGCTCTCCTGACCACATAACTGAGGGCTTGTCACAAGACACTCCTATATTTCATGTCTAATCTCTGAAAGTAAGAAGATAAAGTTGATAAGACACACATCTGTAAAAGAACCAGGCATGCAACCAAGGTTTTCCATAAAACCAACGGTGGCTTGGGGTCTCAGTGGGAAACACGCAAGTATTTAAAACCCTCCAATATCAAAACCTTTACCAATCTCTTGCAAATGTACCTGTTCAATGACCAGCGTATGTTGGCTTATCTCTCCCACTTTTTGGGAGGAACCAAGCCAAACTTCTGCCAATAGCACAGGTTTGTATTTCACTCCAAGCATAAAAAGCACACAGCCCAGTTGCCTTAAGCTATTCAAATACAGAGAGACAGTGTGGGTGTATGTACACACAACTAAAAACAACGGAAAAAAACAGCCTGTTGGAACAATAACTGCACCGTCCATCTTCTGGATAGCTCTGAAAACACTGTCAGTGCTCAAAAAGCAATGTGCAATGAAGAACTGTCCTCTCTACCACTAAGCTTGCTTGCTTTGAAAAGACTTAAAGAACAATCTGCCATGGCAAAGTGCTACATGGGAGCTCCTGCATAAATCTTGGTTTATGATACCATAAAATCAACTGTTTCTTTTTACCTAATTTGTTAGAAATTAGTGACTAAACTCAAAGATTAAGACACCAACTCCCATTCTCATGAGTAGGAGAAGCCTTAACAACCTTGAGTTTATACATGAAGCCTAGGAGCACCAAAATTGTATTTCTCTGTGTTAAGTCAGCACCAGTGCCAAAGAAGCTGCTGTAATCTGCCTTCGCGCTGCCATACACTGTCCCTCCCTTGCTGTCCTCTCCCACAAGCCAGAAAAACATTTGTGCAGCCACACGGCTATTTGCTGGGTTATTTTTCAGCCAGATGAACTCTCCTATTTGGCTCACCGCATAGTTCACAAATGCTTGTGCCAGCACATAGCAAGGGGCAAACTGAAGGTAGGAATGAACAACCAGGGTGAGAAAGCTTCAGTGATATGTTGCCAAATATAAAGTCCCAGGCAAAGCAAGCATATCACACCACTATCATGAAAGTCTTGAAAGTCAGACATGTTTAAGACTCACTCATTAGGGAAGCTGAAGCACAAAGAGAACAAGGATGGTGTTTAGTACCAGACAATGCAGGTAGGTGCCCAGCGGCATGGGTAGGCACTTTTGTAAGCATCACCATATATCTACACAGCTTTGCAGATCTGCTCTGGAAGGAGAACTAGGAGAATCCTCAAGTGAACTCCAGGCTCCAGCAAGTTCAGCAGCCAAACTTCCTGCAGACTTCAGACAGGTTAGGGCATCCTGCAAACAAAGCTCCCATTCAGGCAGCTTCCACCCATGTATTGACATTGAGATGGCTTTGATAAAGGGTGACACCCCAGCTGTCAACAAGCCTGGGACGTGAGCACCAGCGCAGGGGAATAGAACGGCACCAAAGCAGGCAACCTCTGAACAACTTCGGCTGATCTCATAGAACAGTTTGGGTTGGAAGGGACCTTTCCAGGCCATCTAGCCCAACCCCCCTGCAGTGAGAAGGGATATCTTCAACTAGACCAGGTTGCTCAGACCTGGCCTTGAATGTTTCTGGGGATGGGGCATCAACCACCTCTCTGGGCGATCTGTGCCACTGTTTCACCACCCTCACTGTAAAAAACTTCTTCCTTATGTCCAGTCTAAATCCACCCTCCCTTAGTTTAAAGCCATTACTCCTTGTCCTGTCACAACAGGCCCCGCTGAAAATATTTTCCCCATCTTCCTTACAGGCCCCTTCAGGTACTGGAAGGCTGCTCTAAGGTCTCTCCGCAGCGTTCTCTTCCCCAGGCTGAACAGCCCCAACTCTCTCAGTCTTTCCTCACAGCAGAGGGGTTCCAGCCCTCGGATCATTGCTGTGGCTTCCTCTGGCCCCGCTCCAACAGCTCCATGTTCTTCATGTGCTGAGGGCTACAGAGCTGGATGAAGGACTCCCAGTGGGGTCTCAGGAGCATTCAGCACACTCTGTGCAAACTGCGTAGTAATATCCGAGGCAAGACAACCCAACTCTAGGAGAAACACTTGCCCTGGAGAAGGGCTCCTCACCAGTGTTGACAGAAGTAACCACAGTAAATCAAACCTGTGGAGACGCCCAGCATGGCCGGAGACCCCCAGAAAGGTCCTTTCAGTCTGAACAAGACCCCAGAACTAAGTTACCAGGGAGAGTCATTGAGTGTGAGAGCATAAAAAGCTGTTCCTCTCTTCCCAAGCTCCGAATTCAACAGCACCCAACACTGTTTAGTAAAATTTATCCTTCCCTTCTCTTTTACAAAGCTTTTATGGCACATCCACCTATTTTAGCTTGATCCGAAAGTATAAGGAGACAACATGACCCAAAAAGCATCCATCATTATTTCAGGGTACCCTAAAAGCTGCTTGATCAACACACCTTTAGAAAGGTGAGTCAAAGCACAGTTACAACACAAGCAATACAAGAATGGGTGGGGTGGCAGACAGAGGATAAGAAGTGTTTTTTCAGAATTGATAAAAATATAAGAGCCAAAAAGCATGTCACACTATTTCAGATCATTTTAAATAAAGCACAGAAGATTAGTCTACAGGTAAGTTCTTCCACAACAGAAACAGAAGGCAACACAACTGAACAAAACCGATTCACGCATTTGAAACAAGTCACAAAGTCACTGGAAGCTCATCATTTAAAGAGCACCAAGGAGAGGAAGAGACACCCCAATATCAATTAAATCGTAGCTCATGGTCCCTCTGCAATGTGGTGCAGGCACGAAAAGGCACATACAACCCAAGGATGTATCAGCAGAGCTGCTGCTGTCAGAAAGCCAGAATCACCCGTGGGATGTGAGGTGACTTGACCTGAAATGACACGCGCAGTTCTGGTCACTCACTCAAAACAGATGAGCTCACTGTACAAACGCAGAAAAGGGCAACTAGGATGACCACAAAATTGGGGAGATTGGCTTATCAGAGGATAAACAGCAGAAAAAGCTACTTAAACTAAAACCAAACAGATCAAATCAGTAGATTAAGAATTTATACTGGAAATTGAGAGTTTTCACCAGTCACAGTAGTGAGAGTCTGGAACCACATCCAGTAGAAGACACAGGGAAAAAATTAGTTTCAAAATGAAGTTTTATCAGCTCACAAGGAGGATTTGATGACGTGATTGTCTTCAGCAGGTAACTAGATTTGATAACCAACAAGGTGCCTCCAGTCCTATCTATGGTCCTAGCTACATGCTCTAAATTCTGAAGCCCTGAGATAACAACTCAGGAAGAAACATATAAATGGAGAGAGAAAAGCTAATTTTAGTGAAGATACTGAAATGTTATATGCACCTTTCAATACTAAATCTTTTTTTAAAGGACAATGTGCACAGCACAGATGTTACAGCATCTGCTCCTTCTGCTCATAACAGAAACAACCCTCAACCATCAGTCTAAAGAAGTCTTTCATAAATCACACATCCTTTCATCAATAAACAATTAATTTCTTATCTGGCACAAACCGTAATATGTATACGTCTCAGAGATCCAGATTTGATTCACTTGGATCAATTTTTTCACCTGCTGGAAAAAGAGAAGGTAAGATCATACCGTTCTGCTTGTCTTTAATAGCTGATAGAATAGCACAGAAGAAAACTAGAGAGTAAGCATTCTCAGCTTGTCTCATTTCAGATACTACATGTAATTTAATATGTAATTTAACACAGATATATATTCTACTGGCATGTAAAAAATCTGGTAGCAAGCACACATTAGCTGATGCGTACTTCTGTACACCTTGTACTAGGCCATGCCTTAGCTCACAAGTAAAAGAAGTTTAGATGAACGACTTCTGTGCAGCCAAAGGTGATGGTCACGACTCCACAAACCATCATTCCCATGTCTTCATCAGTCCGATAAGGTCTTGGGGAACAAACTGCTTCCCAAGACTGCTGCCTTTTCAGCGAGGCAGACCAAAAGCATCAGTAGCCTTTGAATACTAAGGACTCTGTAGTATTTTTGTTGAGAGTACTCTGTTTTCCCAGATTAGTGTAGGTATTTTTACATCGTATTCCAATTCCCTAACGGAATTTCAATTGATTGGGGCATTCTTATTTCCTGCCCTAAAGCACCATTTAGAATGACTTGCTAAATCTCTGTTGCCTTTACTCTAGCCATTTGAATAGCTGGATGTCAGAGAAGGAAGAATGATCTCTACGCAGTTTTTAAATACCTTAGAGAGCAGAGTCTAAATTATTCTTAACATTAAGTTGCAGAAAATCTCATCAGAAGAAAGAAAAACAAACAAAAAACCCAACCCAGTAACCTTTTATTGCCATCTTGCATTCAAATACAGACTTAATCCTTAAAGAAATAAGCCTAGGCAGCTATCTTTTAAAAAGAAAGAGCAGCATTTTGAAAAAAAAAAAAAAAAAAGAGAAATCCACTTGCAAAGAGTGAAAGGTTAGTGTATTTCTATTTTTGAAAACATGGAAAAAAATATTTATCTTTGAAACACAAGATACATATAGTAATAAAAAAATCTAACAAACCATTCAGGGCTTGCTGAACAAGTCCACTTCAACATAACCACACAGAGAAACAGAGGCACAAGGGACCCCGGGGTCACTCCCTGCCTTTCTACAGCGCCTTGCATCAGAGTGTCTCCAGAGATCTGCAGAACGTTTGCCCCTGAACGTGCCACGGACTGCACAGAGCTCTGCAACCCAGCGTTCAGGTTTTGACAAATCTACTTATTTTGTAACCTTAAAAAATTAAGGGAGATGTAAAGAATGAACCCAAAACCAAGCAAGGCATCTCTTACTGCAATGGATCACTTACTGAGGAGCGTCTGGGCTAGCCTTGTGCCTAACGCTCATTTGCATCGCATCAGTTGCCAGAGCTGGAATTCTGATCCACTAATGATCTTTAGCACCACAAACACCTTATCGCGCTCCGTGGCTGCAGTCTCTGAAACTGTAGCACTAATAAAGGCAACTTAGCAGAGTTACAGGTTTAGTTTCGGTTTCTGTAACTTTTCTTGAAAAAGCTTCTCTATCTCACCAGTCTTCATTTTGACCAGTGTAAGTGCAAAGGAAACACTCATTAGAAAACCCCAACAGTAGCAACTCGAACAGCTTCCTCACCTCCCTAGTCTCATTTGGGAATCTCCTACTTCCTACCAATTTTTAAGGGTCATTCCTCACTCCATTTTCACATAATCCCTAAACAACCATTATCACATCGTTTCTCAGCATGAGATAAAATATTGACTGCGCTTCATAAACAGTGGAGACCTTAAGATTACATTCTTGGTGGGACACAGCATGATAAATGTTTCAGGGATGTCTTGAAATATCCTACAATATACAACATGTGGACAGTGAAACAATCCTAGAAACAAGTATGTTTTGACTCAGTAAAAAAGGAAAGGAAAACCACACCAAAACCTCCTCCCCCCATCCCACGCTGACCATTGAGCAGGTCAGATTGCAATTTCCTTTTTCAGAGTGGCAGAGATTCTGACCTACTTAAAGCCTGGTAGGGAACAAGTTTTTGCACTGTAAATTTAATCATTCAAAAAAAAAAAAAAAACAACCAAAAAAAAAAACCAAACCATTTTTTCCTCAAGCTTAAAAATAAACAGCAATTGCTACTTCAGTACATTAAACCAGTCGGTGAACATTACACAAACTTCTTGAAGATAAACTGTCAGTTCACATTCAGTGCAACTGCTTTTAGAGGAAGGCATTAAACAAAAATCACGAGGGCGTGTCAGACCTTCATTAGCTATGCTGGCATCTCGACCATTTCCTACAGATTGTAGGGAATAGAAACCCAGCCCTGTTGCAGGGAAGGTAGCTTCACAGGTTATCAAACAGGACTAAGTAAACAAATACATTACTCACCACACCAAAGAGGTAACACAAGATGTTCTCCCAAAGTTGTAGCTCGTTTCAAACAATTTTATCACGATGAAAATTTGTGATGCACATTCATTCTTTCAATATTTGTTAGTAGGAGAGACGATGAGGAGAATCGGTTACACAACATGGGAGCAAGAAGCAAGACATGTATTAATGGAGGATCAAAAAGACAAAAGCAAAAAAATTATTCTAATTCACCAAAATAAATTATATCCTCATTTATATCAGTACTTGTTATGCCACAAACTGCACAAAACAGAACACCCCGGTGTCGGTACTCAGCAGACACCAGGACAAGAGACTGCAGAGGACACAGGGAGGACGACACACAGCCGTGTGCCCACATCACAGAGCTGATCACAACTGAATTGTTGTCAAATGATTTGAAGTCAGATAAATATCCACAAATCTGTTCTTCATTATGTGGTTCCTCCCACGCATAAACACCAAACTCCAAGCACAGATTTGTTGGGCGTTTGTGCGTGCCTTATTTGTGTGTGGAAATAGCTTGGAAGAGTATTTTTGAATGTCTGTTTTAGCAGAAACCCCATTGCTGCACTCTGTAAAACTGGTCTAACTCATTTTGCAGAGCATTTTTGCTCATTCTTCTCTCTGCATAATGTTAACTGAAAAAAACCAAAAGTTCTCAAAATTTCCATTCACTACTTCAGCTGTAAGTATCATGCAGACAGTCAAAACCCACCACTACCCACGGCTACAGCCTTACGCTGTGTGGCACCGTAGCCCACTAGTCCCACTGCTTACTGACAACAACTCAGGAAATGGAAATCTGGCCCGAGAGTCAGATCATCAGTTCCAAACAATATTTGGGCTTATCTGTTTTGTCCAAACACCAGCTGAGAAGCATTCAACAATGCTGCAGGTTCTCTCATAAACACCAGGCTGCTCCGGAATTCGACAGGATCTGCGCGCATATTCAAAGGCGGCGTTTATCTGAGCTCACAACAGCCACATTAAAGCCATGTGGAAACAACACTGTTCTCGGTCTGAGAAACAGTGAACAGTGTTTTCCTTGTCCATATAAATCACACACCATAAACGCTTGATATTATCTAGCACCACTAAAGCAGTCAAATCAAAACAAATCAAGAGAGTAAACCCTTGAGCACATATTTAAAGGAAGACTGAAAGCCTTTGAACACATAATTTTATCCTTTTTGTATGCTCCTATCCTCATTCAAATAAGATTAGACACGACAGTGACAGGATTTCTTCTTCGTACCCTCCTTCCTCAAAATCAAAATGCCTATCTCACAAGGGAATTTTTGATTCTGTGGACCCCCCAAGAAAGCAATACCCACTAGCAAATTCCCAGATGACCAACAGATTGGGGGACCCAAAAAGCAGAGGATCAGTTTTTCAGAAAGGAATGACCCCTCCAATTGCTGACGTTCTGGAGGCACCCACTTAACACCGACCATCTTCAACCCTCTTGGCCAAAGCAAACTGCATACGCGCAAAAGACAAAATTCTCTCTACTCAAAAATGACTCTCTAAGGAGATCCCTGACTGTGAATTATCTACTCTTACGATTTTATGGGCTTACTTATTACCGGGAATTATTTGGCTCAATCCTGCAAGCTTTATACACAAACTTCCCTCGATACCCAACAGGGATAACCTGGCCAAAGAAGGCTCCTTCCACGAGGGCTTAGGGACTCATTTTCAGAACAGTTCTGTGAAAATTGAATTTTTCCAATTTGAAAGCACGAGCTCAGCACTGTGGCACACATTTGGGTAGGTAGTTACTTGCGTGCTGAGGACCATGACTGTTCTGCAACATGCTTACACAGACAACTTTTCCCATGTCATGGTTCGCTCCCCCCTTTATAGATAGAACTAGCATCTAAAAAAAAAAAAATGAAGGTCTTTCTGTGATTGTTTAATTGCTGTTACTCCTGAGTGCAAGAAAGACCTTTTGCCACAGTCCATCCTTGCAAGATAAAGTCCTTCAACTCATCGCCAATACCTATGATTAGCAGTCCATTTAAATCCACACTCCTGCTACTTACTAGAATATTACTAGAATACATTTCTAATAAATTCTCTAAATCTCTTGGATCCCCATGAACTTAAGACACCTCCTTAACTTTGCAACTTGTATCTACAGGGTAATCCAAGCTGCTTCCACCCCCTAAAACGACATGCAACATTTTGGATACAGGTATAAGGTGTTCTACTGTTTACCAGCGTTTTCTCCGAGAAACATTATGATGCTACAGATCATCTCACCTACTTCCACAAAGGACAAAAGCCAACTTCACCAGTCAAAAAATGGGATCCAAAGATAAGAAAGAGATGGATTGTTTGTAGATAGTGACCAGTGCACCGTGGCTATTGCAGCCATCACGCACTCAACAATTAAACCCTGAAACGAATCCAGTTACCGGCACAGGCCATCGTTCATGACTGATGGTGCCATTGCACAACACAAGCATTTGAAAAGCAGCTACAGCCTTTTGCATTCACAGCTTATCAGCCCAGCCAGGGCAGAAAACACTATAATGGGTGTTTTCCTTGGAAAACCCTGTAAAACAAGTTTGGTGACACACACTGCAGCGTGACCTGAATCCAATGTACAAAGTCAACCAGTCTAACAAAATTCCCCAGTAAAAACCACGCTACAGTTGGTCATGAAAATCACAAAGATCAGCCCACATTCCCAAGATGTCTGAACCCAACATAGAAACACACCTCTATCTGTACTGGTGAAGCAGAACCTGCTGCCCTACCAGTACCATCTTCCCTCAGCAATCTGGTTAACTGGGGCAGGAGGGATGTCAGCCCCAAAACTGGAACCACCACCCTACCCTACTTAGCTTGTCTACAAGGATTGATGGGGTCATTAGAAATAAAGGTGTAAATGAATTCATCAGTCCTAGTGACATATATAAGATTCTCCCTTCTTTTGCCTCCTTTCAGGAGGCCTTTACATGTCCCCTTATGCTTGGTGCCCTATCACCACCACTGCAACATGCCGAGTCTTCAAAACTGTTTTGTATTAAAAATAGAATACATGACTCAGACAGTTTAAAGAAGTATATGCTTACTCAAAAAAATACTCCACCCCAAAATATCACCTCTAATAGCAATTTATATTATAGTTTCCAGCACTGTCAAGTACTTCGCTGCAAAACTTTCAAGCAATGGAACTGAGACACCTGTGAAATACTGGGTTTTCTTTAAGAACTGCAGAAATCAGCAGTATTAAACACCCCCAAGGAACTTCTTGCTGATCGGCCCTTATGTAAATTTAATGCACCAAACACCAAGACAATGAATTTTCACCTTTTATCTGAAAGTGGTCTCATGGAAAGAAGACTCTCCCCCACAGAGGGGTATTTCCTCCTGGTCATTCCCTCTCCTCTGGTTGCTGAAGACCTTGGCAACACTGATTTGCACACTCTCACTTCTCAGGGCAGCAGCCCTCAATCACACTCGGCTGCTACCCAGACTGCATAGGTGGAATTAAATCTCAGTCAAATTCTCAGAGGCTTTAAATGATAAAGTGTTAAAACTGTGGGAATGTGTACCGTAGAGGCAGCTTAAACACAATGCAGTTTAACTGCACAAAGATGTGAATGCACTAATAAGATAATAGTATGTTTTGGTTCTGCTAGCTAGGCAGCAATGCTCTGGGCACAAAGTCAAACAGCTCAAACTGTCACCAGCACCTGCATGGTACCCCCACCTACACAGAAAGCAGCTGACAGTGAAAGACAAACCCATGTGATTTCTGCTCAGCAGCTTTTAGCAAAAACAGATTCAAATGAAGCTAAATGGTCCATTAAATGGCCATGCCAAAAGAAGTTATTTGGTTTTGACAATATACAATTAAGTCACTTTTTCCATCCCCAAGATACTCATTTAAGAGGCATGTTAAAACTCAATACTTCACCACAGGTAGGTTAAAAATGTGTGCATCAGCTGTAAACCGTTGCCTAGCCATTCTCAGACATAACATGTCAAAATGTGAATATGTTCAGGACTTTTTCACTACGAAAAAAATCTGGCCTAATCCTTCAGGCAGCTACTACTGGAGAGGCAAGCTGGCTTCATGGCCTTCTGGGAACAGAGCTCTCAAGGAAGGAGGGAAACAAAACCTCAAGATTTGGTGGGCCTCAAGGAGGTCTTGGATTCAGTTTCCATATACTTATTTGAACAGTCCCACGGGAATCACCAGTAAACAAAAACTCCGTTCATTGCTGTGTGCGAGATCAGGCCCCTCAAGACAATGGCCTACTAAAAGCAAACAAAAAAAAAAAAACACGGAAAGGAGAAAAGAAAATCAAAATACAGATCCAGACACCTGAGAAAACGCTTATTACACACATTGGGTAATTCCCATAGAGCTGGAGTTTTTGCTTTCCCTAGCAACACAACGTGGATCTAGGACTGCCCAACGGTCCCCTCTGCAAGCAGCTCTAGCAGCGAGGCCACACTTGCACCAAATATTGTGGAAAACTCATCGAGAGCTACTTTTCACTTGTTCTTTTCTACAAATACCCTCGAGTCTTTGTTCAAAAACAAAGGCTATAAAGGAGTAATAGATTATTAAAGGTAAACTCAAACGCTCTTTCAGAAAAGTGAAAGCCTAAACTTGACATAGAACTCAGCACAGCAGACTACAACTCTGCCCTGTTCCACTTGGCAGTGCCAGCGAGGATCCTGCTGCCACGAAAAATAAGTTAACTTTTTTCTGTTCCAAAGGAGTGACTTGTCAGCCATCAAATACCCATATAGCAGAACAAGAACCGCATTGCCCAAAGGACTGGTCCAAGACATGGAGCCTGTCATTCCCTGGAGTCAAAAAGTGTACCTGTTTGGGCAAAGCACCAAAAATACAGACACTCACTCCTGGTTGTCCTTCCTGAAGATCACCCTGCTGTAAAGGTCAGACAGCAGAAATGCTTCCTCTGGCTGCTGATGCCACCTGGGGAAAATGCGTCAAGACAGTCACTCCCAGAGCATTAAGGAAAACCGGTTACAAGACAAAGCCTTCCTCAGCTTCTGAGGAGTGTTTACAAACGTGATGAATGCCAGAGTGTGTCCTAGCATGCCAGCCCAAAAAAAATCAGTCAAGCACCTGGCCCTCAGCACAAAAGGCTGACTCACCCATACAGTATCTATTCTCCTTTGAAAAGACCTCAAGTTCAGCACTCCCGGGACACCAAGTACTTTCAGGAGGCTAACAGGAACATGACTCTTCCTTGTCCTTCTCTCCACCTGCACACATTGCAGACCAAAGTTGTGAGACGGCTTCCCAAGCCAGGGGACAAAGACGACTTGCACTCTTGCCATAGAATCATAGGCTGGAAAAGACCTCTAAGATCACCAAGTCCAACCATCCACCCAACACCACCATGCCTACTAAACCATATCCTGAAGTGCCACATCTACACGGTTTTTGAAAACGTCCAGGGATGGGGACTCCACCACCTCCCTGGGCAGCCTGTTCCAATGCCCGACCGCTCTTTCAGTAAAGAAATTTTTCCTAATATTCAATCTAAACCTCCCCTGATGCAACCTGAGGCTGTTGCCTCTCATCCTATCGCTAGTTACCTGGGAGAAGAAACAACACCTGCCTCACTACACCCTCCTTTCAGGTAGTTGTAGAGAGCAGTAAGGTCTCCCCTCAGCCTCCTCTTCTGCATACTGAACAGCCCCAGCTCCCTCAGCAGCTCCTCAGAAGACTTGTTCTCCAGACCCCTCACCAGCCTCGTTGCCCTTCTCTGGACACACTCCAGCAACTCAACGTCCTTCTTGTAGTGCGAGGCCCAAAACTGAACACAGTACTCGAGGTGCGGCCTCACCAGTGCTGAGTACAGGGGCATGATCACCATCACTTTCTGATACGGCACAGACACCCCCTGACACCAGCCCTACTCCGACGGGGGAAAGAAAAACAGCACGGAGGCTGAACCACAAATACAATCCCCGATTGCTTAAACCTATGCTCCATGAAGCTCTAACACCAATGTTACTCGCTATTCCATCCTGCAGCTCCACTGCAAAAAAATGTATAAAACTGAGCAAGCACTTTAATACAAGACACTCTGTATCAGCTAAGGAGGAAATTGTGCTTTTCTTGTTCCCACTATATCTTCACCTGCCCTGTTCAAATTAGTTTGCTTTTTAAACTACAGCTAATTCCACAATTTTTTCCTTGCCCTGCACAGAATTACTAGTTAAGACTCATGAAAGGTCTTCAGTCTACTATCTACGAAAACACTGCTCAAAAAAAAGAGACAAAAAGCAGCTTGGTGATGACAGTTGTGATGCATTCAATAACAAACTTGCTTCACTGTCATTCCCACTACCATCCAAACAGATTTTGCTTTGTATTATCTTCACTTTCATTTACGCAGAGAAGAAAAATAAGCAAAATGAAAGCCACCACTCTTACAAAGTACGTTATTGTGCAGTGATCATCCTCCTGAGTAATATCTCATACCAGCTTTTCATTCACACTGGTGCCAATGCCAGAAGGCCACTGTAAACCAAATCCCCCTGCCCAAGCTTTGCAAGGCCTATGAAAAGATCTGAATGAGATCTGAAAACCCTCCCCACTTCCAGGAGAAACTTGTATCCTCCCCAGCACAGCTCTTTTCAAATTGCAACACTTCCAGTAATCCACAAGTGATCCTTTTATTCTCAGAACATAAACTTTACGTAACACCAAGAGACAGTTCCTTGTGATTTGTTTAAGCTAAATCCAAATCCAAGCTATACGGTGTTTGAGCAGAAGAAAAACGGAGCCTCTGCATACTCAGGCTGTCAAGTAAAACAAACACTAACTCCCACAGAATGTATTGGGGAAATTGCACGGGATCATCTGAGATCAAAGGGTTTTTCTGCATGGCTGCCACACACCTACGTGGCCACTTTATGCTGTAGGAATGCTACCAAGACAGCCTCTCTCCTGGCACAGCACTGAAGCTATCAACAAAGAAGCATACAAGCACCTAATACGGGCATTTCTTTATTTTTACTGGCATCCCCTATCGCTACTATAATTGCAAGGTAGAGTCTTGTCCTGCAGCAGCTTATCCTATGGACTGCCATAGTTTCCCACTCCACATTCAAGCCCCAGTGCCTGTACAGCACACACACGCCCGGCAGCAGCACAAGGAGCTAATTCAGCTGTTAACTGGTTTAAAACCCCAAAATGGATCACTTACCTGAACCGGCTCACCATTCAGTGCCCAAAAAAAAAAAAAAAAAA
>Ga0065711_1039369_pt1 | contig 17906 bp, 10 predicted proteins | sample Hoacrofraction12_FD_59098 | JGI IMG/M metagenome (GOLD analysis project Ga0065711, IMG submission 59098) | Hoatzin crop microbial communities from Cojedes, Venezuela - Epithelial fraction 12 v2 (version 2) | ecosystem: Host-associated > Birds > Digestive system > Esophagus > Crop | place...
AGGAAGGAAGGAAGGAAGGAAGGAAGGAAGGAAGGAAGGAAGGAAGGAAGGAAGGAAGGAAGGAAGGAAGGAGAAATATGGATCCAAAATCAGCACGACTTCTCCACTTCCATTCTTTATAGGATAGTAGCTATTACTTTCCGTTGGCTACAAAATAGTATTAGCAAGTAAGAATTAGTAGCTCTGTTCCTTCATAGGTACCGGGAACTGATTAATACTCCGTTTTAGTCTGACTTGCTGCACGCAGAGAACACAGAATTTCTTACAGAAAATACACATCATGACTCTTCAGTGTCTGCTACTGCCACAGGTTCCTGACATGACAAGTCTACCCCATCTCCACTAATGCTGTTCCAAAATTTAAGACTCTTGTTCAGAGGCTTGTATCTAATTTTAAGTGCAAAGTCGTATAGATAATGGACATACATATATACATACACATATACATATGGTCCAAGGTTGTATTTTTTTCCAGGTATTTTCATGACCTTTTACTGAATTCCGGTATTTTTATATTCTTATAGAACTGGGCTGGCAGCTGTCTTATCAAAGGCTACATATAGAAGAAAACAGAGTTTCCTGTTGCTACCTGATGTTCTCCTTTCTCACATGTTTTGTGATCTATGCCTGTGATCTTAATTTTACACGTTGTCTTAAAAGCTTATGATTAAATGTTTACTCCTAACCCCCACATCACTAGGCTTTCCTGTTCTATACTGAAAGATTAACTTGTCTAGTAAATGGAGAATCAGAGAGCAAATTTAGGTGTGGTTGAAACATGTAGGACTAAATGTGCCTGAGCCTATCTGCTAGATTACCTTTGCCAGGAGTGCATGTACACTCTATTCGCAGTAAGCACGCAAACAATCCCTAGAGATATAAAGCAGGCATTAGGGATAGGAAGATGTACTTAAAGGTGCCCTTGAACCTCTCCTTTCAACCCTGGGTTTCTAGTACAGTGTCTTAAACTGTGCAGTTAGGCATTTTTTTTATTCCAAGATGAGCTACTTTGACTAAGGCTATAATAGTAAGATGTTGCTTCAGCAGTGATCTTTCAGTTTTCCTTCATTTAAATTCTGCCCTCTTTGTGTACGCCACTTACGTAAGCCCAGAGCAATCTATCTTGCAAGCCCTAAAACAGATCTTATACTAACACTTCTATGACTGATAAGATCTTGAATAGTATTGCCCAGCAACTAGTTTTGGACAATGTTTTTGTATTACCAATCCCAAATATTCATTAAGGACTAACAAAAAATTTGTCTAAAGTTAATTTTAATCTTCTGCAAAATGTGTCTATAGCCCAAGTTTTAAAGTCAGGATTTCCCAATAGATTAATTTTGGTATTAAATAAAATGGAATAGAGAAAGGTTACATATTCACCGTACAATCATATCTCAATACCCTTGTTTTTTTATAATTAGACTATAAACTTTCCCAAGAAATCTGACAAGAATTATTTTATGAATAATATGTTCATATAATTTCTTACAAATTATTCTTTATAAATAGCTATAAACTGAACATAGTTTTTGGTTTTTCCTTTAGGGATTCACTTAAAAAACCAGTTAAAATTCAGGTCACATGTACGTAGCTGTTGTTGGTTAAATACATTTTATGGTATTACAAAAAATTAGAGTTTAAGTCTGCAGAGCATAGAATTTTTCAAATTGGTCCTTTGTTTTCTCATTGGCTATGTATGACATATTCCACAAAGATGGGACATTCCAGCCTTATACTGGTATTGTTTGTAAATCATGCAAATGAATGATGAATTTCTGGTAGAAATTACGACAAACAGTAGAGTCATTAAAATCGACAAAGCAGTAGTAAGTCCTAAGATGAGCAAAAAGTGGAGAATATTGGGAGATAACTGAGAGTCAAAAGACTGGCTCATGAGTTATTAGTTAAAGAAGAGAAGACATAATAGGAAATGGGATGTTATTACACTTAATTCAAAAACAAAAATGATTTGCTTTTCCAAATTTCTTTATATAATGATTTTTTCCTTAACAAATCATTGTGGACAAATTTTAGTAGTAAAAAAGGAGAGAATTCAAGTCCTGTTGATGTTGCATTCTATACACTATGTTTCAGAAATATTTGTTCTATCCCTTTTGTAAACGTTAGGAACCCTATTCTGAACAAATTATTAAATTGTCCTTTTTTTGTTGACTTATTGACAATGGATCTTCATGCATACTTTTTGTAAACACTGTAAAAAGGAGGCATGAGTATAAAACACTGTTTATTCTAACCTTAATAAGGAGTATTACTGAATGGCATGATAAAGAAAATCAAGTACAGGGTTAAACTAAATGTTATAAAAGGAGACTCAATGCCTGCTCCTCCCTAGCAGTTCCTCTCCTGTCAGTTTTAAAACACAGAGTGAATATTCAATAATTTTAAAAAGTCTCAAGGACCATCGCTATCAACTCCAATAGTGGCTATGGAGATTCTGAAGCTTTCTTGAGCCTTTGGTGTTGCTGTGCCTGTGAAACCGAAGATATCTTCCCCAGCCATATTTTGGAGATGTAGCAGTTGCCTAATTTTACCTCCTCGTTCAAAAGTAGCTATTTTCCAAGCCAAATTTTGAGATCCTAGCTAGTTTGCTGCTAATGAGCTTGAGAATGGGCTGTGTATTTTACTTTAATTCAAAGCGTATCTAACTTCCCTGCAATTCAAAGGTGAAAAATGAAGCAAAAATTAAGCCAAACAAACACCAGCCAACTTAGTGCTCAGCTCAGTATCTCCCCTGTGAAAGGCAGCTCCTTTTCGTTTTTTCCTAGTTAGATTTACATTGCTAAGTGGGGATTTATTCACTCTCTGTCTACATTTCTGTAGTTTCTTTACTGTTTTGCTTCAAGAGCAAAGAATCAGCTACCTTATTGTTCTGCCACTGATTAGCAGAAATTTATGGAACTCTAGGAAGCAGGTGGCAGAAAGTGCTATAAAACATGCATTTTTCCTTTGCTTTGCATTTGTACCTAGCTATTATCCATTCCAACTCTATACTGTGGATATAGATCTATTTTTATAAAAGTTGTGATTTCATGACAGTTTTACTTTCGTTGCCAGATAGAATGAAAAGGCACTTTTTCCACTTGTAGTAAAGAGAGCAGGATACTGTTTTGAAGTCTATAGATAACAAGTGGTATTTAAGAGCTCCTTATTACTGTTATTAGGAATTTCATTTTTTGGCTAGACACTTTTATAATAGATCATTTACTAGTTCATTAAATGTCCGTCTTTCATTTATTATTCAGCTGTATTTATCTTATCAAATGTTCTACATTTTACTTTTGTGACTAAATAGGAAAAAAATCCCTTCATTTAGTTAGCTTTTTTTATTTCTAATAGTAAGAACTTTTTGAAACTTCTTTGCTATGTTCACTTAAAATAGGGTACATGGAAATTCAAAGAGAAATGAAGGGTCAAAACAACAAATACTTGACATACTCAAAATGCAACATTGGTTCAAAGTGTTTCTGCTCAGCCTTTCTAATTAACAAAAAAATTAGTTTTCAAAATACCGCTTCTCCAAATGTTTTAAAAGCATTGGCTGAGTTTGTCTTCAAAAATTTACACATATTACAAAACTGTGAACATTCAAAGATAATGTTGTCCAGTTGTCACAAATCTGGAAATGGGTGCAAATGTCATCATTTGACCCCACTGATAAAGCCCTTCATAATAAAAACAAGTCTTCAGTATTCTGCCTGCCAGTCATGTCAGCTCTGAATTAAGAAAAGAGACATTATCTTTCAAGTTTGCTGATGCTAAAATGTTTTTAGGCACTGCTGTCTCATAATAGCAAGGGAATATACCAAAAGTATACTACTGCAGCCCAAAACTTTGTTCCAAAAGAACTGAACTTGTTTTGGCAACACTTGTAAATGTATTCAGTCTAATGGAGTGAGTCTAGAGAAAATAAATGGGATGGAGGTTATCAAAGAGCTACGTTCTCTATATTTTGAATTTTCTTATTTCAGGAAAATAATAATAATTAAAAAACAAACAGATAGAAAATAGAGTGCATAGAGAAAGCAGAATGGGAGGTGAGGTGATTAATCACTCATTTCAGTATTTTCTAGGAAACCAGCTCTAAAACTGAAGCAGTATCCGTGAGAAATTATTTTATATAATTACATTTAATCCTGGTATAGATCTGACAAAATGTGCATTTTTTTTCTGCTATTGAATCAAGACATTGTCTCTTGAAACAAAGAGTCCAAATCAGTTTCTTTTAATCACTTGAGCAATTAAGCAGTATGTTACTCCAGTTGTCTCCATTCATTGCTTCTTTCAAAATCATCTCATCCATAAAAACCCCACTTCTAAAAATAGGTAGATAAACTACCCAGTAAGATTATATAAGCTTCTTTCCTTACATGACAGAAAATCCAGCCAAACGAAAAATTACAATGTAATGATCCTCTAATTTGTCCAGACTTCTTAATCTCCTCTGTCTGTAGCACTATCTAAAATTCGCCTTCCACCATTTTCCCTCCATTGTTTATCTCTACCAACTACCTTCTGCAATCCAGAAAACAGGGAAGACAAAAACTTATTTAATAACATGCAGTTCATGAAGCCCTCTAGAAAGGTGGCAGGGAGACAGTTCCTTGCTGTTCTGGGTCCAACGTCATTGACTGCAGATTCCTGGAAAACGTTTGCATTGTTGCAGAACTCTGAGCCTGAACACTCATCTGCTAACAAACACCCAGGCTTATGTGTATTTTTGTCCTCAAACTGGGTTTGAGCTCATTGTTATAAATGAAGTGTGGACAGTTTCCATGTTTCCTTTTTCCATGACAGTATACATGGACTGAGACAAAAGTGTCAGGCCTCTTACAGATTACTCTGGGCAATTTCAACACCCTTATTACAGGATGATGAAACTGTTCTGAGACTGCTTTGAACATTGTACGAAAACATGGAAGCTGGGACTGGAACATGGATCACCTCACACCCCATTCTACACATTATCTACAACACGCTTTCTTTGTCTGATTCATTTTTTGCATTGAATCTAATCACCAGCATTCTTAGTGTATTGTACTTTATATTCATGCTTCTGCATTGAGAAATCTAAAAATGCACAGGCAGTCCTGCAAGTCCCAAGGGAAAAAAATAATTGCTTTTCTGTGAATGTCAATTAAAAAACATTTTAAGGCAGATATTTCAAATATTTTCATTTTGCTCAAAGCATTTAATCATTTCCCTAATTGTTTTAGCTGGAGATTCAAGAAATGGGAGCATATAAATTGTAAGAACTAGGCCTGAATTTTTCCCACACTTTTTGTTTTGATAATTAATACTGGAAATGAGAGAAAATAAGAATGCAATTAGTATGCAAAGAGGATTTACTTTTACTTCAAATCCAATATAACAAAATATTTCCTACAGATTTTCTGCTGTGGGTAAGTACTTATTTTGAACAAATTCTCTGTTATCAAGGTAGAGCGTCATGCCTGAAGCCAAAAGAAAACTAAATGTCGTGAGTCAACAACAGTCCTACCAGTAATATACTCACACAAGTAGGCCATTTGAATCAATGGGGTAATATATTTAGGTACTATTAATTGTACTAAAACTCTGCAGATATTTCTCCAAATATAGTTTCTAAAACTACCGTCTATTTCAATTTGCTAGGCAACTTCTAATTAAGGATGGAGAAAATGCATACATCCCCATGATGAGTTGAATGTTATCTTCATGGATAGTTTGACACAGTTAGAGGCAAGTACAGGAGATGCAGCAGGATTGCTTGCTGTACATCCAGTGTCAGAAGTGATGCGTTCTGCTGTCTTTCCAATCTCCTTTTGCCGTCTGTGACCTTAACAACCTGTGACATACACTTTTACACAGAGAGTATGAAGAGGTTGAAGACAGAAGAGAGCTAGTCATTCTCACATTTCCTTGTGGAAGTTCATAAATCATAGCCTTAAAATGATGGGGAAGATGACTACTGTATGAATGACTTCTGCAATAGCTGCATTCTGAAATTAGCAGAGGTAAGTTGTATTTGTCTAACCTGGAAATGAGCTCTCAGGTGTGGATGTAATTTCCAAGGCAACTTAGGCAGAGTGGGACAGTGGCATGTGTTATTTCCACCGCTCCCTGTCGTAAATTTAACCCAACAACTGAGATTCACTGGGAATATAATTTCTATGTTTTTCATCTCCTGGGCAAGATAAAGATAATGAATTTCTGAACACTTCCAGCGTTTGTTCTGGTACATAGGGCACTATGTCACGTTCATTAGCTTCTGTGGCTTGCATTAGTTTCTCCCAGAAATCTGTCCAAGGTGTCTACTTGCATAACAAGTCATTCTGCTAAGCCTGATGTTCTGTGGAGGGGAAACAAAAAAAGGAAAAAAAGGAAAAAGTTTTAAAATGTTATATTTTAAGGAAAACTTAAATGTGCTCTGCAGTCACAGAATGGAAGATCTTTATCAATTCAGCAAAAAGCTGTGAGTTTTGATTATCTGGATATTCAGGTCAAATTGATGAACATTTTCACATAGAATTTTTCCACTGCTGGATTAGCAAAAAAAAAAAATTAAATTCTTCTCTATACTGCATGTTAATCATTAATCTAAATTCTTTCCTAAATCACCTGAAAACTTCCTACACCTTAAGAAACTTGAACTTCCTTGTCTAGTCTTATAGAAGACTGTATCAGTCAGCAGTCCATAGGAAATTTAATAAGACATGGAAGGAAGATGAGTAAGGATAGAAATCAGGACAGTATTAAGGGAGGAAAAAAAAAATACCACTATCAATAATTGCAGAAATATTGGAACAGATTGCACAGAAAGGTGCTGCAGTCCCTATCCTTGGAGGTTTTCAATACACAACTGGACATAGACCTGAGCATCCTGGTCTGACTGAATCTGGTCTGTCTCAGTACCAATGCTGCTGTGACCGGGAGAATGAAGTAGAGACCTCCTGATGTCCCTTCCAACCTGAAGGAGTTTCTCATCTGTTAGCTGTTCAGGAGATTTTAATCTGTTGATTTTTTCCCTCTGCAATCCTCAATGTATAAATTATCATTCGGTAGATGAAGCATGAAAATATATTGCTCTTTTTATGGTTAGAACTCTCACTTGTTTAGGCCCATCTTCATTATGCATTTGCTCTGGGAAAAAAGGTTGTCCTGCTTTCGGCTGGGATAGAGTTAATTTTGCTTTCAGTAGCTGCTGTGTTTTGAATATAATATGAGAAGAATGTTGATAACACTGATGCTTTCAGCTGATGCTAGGAAAACAAGCACTTTTTTACAGTTTCTCATATGCAGCTAATGAGCAGGTGTGCAGGAGCAGGGAAGGAGCACAGCCAGGCAGCCAGTCCAAGCTGGCCAGTGGAAATATTCCATACCATAGACGCCATTCTCAGATTATGAACGGGGTTGGCCAGGGGGCAGGAATCTTTTCTTTCATGTTTCTATGAGTTTAAATCCTCTTGTCTGGGAGGTCAAACTTTTCCGGCAGTTCAGTTTTTTTCAGGAGTTTTGTGAAAATCACAAAAATCCGTGAGTTCAAGATTCCATGATCATGGGGACTGACAGTGGTCATCAAGTGGTGAGAAAATTGTGCTGTATACAGTTTGTTTTGGAGACTCATTATTATAATTATTATTATTAATAGTAATATTGTTAGTAGTATTATTATTTCCTTTGATGCCTTATTAAACTGTCTTTATCTCAACCCATAATTTTCCCTTTTTTCATTTCTCCTCCCCATCAGGGAAGTGGGACAGGGAGGGGTGAACAAGCGGCTTTTTAGTGCTTAGTTGCTGGTGACTGGGTTAAACTACAACACAAGTATAAGACGCTGTAGCTCGATCAGTTCTTTCAAACACATGAGATAACTTTGGGCTGTTCCTGAGAGGTAGAAACTGTGGGTTTAAATACTGTCATGCAGAAAGCCTGTGTCTTCTATACTTCAAGATAATGCAGTTGTCTGTCTAAAGGAGCTGTCAGGTAAAATCTTAGCAGCAGTCATACTTCAAAGAAATCCAAAATATAACATCAAATTGATTAAGCAAGAATTTTTTGTATATTTCTTCTCATGTCAAAAATGAAAAACAAAATTCCAGTTCATCTGAAGTAACTGCTGTCTTTTTTTTCCTCGATATGGCTTGAGATGCTTGGAAAATTTGCATTAGAAGGTGCTCGCTTATGAAAGACGTAGTTTCTACAAGATCTTCCCCAGGGAAGACATTTTTTCTTTGCTATTATTATTTATCTCCAGCAATAAAATAAAACTAAAATATTTTCTTTCACATTAGGAGGCTTTCTAAACAGTGGGTTAAATCAAGATCTTTTGTTAGGGAGGGATCAGGCACTAACTTCTTTATCTCAGTTTTCATGATGCTTCAAAGAACTTCAAAAAGTGGGTCCTTCATAGGTGTTACATCTTGTCTCTATCATTGTGCATCATCAGCTTCTTATCCTCTTATGAGAGAGCTGAATTAAAGTCCTATGTATCATAAATATTCTAGGAGGTAGCTAATTGGTAGTTTACAAGCCTGTAGCTTTATTAGTACTGATTATTGCGCCCTAAATGTCCTTGCAGCAATCTTTATTGTGTAATGTTATTGAATACCTTCTCTACTCTTGCAGTGACCCTGTCCATTCTTGTGCTAAGCATTTATCAGTTTTTATAAGACAAGTTTTGCAAATCAACAGTCAGGGCACTGACGACTCCTGGAAGTACAGGGTAGACCTGTCTTGCAAATCATGGCATCAAAACATGTTTAGATTACCTTCAGTAAGTTGATGAGGAAAATCTTAATAAAAAGTCAGTTATGAAAGAATACTGTTTCTTCTTATTTCCAAACTCTGTACAAAACAACACAGCAGGAGTGGTCCTCAGCCAAAAGGTACTTAATTATATTATGTATAGGGGGAAGAAATAAAAAACAAAAATCCATTAATAAATTCTCCCCAATCATTCTCCAGATGAAGTTGAAGCCTGTACTTAGGACCCAAAGGAGCTGACACAAATTTTCAATAAATTGTCTTTTATGAGGGAAGATAATGGCTTCTGTGTCATTCAGGTGTATCTCTGTCTTTTAAACCAGAGTGTCTCTCTCATAGTAATTACTGAAAATTGATCCCCTGGCCCATGTATTGATAGTCTCTTCATCACCAGCTAAATCTCTTTCCATATCTTTTTTTTGTGGCCCTTGCAAAATCTGCAGCTGAATTGCTGTGGGGTGGTCAGGTAGGAAAAAACATTCAACATCAGTTGTAGTTTCCTCCTCTCACCCTCAATTGTTACCTTCAGCTACAGAAGAGATTGTAGACCCATAAGAAAACTCCAACTCACCCAAGCTGAGGTTGCTAGTAGCGAAGAGGCCTTTTGAAGATCACTAGCCAACAACAATTTTGAATAATGTGGAAAGAGTTAGAGCTTCAAATATATGCCGAGACAGCACTTTTCTCCACCACCCCTTTCTGGACCAGCATGTAAAAGTGAAATACTAAGTACTCATAGGTTACAAAAATGTTGATTTAAGAAAAGCTTTTAGAAGTCAGTTTCCTGTTTGTAGGACATGCCAGAACAACAGCTCAGCACATCAAAATCATTTTCTGAACTGCTGCCACCAGAGCAGCCTCCTACTTCTGATGAAACGCCCCAGTCCAAAACAGTCCAAATGACTGAGGTATCTTTACACAGCTATCAAATTATTCAGTTTTCCAAGTCTGACAACTGATGTCTATCTGCAAGTGTTTGGACAATAATATTGAAACTTAATCTCAAGGACTTACTCTCGATGAGTGGTGGAAAATTATGAAGGATTATTAAGTGCTTTTGGCTTGCCAGTGCCACAAGTAAAACATGGGATGAAATAAATGGTGCTATTTATACCTTAAAATATAAAGACAGTATTTCTTAGATGTAAAATGCCCGAATATGTAAAGCAACTTTATCTCATATATGATTTTTTATTATTATTTATTTTGGAGGGGTTTAGGTTTTTTTAAGGGAACAGTTTCATGTACTTATGGAGGCTTCATTTCTTCAAAAGCAAATATTATTTTCTCTTCAGTGAGAGACAGGGAGTTTTCTGAGACCACAGGCAAAACTTTTGTGGTGGGTTGATCTTGGCTGAGAGCCAGGTGCCCACCAAGCCACTCTATCGCTCCCCTCCTCAGCAAGATGGGGAGGTGAGAAAAACTAATGAAAGGCTCATGGGTCAAGATTAGGACAGGGAGAGATCACTCGCTAATTACTGTCATGGGCAAAACAGACTTCACTTGGGGAAATTAGTTTAATTTATTGGTAATCAAATCAGAATAGGAAAACAAGAACTAAAAAACAAACCTTAAAACACCTTCCCCCACCCCTTCCTTCTTTCCAGGCTCAACTTCACTCCTGATTTTCTCTGCTTTCTCCCTGCCAGCAGCACAGGGGAACAGGAAATGTGGGTTGTGGTCAGTTCATCACATGTTGTTTCTGCTACTTCTTCATCCTTGGGGGAAGGACTTCTCACACTCTTCCCCAGCTGCAGTGTGGGATCCCTCCCATGGGAGACAGTTCTTCACAAATTGCTCCAATGTGAGTCCTTCCCATGGGCTGCAGATCTTCATGAACTGCTCCAGCATGGGTACCTTCCAGGGGGTGCAGTCTCTGAGGAACAGACTGCTCCAGTGTGGATGCCCAATGGGTTCACAAGCACTACCAGCAAACCTGCTCAAGTGTGGGCTCCTCTCTCCACAGGTCCACAGGCCCTACCAGGAGCCTGTTCCAGCATGGGCTTCCCAGAGGGTCACATCCTCCTTCAGGCATCAACCTAAGCCAGTCTGGAGTCTTCCATGGGCTGCAGGTGGACATCTGCTTCACCGTGGACCTCCATGGGCTGCAGAGGCACTGCCTGCCTCATCATGGTCTTCATCATGGGCTGCAGGGGAAAAATCTCTGCTCAGGTGCCTGGAGCACCTCCTCCCCCCCCTCCTTCTTCACTGACCTTGATGTCTGCAGAGTTGTTCGTCTCACATATACTCGCTCCTTTTTCTGCCTGCAATCACGCAGGTTTTTTTCCCCTTCTTAAATGTCTTATCACAGAGATGCTACCACTGTTGCTGATGGGCTCGGCCTTGGCCAGCAGCAGGTCCCTCTTGGAGCCGGCTGGCATTGGCTCTATCAGACATAGTGGAAGCTTCTAGCAGCTTCTCATAGAAGCCACCCCTACAGCCTCCCCTGCTACCAAAACCTTGTCATGCAAACTGAATACAACTGTACAGTCAACTTCTGAGATTTGAAGATAGGAACAACTTTTCCTGATGTGACAAGGGTAAGAATCACCGGAAATGATCACAGAGACCTTTCTTTGTAATCAGAAGGAAGACACCGGACAAGAGCCATCATCACAGAATGAGAATCCTGTGACTGACTTTTTGGTTTCTTTTTTTAAACAGCTTGGTACACAAATTTTTGATGATTGGCCAAGTGGAAACATGGGATGCCTGTTTAGTATACAATCCATTCTGCTCTATTAATCCAGATAGAAGTCTAGAGGTACCTGGTGTCTCATTAATTTAGCTTTATTTCTAGAGAGTAAGCCTGAAGAAATAAAGTTCTGAGAAATTTGAGAGGCACACCAAAATAGAAACAAAATGGAGCAAGAGAGTAAAACTAATACTATTGTTCCTCTTCAGTGCATTCTTGGGACACACATAACATCAAAATGATAGGTTTTGTTATCTTCCATTTCTTTCTTCTGAAGTATAAGAATTGGGGGATAGGAACAGGACACACAGCTGCAACAGTGATGCTTGTGTAGTTGTGTTTGTTTTAACATATTCAGGAGAATATCTTTACTGATGACACACCTACCATAGGTAAAAATGAAACAACCCATGAGAATATGGTTTAATGCTGAGCTGCAGATAGCATGCTTCTTGTCTTCACAATATTTCCTCATTAAATAGACGATGACGTGAAAACAACTTTACCTAAACATCCATGTTTAGAATTTGCTGCTAAATCTCTGCAACTTATGCATCACCAATTCAGTGACAGCTAACAACAGCAGAAGCACATTAACACGGCTCTATAAGCTGCGTGGATAATGGGAATGCTGTCTACAATCCCAAGGGAGATAGTAGAGCTATATCACTGAGATGAATCATGGATTCATGAGAGAATGCTTTCCCCGCTTTGGATTTGAACAACTGTTGCATCCATGTCATGTGCTTGGCATGCTGCTCTGTTGTTAGTTATAGAAATGCATGTTCATAGCCTTGCTGCTATGAACTCAGATCTTTCAAACATTCTGGTAGAGCAGAAAGATAGATCATTTTGAGAGATCACTAAAGCAATCTGGACACCCACAAATCCATGGGTCCTGATGGAATGCACCCACGAGTACTGAGGAAGCTGGCGGATGTCATTGCTGAGCCGCTCTTCACCACCTTTGAAAGGTCCTGGAGGACAAGAGAGGAGCCTGAGGACTAGAGAAAAGCCAGTGTCACTCCAACCTTCAAAAAGGACAAGAAGGAGGTCCCAGGGAACTGCAGGCCTGTCAGCCGTACCTCCATCCTGGGAAAGTTGATGGAGCAACTCATCCTGGAGGTCATCATCAAGCAAGTGGAGGAAAAGGTTATCAGGAGTAGTCAACATGGATTCACGAAGGGGAAATCATGCCTGACCAATCTGAAAGCTTTCTACGATGGCATGACTGGCTGGGTGGATGAGAGGAGAGCCGTGGATGTTGTCTACCTAGACTTCAGCAAGGCTTTTGGCACTGTTTCTCCTAGCATCCTTAAAGGGAAGCTCAGGAAATGTGGTCTAGACGAGTGAACAGTAAGGTGGATTGAGAACTGGCTGAATGGCAGAACTCAGAGGATTGTCATCAGCTGCACTGAGTCTAGTTGGAGGCCTGTAACTAGTGATGTCCCCCAGGGGTCAGTACTGGGCCCAGTCCTGTTAAACTTCTTCATCAATGACCTGGATGAAGAGATAGAGTATACCCTCAGCAATTTTGCTGATGACACAATACTGGGAGGAGTGGTAGATACACCAGAAGGCTGTGCTGCCATTCAGCGAGACCTGGACAGGCTGGAGAGTCAGGCACAGAGGAACCTGATGAAGTTCAACAAGGGCAAAGACAGGGTCCTGTACCTGGGGAGGAACAACCCCATGCACCAGTACAGGCTTGTGGCGGACCTGCTGGAGAGCAGCTCTGTGGAGAGGAACCTGGGAGTCCTGGTGCATGACAGGTTGACCATGAGCCAGCAGTGTGCCCCTGACTGCCAAGAAAGCTAATGGGATCCTGGGATTCATTAAGAGGAGTGCCGCCAGCAGGTCGAGGGAGATTCTTCTCCCTCTCTACTCTGCCCTAGTGAGGCCCCATCTGGAGTACTGTGTCCAGTTCTGGGCTCCTCAGTTCAAGACAGCTGAGGAGCTACTGCAGAGAGTGCAGAAGAGAGCTCCGAAGATGATTAGGAGACTGGAGCATCTCTCCTACGAGGAAAGGCTGAGGGAGCTGTGTCTGTTTAGCCTGGAGAAGAGAAGGCTGAGAGGCGACCTGATAAATGCCTGTAACTATCTGAAGTGTGGGTGTCAAGAGGATGGGGACAGGCTCATGTTGCAAAATTTGGTCTAATGTTTCCCACATTTGATGGGTTAGGAAGAGAAAGACTAAGTGCTTTGGACACTGTAAATAGATTTGCCTCAGATGTCAGTGATGGATTAAGTTTAATGATCTGGACAATGTGAGTCCAATGACAAAGCTCAAGCTAAATTTAAATTTAAATTTAGAATAGGAATTGCTTACTTTCTTCCTTAGTAGATTTTGGATTTGGTTTTCTTTTTTAAATATCTCCAGTAATGTTACGAAGAAGCGATTTTAACTAAGGGATTTGACCTTGGCCAAACTTTCCATATTACAAACATCTGTCTGTCCTATACTTTATTATAGCAAATTTGCTACAGCTAATAGTAGAGGAAGAAAAAGGACAGAAGCATGCATACATGCCTTCTTCGAGCTCAAAAACTAGCCAACAGAAGTCAGCTTAGGCACTTCAGAAATATACACACATTTCTGCATGGAATATCAGACACTTAAATCTTTGTTTCAGATTCCACTTTCTGGACACCTGCTGCTGAGACCAAAACAGGAAACAACATAGTTACATAGTTTTTAGATATAGTATATATAAATACAGTTACTTTACATCAATATACTTCAGTCATGGATTACGTCTTTCTTTTTGGCCTCTCTGAAGGAAGAAATCTGCCTTCTTTCCAGGAGTATTTGGCAGTACATAGGTAATAAAGAAGAAAACAGTTTAAAGTTTTCTTTATTTACTTCTCACCTTTGCAGAAGTGGAATGTCAATTTAAACAAGAAAAATCCAGGACTTCATATTATTTCCCTTTTTTCAATACAAGATACTGTGCTGACACCAATAACAGCTGCCAAATCACAGATCCAAAAGATCTCAGTTTCACTAGACAGAAGACACCTCTGTGTCGACGATCACTTTTTCCAAGGAAGAGTAAAACTGGTTCTGAGAGTCTTCAGCAAAACATTCTGCCATTAATTTCCACATAAGAGGTTGTCAGACATCATGTTGTGAAATACATTCATCTGATTCATGTCAATATGAAAAAATGCTAGACCAGCATGATAAGATGTGATTTTCTGTCTTGCATATCCTTGTATAACCACAAACTTAAGGAAAACAGAGCGGTTAATATACATTGTTTCTGTATCTTGCAAAGTTGCCTGACAAACACCCTGGTATCCTAGTTTAAACCAGTTTCGTTGTTACATAGTGTTACATAAGAGAAGCCCATAGGGCGCATGGGTAAAGTCCAGAACCTTCTATATGAATATGTATTAGGGACAAGAAGAATCTATGGGAAAGTCCAGAACCTTCTCTATGAATATGTATTAACAGACCATATATAAACCGGAGACGGGAACTGGACGGTGTGTGTCTTGGTCAAGCAGAGACTCCTGGCACACCCAGCGCTGTTTGCTTGCCTTTATTCGCCTAATAAATTGGATACTTTAATTGAAACCCTGTTTGGGACTACATCATTTATCACAATGTGGACAATCCCCATACAGGAATTAGAAAAAAACAACAGAATGAAATTTGAAAAAGCTAATTGCCTTTAGAATTTACTCCAGTCAGAAATCAAGATAAAGCAAAAAGTCATCACCTGTTCACAGCTCCGTTTCCCCACAATCTATTTCAGACAGGACATTGCATAAACTAACAAAATTACAAGCGCTTCCCAACCCAAAACACTTGTTTACATCCACACACTGATGTTCTGTTTGCTCCTCTACCATTTCCAAGATGTTCTAGAAAAGCCCCAGTCCATACCTATTTTATCCTCAAGCACACTGCCTTACTTTCAAGATTTTATTTAATCTCCCACATCTCTTAAAAAATAGATCCACCTGGAAAAACACCCCTTTTTCCTCTAGGATGAGCTGGATCTGGCTTTCACTGTTCTTAGCTATGTCTCATGCCACAACCCACTTCCACTGATGATGATTAATTTGAGCCACCTGACTATGTTTCCTTAGCTGCCTGTGTTCACTCTGTCCCAGGCATCAAATAACCGTGTTATACTTGCAGATAAAAAATATTCAGATTATTAATTTTGTAGTGCTTCAGCACATAGACAGAAAATATTGACACCCAAAGAGCAAAAAATCACCTAAAGAACAAAATATTTCCTGTCCTTAGAAAATACAAGCCACAGAAAATCAGTGCTGAAAGAATTATAACATGATGTTTTTAAAAATTTCCATGACTTTATACCTAAGGATGTTTCCCTTTTTTTTTTACAGTTGTTTTTTTTTTTTTAAGAAATTAAAGGCATATTCATTGTACATTCTAATTTCGAGCTGTGAAATCACTTCCTCAAATCACTTTTCTTACACTCCTTTAATTGAGTAGATCCTTTCTAAATTGTGAATACGTGGCAAAGGGAAGACTACCAGATTAGTCTTGTATAAGGAGGGAGATTTATTTATTTTCACATTACTCTTTGGTAGCTTATCTACACTTTGGCCAAATGGTTCTTACATATACAGTGCAGAATTTCTACTCTTACAAATTAAAGGACTACTACAAGATATTAAATAAAAGACAAAAATCAATGTAACTAATATTTATATGCACATTTTAACACATAGAATAAAAATAACTAATATAGAATGTTGAAGCAAGAAAGAAGTTCGGAAACTATTTTTCAAGTTGATTATATGCACTCTGAATGAATAAACATCTTTTTATTCTACCTTGTGTGATACTTTTGGTACTTGAAAGTAACCAGAAACAGATAGTTTCCAGAAACATTCAGCAGTGACTTCAAGAATTAGAATGAACAATTAACCCACTAAAAAAAGTCTCGGGCCCCACAAAGAAAGTGAAACTATAACTATGTGAATATATTAACTAAATATAATGAAATTTTAAATAATTATAACTAATTAATAAGGTTCAAGAAAAGGCAAAATTAAGGTTGCACTAACTGAATCAGTAAGTAATGATATTTTTATGAATAGTGTGGTTTGCTGAATTTTTTCTTTTAGAATTATTTGTTCTGATGCCATTTGAGGAGAATCCTTGTGATAAACCACACTGTCGTATCTATCAGTTTACAAGAAAATAATGACTTAAAACTTATTTGAGGTGACAAGAGGTCGGATTTTAATAAGTTCAAGGCAACAGTGTACACAGACTGTCTAAAGCTTCCAGAACTGAATAAACAATAAAATGAGATGAAATAGAAAAGTGTTATTAAAAATACAAAATTAACTGGTATATTTCTATCAGCAATACCTAATAAACTTGCACAAACTGGGAGTAACTAAAGCAGACCACATTTTCTTTAAAAGAGAGAAAAAAATAATGCTCTCCTCAAAATTCTAATAATTTAATTTTAATGCTAAAATAATATAAAACTAAAGTTCTTTTTATCATTTATCTTCAACACTTTATTCTTTTTTAAATTGTGGATTTTAACTATTAATTATACAGCTTTGACAAAAACTTAATTTTTTGTTTTTAATCCTGTTTTTGTCAGTCATCATGGAATTAATACTAAAACTGTGAAAAAAATTTTCATATGGCAGTGTATAATGCTGAAAATTTTTCCCTTTTCCTCACCCATATTTTTAATTAAGAAAAAAAATCAACATAATAAAGTTTAACTCAATTTTTCTCCGTTCTGTAAAGTAAAATCTGACCTCTGTACTGTCCCCCAAAACAGGTGATTTCTGTTACTGGTCACTTTTATTAAAAAATCAGCATATTCCAAGTATGGTATTCGGATCAACTCTTCTTCAGTTGTGCTTTGATAGAAGTGCTGGCAGCAGACATCCAGCTGGCTCCAAGGCAGGCTAAGTACTTACCCTACAAGCTAAGGCTTGTTTAACTTCTTCATCAACGACCTGGATAAAGAGTTAGAATGTACCATCAGCAAGTTTGCTGATGACACAAAACTGGGAGGTGTGGTAGATACACCAGAAGGCTGTGCTACCATTCAACATGACCTGGACAGGCTGGAAAGTTGGGCAGAGAGGAACCTGATGAGGTTCAACAAAGGCAAATGCAGAGTCCTGCACCTGGGGAGGAACAACCCCATGCATCAGTACAGGCTTGGGGTGGACCTGCTGGAGAGCAGCTCTGTGGAGAGGGACCGGGGTGCCCTGGTGGATGACAGGTTGACCATGAGTCAGCAGTGTGCCCTGGCTGCCAAGACGGCCAATGGCATCCTGAGGTGCATTAGGAAGAGTGTGACCAGCAGGTCAAAGGAGGTTCTCCTTCCCCTCTACGCTGCCCTGGTGAGGCCCCATCTGGAGTACTGTGTCCAGTTCTGGGCTCCCCACTTCAAGAAAGATGAAGAGCTACTGGAGAGAGTCC
>Ga0065711_1039370_pt1 | contig 17905 bp, 8 predicted proteins | sample Hoacrofraction12_FD_59098 | JGI IMG/M metagenome (GOLD analysis project Ga0065711, IMG submission 59098) | Hoatzin crop microbial communities from Cojedes, Venezuela - Epithelial fraction 12 v2 (version 2) | ecosystem: Host-associated > Birds > Digestive system > Esophagus > Crop | place...
GCCTACTGTAGGTGACCCTGCTTCGGCAGGGGGGTTGGACTAGATGACCCACGGAGGTCCCTTCCAACCCCTACTATTCTGTGATTCTGTGATTCTGTGATTCTGTGATTCTGTTATTGTTCCAGTTTGATGTGGGAAAAGGAGGTTCTCAGGCAAATGCCTATCCAATGTAACACACCAATGCAGGGATTGAAATTGCTTGACTTACTTTTAAGGCACTTGACTTGACTCTCAGTAGATACCTGTGGATTCAACAGCAGGTGCCAGAGGATCTTGTTCCACACCACTGCGCAGGAGCGCACTGCCGCTCTAGTCTCTCTCGTGCTTCTGAGTTTCTTTCCCATGAGCACAGGGGCAACAGGAAGAGGAAGGCTGAGGAGGGAGCCTGGTGCATGCTCAAGCTTTACCCTGTAAAGAACCTTGGATATAGCTGGGACATGTCCCAGCCCCAGGAATATGAATGTGTTTTCCAGAAGCACAGAGGCAGGTTAAGGTGCTCTAGGATGTTATGACTACCCTAAACCAGTGCTTCCTCCCTCTGCTGCTTCATCCTGCCCCTGACAAGAGGTGCACCAGTTGTGCTGATAGAGCTGCTTGTGTGGTCGCTGGGTGAACTGGACTGGAAGACTCCATACGAAAAATAATTTCCTTTTTGTTATTTTCTCACTGGAGTAGTTGCGCAAGGCTGTTTACAGCACAGCTGCACAACTGAGGGATAGCGTGCCACTGGATGGGGTGTAAATGAGACAAGGCATCTCTGGGGAGGGGGGTCTGTGAGGAGAGGAAGGAGATGATACTGTAAACCAGAGTAGCTGTGAAACCCTTTGTAATGTAAAACAACAGGCGAAGTCAGTTAGCTCATCTTCTTGGGCTTTCTCTGTGGTCACTAGGGAGAGATAAGCTCCTTCAGAGTGATGGAGAGCAGGAGTTCTTATCTCTCTTCATTGATTATAGAGGGACCCCAGACAGTGAAGTGCTTAATGTTACATGATACAAATGCCCGTAAAGCGAGCAGTGAAGCCAAACCTCTACCATCTCAGGCATTTGTCCTCATGCTGTCTTCATATTAAGGAAATAACTTTCATTCCTGTGCCAAGAGCCTGCCAAAATCGCAGAACCACGCTCCTGCGTGTAAAACTATTTTATAATTCTGATCAGCCAACAAACAGGATTCTGAATCCAAACTACAACTACGAGCCCTGACAGTCCTCATCTCCAGGTGTTTCTTATTTTCAGAAGTTATACAATGTTTAAGTTAGGGGCCTGTTCCCATCCCTACCTGGTGCAGACAATCTTCTAAAGTCTGCCTTGACTTCTTTCTTTTTTCTTCCTTTCCGTGAGCTTTTCTTAGTCTGTCAGCCACATTTATCTCTGAGGTGCTATAAGCAATAGATCGCTTACTTACCTCCCACTCTGCCCTTAACTGTGCTGCAAAACACTCTTTCATTAATTTAAATGGAGTCTGGGCTAAAAAAGATGGGAAAGTCTGCACTACACTGTCTTCTAGCAGAGCTGCGACAAGAAGACTGCAGTTCCTTGTCCATCAATACCAGTTTCTGTGCTGTGCAGGATCATGTGGCAGTGCACATTTGATACAGATCTGGATGCTATTGTGGGCAGATTAGTTGCAGAAGGGCAGATCTGACCTGCTGAGCTACTCCTCCAAAACCTTGTGAAGATCTTTGAACCAGCAAAGAGAGTCAGTATCAGTTCAGCACCTAGCACCCTGAGACCGCAATGATTTTGATCCGTGACTATCTACCCTGAAAGCTGAACTACCATCTCAGGGAAGCCCAGCCTGAGAAACGTCTGCCAGCAAAGCAAGTGTCCTGTATTTTCTCTTGTGAGGATGGGATTTCTACTCACAGACACTCTGGTCCAGCCATATCAGAATTTGCAGTGTTTATTTATGTAAGCTGAAAAAGGACCACCCAGCTACCACGACCACACAGTTGTCAGCAGCCATCAACCAAGCAAAATGATTTTGCTTGTTAATTGACCACTGAATAGCATGCTGTGACTTTCTGTCTTGCTTTGCTTTGCCCATTCTCCCTGCGAATTACAGACCAAGAAATCTACCGTACTGCAGGTCTATTTTCTGGCATTTTTCAGCTGACAGGCAACTCGCTTCACACACACTGCACCAAATGTGGTTATAGCACAAATCAGGTTGCAGATTTATTTTAGTTAAGCTCCCAAACTTCTATAGATGTAGATTATACAATGGCTGCACTAAGATACAAGTACCTGGTTAAAATGTACTGCTTAAAAGTATTTCATTCAAGGTCAAGCTGTGTCCTAGCCATATCAAGAACTAATCAGATCCCACAAGAAGATACAGTTTCATGATATACATGAGAATTAAACCATGTATCTTTCAAAGGGTTTGCTGTATTTAAATTCAAGTTATGATGTTGTGTCTCAGATCATTCCAAGCCTCAGTACTGTCACATGTAGTTTTAGTTTATATCTGTCTTCTGTGGAACACATCCAGTGAAAACAAGACATAAGCCAATGTCAGAATGTCCTTATACAGAATCCCACTATTTAACTAAATCTGTGCAGCGCTGGACTATTTGTTAAACTGATACACCTTCCTGTTTAGAGCTTGCTATTGCCTTCCCACTCTCACACCCAGATTCATTATTTTTTTCTTGCCTTCCACTTCAGCCCATGTTTAATGAAACCCTCCACATAAAATTATGAGCAAAGTTCTCCCTTTTAGAACAAAACGCAAGATTATTCTCAACCTGGTAATGGGAGTTTAGGCTATTTATAGTCAGCCGAAAAGAAGTAATTAACAGTACGTAAGAGTTCCTTGATAAGTCTTTTCCTCTTTCTTACAAATTTGCACATGCTGACGAGATGACTGTTAGCAATTTCCTTCCTCCTCTTCCTCTTGTATTTGGAAGAAACAGGAGTGCAAGCAGAGGCTGTCACACAGCAGTGTAAGCACTCTGGCAACAGCACCTGGTGAAGGTGGCCCTGCCCTGTCGTGATTTGGGAAGCACCATCCCCACACCTCCGAGGCTGGTCCCTCACTCATGCTGACATAACTATCGTGGGGCCATGCCATGAGCAAGACCACTGAACAGAGATGAGTTGCAAATAGGTGCATCTCTCCCTTCCCCCAAAGAGCAGTTTTTACTGAGGTTCATTTCAGCGCTGTGGTTCCCAGTACAGCCCCACGAGCAGTTGTGTTGACACAGTGGAGGGGCTGGTATGAGTGAGCAGCTGGAGACGGATGGGCCAGGGGCAGGATCTCCTCAAATCGATTCGTTGCTGAAATCCCCATATCGTGGCAGTGCAGCCTGGGCAGATAGTGCCAGTGAACCAACACCCAATCCCAGCTGAAGGTGAGGTCTGGCCAGTCAGTGCTGAATTACTGGCTGGTCGTGCTGACTCAGGAGAGATAAGGAAAAGATGTGGGCTATTCCCGTGATAGTGAGACCATCCACCAGACAAAGGTCCTGAGGGGAATGTACAGCTTGTGTTTTAAGGGCTGTACTGATACAGAGTTGTCTTACAGTAGCACAAGCAGCAGAATGCCATTTTGCCAAGCAGCTATACGCAGAGAGTGAGGTGGGCCCTGTTTCAAATTCTTCAAAAGTCAACAGGACATGATGGAAAATAATGTGTTTGCCCTTAATTCTACCCATATGTCAGAGAGGTAAGCCATCTCCTGAAGGATGAAACATAATAGCTCAGTTTTCTTATTTCAGAATTTTCCTCTTTTCTATCACTTGGCTGGAGCAGGTCGCTGTGTCTGCTGGCGACCCCCAATTTGGCCAGGTGGATGCTGGCATACACTGTTACTCCCAGTGATACTGGCACTGGAAAATACAAATGCCACCACTGTGTGAGTAAGGTCTATCAATTACCAAATGTGGGGTCTGAAAGGAACTTTCCCTCTGTTCAACTTGCCAAGAACTGTTTTATCTATCTGTCTATCTATCTATCTATCTATCTAGTCTTCTCCTGCAACGTAAGGCCACACTCCTAAATATTCTGCATATCATTTATCAAATGTATCCTTTGTAGGGCAATAATGCAGGGCACTAGTCACACCCTTTGATACCCTGATGTCTTCCTATGGCACAGTTTGTGTAGTAGCTTTCCCTACAGAACTCTACTATCTGGTATGGTAGAGAGATTTGTGGTCTGTGGCAGGGCATGGAGCAGATGGCGTGTGGAGTCTCTTGGAGGAGAGGTGTCTTACAGGGATTCCTGCAACTGCAGAAATACCAAGCCAAGGTTATGAGCCACAAACCAGGTTTTTTGCATGTTAAAGTGAATGACAGAGCCCCTCAGCATTTCCTCTTGCAGCTTCCCTCTTCCATCCTTAGCCATTCACAACAGAGCTATAAGGAATATCTCAGGTTCCTGAAACTTTATTGCTGTTTCATCTTCTGCAGTGACAAAGAACCTTTCATGATTAGCACTGTTTCCTGCCTACAATGATCCTTTTCTTCAGGACCTCTATTAAAATCCCTTTGGAAATTCCAGTGGTACTCACATAACTCACTATTAGACTTCCACACCTCAGTCTTATGACAGGGGTGCCCACATGACTAGCTCATGGGTTGGTCTACTGAATGCATTACCCCACACCACAGCTTTTCCATAGTCATGGTCTAAAACACTCTCTATCTGTCCGAAACCAAACTACCTCTGTTAGTCTCCTCAGGTGTCTCCAAAACTGAATCCTTTATTGATGAAACTGAAGCACAGCTTCAGTCCAGTGCAAACATCCACACATCTGCTATCCCCATGGTCTCTCCTGGCTGCCAGATCCAAACCAGAAACCATGCAGTCATGTTACCGTGGTCCTGCCCCTGAGCACATATGCCTTGCTGAGAGGCAGAGGATCAGTACTCAGATAGAAGTGCCACGCTAAGGCCATTACTTCTGCATCAGAACCAGCTCACCTCCAGGCAGGCTGGGGAGCAAGCAGGCCAGCTTGGGGACCATCTGCACCCAAATGTCTAGAGACAAGTTCATCATTGCTAGCAGGCTAGGGCTAAATCTACAAAAGAGAATGCTACTTCATACTGTAGTCTCTAATGTCCAGCTCTCCTGACACTGAGAGCAACACCCAGCCCCAAGTCCCCAAGTCCAATGCAACCGAAGAATTGAGTAAAGAACCTAAAAACATTACTTCTGAAAATCACATCCTGAAGAGGAGAAACGCAAGTTTTGTATCTAATTGTGTAAAAAGGAATGTAGTCTAAGCAAGAGCAGGAATACAGTCCAGCAATGGATCGAGTCGTAAAGCTAAACACTTGAATTATGTTAGCCCTGTTAAAAAAAAAAGTGAGAGCTGAGTATTCCTCTACTCAGCATCTTCAATGCTTTAATGTCTATAGTGCAGTTAGGCAGACAAGTTTCTCTGTGGATCTGGGATCACTGTAGGAGCTTCATCCATTACCTGTGCAACTTGGCACCAATAGAGAAGCCAGCTGCAGCATCAGTGGTGAAATGCTTGCTTACTTAGGTGGAAAATTATTAGCATAGTTTTCTTGTTACCTAACAGTGGAATTCCTGAAAGGGATAAAGGAAGATCATCTTCATTCTTTCCAGCTGCACCAAATAAACAGCATTCCTCTTCCATGTTTGTTATTGCTTACAGAGCAGGCAAACAGACCCATTTCCTTCTGCAGCTTTCATGCTTATGAAAAATTGGAAATTGTAGGGACACACCCTGTGTCTGCCTTCAGCCAACAAAGAGTTAATTGCAATTGCCCCTCCATTTGGCACTCAAGAGAAGGATGATAAAATCTTATCTACACTGAAGAAAATAAATCTCACCAGAATAACAAGCATAGCATTGGGGAAGAGGAGGTTCAACGAGCAAAGCCTTCTTGGTGCTAGGAAGTTTTGCAGCTTTTACTGTATGTGTATAGTCAAAGCAAGCAACCTTTCCCCACACTTTATCACAAGTATAAAGATATCAGCTGAAAGTGCTGCACAGTTAATTTTGGCTTGAGAAGCAATATAGTTTATATTAGTGTCAGGCAACTTTATCTAGGGCTTCCAATGGCATAAGCATTTGCCTGGTAAAAAACAAGATATCGCACCTCTGATCAATGTATTTATAACCTGTCTAGGGTAGACCAAATTTTTTAAATTTGAATCCAGAAAATGGCAAGCATGATCTGACACTGGCGTAGCTCCCTCTTTACACTTGTGCAGTGCATCTGTACTTACAATGTGCAAATTGCCTTAAGGACATGGTGCATTCTTGAGACATTTGTGGAATAAAGCCCTTAGGAGACTGAGCTGTAATACTGAGTTAAACCTCAAGCCATGAAACCATCAGACTGAATATTTAGTCTTTGCCTTCTGTAAATTGCAGATTTATAGAAACAGCCATTGGAAACAAATACTGAACTGAAATCAATGAGTATGGCCACTCAGGGCTTTGTGCCTTATAAATGTAATAATCTGAAGTGAATCCGAATACTGTCTGCCTTTGCTCACTCAGATGAGTGCAGATTCACCCCACTGCCTCCTGTCATTTCAGCTCATCCTTTTTTTGAGATGCTGACCTCTTTGAAGTGGTAATACTTCTATGGGGCCTGTGTCTACAGAATTTAACATACTATACAAACATCAATAACCTAACTCATAACACTCCAGACAGCAAGAGAAAGATAATCAGTCTGGTTTGTAGGCTTTAGCTCCACGGGATCAACAGGGCTAAGACGGGTGTTGAGCTGAAGAGAAGAGGTGGGGAGAATTCACATCTCCTCCTGAGGTGTTATCTATCATATTCAGCTGTTCTCAAATTTTCCAGTGAATGGCTCACTTTTTCCTTTCTTTCAGAACTGCTTTCTTCTGTTTGCAGTCATATAACTTTCCTGTGCTGTCTTTGAGGACTAACATAAGGAAAGTATTTAATGTATTTTACCTAAGGCAAGTACTAAGGCTATTAAAAAACTTCAATGATTTAAAAGGTGACAGAAACACTTTTCTACCACATGATGTAAATTAAACTAAGTTAGGTTACTTTGGCTGCTCATGCTCTTATAAAGCAAAAGCAGGCCTGGAGCAGTAGAGGAAAAATGTGCTTTGGCTTGTCATTTCGACATTTAAATTGATTTTGTCCATGAATATAATTATACCAGGATAGCTATACTGACAGTCTTCCTCACGGAGACATATCTTATGGGCGTAAACTAATTCACTGAATTAAATAAACTAGATGACCCAAAGGATTAATTTTCTTCCCCCCCCCCGCTTTTTGCTGTTCTGTTTTAACTGTGTCTATATCAATAGAGGTGTGATTTTATCTTTCATTCTTTCTTCTGGGCTTGCATCCCTTCTCTTTTGCTTTCCGTGAAAATTCTTACCAGCAAATTCAAGTAGTTTAATAGAAACAAAGTCAATTTGCAGCAAATATCAGATGAACAAAAAATGGATATAGAACTTGAAAATGCAACTCTCCATTCCTGGAACAACTGCAGACGGGGACTGAAAACACTCAAACATATCAAATAACTGGAAGGTTTCAGTGAAACCAGTTTGAAAAATAGTAGCCAGCTACCTGTAAAACACATTTCAGCTGGGAAATACAAAGCAATACTCATGGTACACCAAGGTACACAGCATGAGGGAATGCACTGGCATCGCTGCTTCCCATCCCCAGGTACAGAGTGACGTCCCCAGCGGCCTGTACCCTTGGAAGAAGAGGGGGAAGGAATGAAGTGGGGTAGTGGAGATGATAGAAAACTTGGGTCAAACCTAAGCAATGAAGTTTTCATGCTCTGAATATTTGCCTTCTTATTCCTATCCCTCTAAATAAATCACATCCTGAAGTATTTATTCTCCAAACAAAGCGCTTTTGTCAGTGCAGTTAGTTAATAGGTATTTTGCCATACCTGAATGTAGGACTGTTCTACTGCTTTAGATATGTCCTCATTAGGAGTTAGTATAGTATACGGATGCCTTATGCCCTAAGTAACACCTAGAATAACATAGCCCAAAAACTATTTGCCACAATCATGCAGAAGCTGAAGTTCATCTAAGACCCCACTGCTGCTGAAAGAAGAGGGCACCCCTCCTCTGCCCGTCCTTTGGGCCACGGTGATGCTCACTAGGGGATGCTCACATGGGAACTGCCCCTGCTCAAAATGAGTATTACCAATAACAAGGTTTTGTTTCTTCCCAGATCAGCCCCTGGTGCAGCTGACTGTGTGGGTACACAAGGGCTAGTAGCACCACATAGGAAGAGACAGAACTGCATGACATGCAGCATTAAATCAAATGAAGATAATTGGGAAAATATATCTTAAATCAATAAATAATGTTGGTCTGTGAATGAATATGAGAAAATTCCTTTCTGTTCATGACAACTATCCACACAGAAAGACAAAAATATGTCAGATAGATATGTTACAGCAAGGAATTGGTTCAGTTCTAGTTAAGAAGTTGCTCATATGCAGAGTAAGAGAGGAGTGATAGGACACATTAACCCTTGAATTAATGAACAGAATGTTTCAATTTTAGTTTGGTTGGAGCAGAAACAGAAACGTTTAAGCTGCCTTTTTTTTTTTTTTTTGAATGCAGCCCAAAATGTGGGCGGTAACAAAGCATCAAAAAGGTTGCAATTGATTTGGAGCATATGGCAAAAGTCTTTGTCAAGGAAAAGGGGGAAAAAAGTTGTTTTGTTTACTGGAAGAAAAATAAATGAGAAGACCAAAGCAATTCAGTCTGCTGAGTGTGAAATGCATTAGGAGAATAGGAGTGTTGCACAGCTGAATGCTGCGCTGTCACTGCCAGACACTTCTCTGCTGGCTCCCGGTCCTGGAGGTCTGAAGCAGGTCTGGCAGCTCCAGCCCTGTCTCGGTCAGAGTCACAGCTCTGGGCTGTGAGGATAGGAGCGAACTGCTCCAGCCCAGCACAGACAGAGGGGAGCTGAGGGAGGTTTTATAGGTATTTTGAAACAGAAGGAAAAAAGCTTTCTAAGTATTTTGAAACAGAAATGCAGGCAATATATACCTTATTCAGACATAGATGGCATTCACTTATGGAAACTGCACATCTGTGTTAAAAAATCCAAAGTTTCTCCTGTATTCCTAGACTCTTGCATCATCAGCACTGCCTCCGCCACTGTGGAGTTCTCAGCAGTCCCCTTTCCCACATGCCACCATCACTTCAGGTATCAAGTTAGCCTTGGTAGGAAATGAGGACCTGCTTTGTTAACTCTTTCCGTCTGCCAGAGAGTGCCTAGTTTAAGCTCTGTCTTGCTTCTAGTGAAAGAAGATAATTGCCTTCTTTTCTGTTTGGGAAGAGAAGGAGGATCTGAAAGATATCTAAAAGCTACTCCGTAAAGCTTTCTAAAACTGCCACATGCAATTTACACTGCTGTTAGGAAACCACTGTGCTTTGTGAGGTAAGTTAAAATCTGTTTGCAAAGGAGGCCCCAGAGAAGAAGCCACTGACTGGAGAACTCAAAGGAACCCTGCAAACTTTATTGCTCTCGATGGACTGCTTTGAACTTCAGCTCACTGGGAATGAATAGAGACCAAACTTACTCTGTCATGTAGGCTTTGTGATCTTTGATCAAACATGTACTGTTAATGGAAAGGGCGCTGGTGGTCTGTCTTGTTTTAGGTGTGCCCCTCTATTGAACACACGAAATAGATACAACTAATTTATATATCATTGAAGTTATATCTGATAATCCAAGTGTTGATCAGAGTGCCATGAGTGGTAGATCACAGCTTGGAAGTCAGTGTATGGCCTAATGAAGTAGTACAAGAGGAAACCTGAGGGAAGAGGGACAGCTGTCAGCCACAACAGAGCTTGTGAATGGATGCCACCATGAGATGTTAGGAAGCCCATGTTTATTCTCTTTTAACTCATTCATGAAGGTTTTGTGCTCCAGCTAATGGGTTGGAAAGTGATTTCTGTGAATCTTTTGCTGCTTGAATCTCTCTTTGTCCACTTTGCTCACAAAAGGCTTCATCTTCCCTTGGATTTAAATGTTTACTGCTGAAAAGCATTAGACAAAATGTTTTGAGGAATCCATGTTTATAAATTAATAGATAATGATGGCAGAAGAGATTGTAGCAATTCCCTTGCTCAACTTCTGTTATAATCAAGCTGAAGAATTTCATCTTAGCGCAACCACTTTATCTCCTACTTAAGCCTATGGAGATCTTTCTATACTGTAATAATACAAGATGCTGGCACACATCCTTCAGAAGAGAAGCTTAAATCTTTCCCAGGGCAGATGCAACCTGGTAGTGAATTATTTCTGCAGGACGTCACCTCTGCAGCTTAGCTGGGGAGCATTGTCATTTTCTCCCTTTCTTTTCTTTTTCAGTTTGACTGAACAAAAGTTGGACCAATCCAGTTTTGAAAAAAGATTGCCTGGCATCCAGATACACCCCAAAATCTCAGATTAAAAGTGTGTAGTAGTCAAACAGGTTCTTACTGTCCTTTGCTTACCATGGAGCGAGCTGGGAAAACAGCTCTACTTTCTGTTCTGATACTAGCTAGAAGGTCCTTAAAATGAAGTCTGCAATCAGCCTTTATGATATTAAAATGTGTTTTAGAGAGTTAATATGCAATTAGAACTTAATCAGTCGAAGTACTTCAGCCACTGACCAGCTCCATGTGGTGCTTTAAAATGTGATTCTACTTTGAAATGTGATAAATAGGAAAGAAATTGTGAGTGCTGATAACTCTGTAGTGTGTTCAGAGTTGCCTCAGATGATTTTAGTGTCTGTAGTGTTCTGTTGTGTTTGTTGCTTCTTTATTGTGTTGGAGGGGGAATGTCGAAGAAGCAAAGTCGTGAGCATACGCACGTATTTCTTTTCTAACAATACACTGCATTTATCCAGTCCTTTTCTTCAGATGATCTCATAGTATTATACCAGGAATAATCTATTCTGTGTCTCTGAGATGCACCCTTGCTGGCAGAAGAGAGGAGGATGTAAAAGCAGGGCTGTGTTTTCAGGAGCTCGCCCTAGGACCTTGGCAAGGGGTTTGTCCAAGGATGCTCGGCATTAGCAGCAGACCAGAGAACAAAGCCCAGGAGGCCTGGCTCTTTGTCTTTTGCTCTAACCTCAAACTTCTGTATTTTCTGAAAAGGTGTTTATATTACTTCATTAACAATTTCCCTGTAATAATCTTAGTTTTCTTCCTGCTTTTTGTTATATGCCTGCAAAAGCTGGAAAATAGTAACAGCACCTGAATGTTCTCTTCTGTGCTAATAAAAAACCTGAAATATCAGAACAGCTCAGGAGGGGTGTTGCTGTCATACAGCAAACTTAGCTTGGAAAAGACGATGCTGGCTAATGCCCTTTTACAGTAAGTACTTCTCAATATTACCCGCATACCTGACAGACATAAATAAATACAAGCCATCTCTAAACCTAGTTGGTATCTTAATTGCTCAAGAGGCTGACACCTGCTACAGTAAATAACCAATGTGACCGCAGGGAAAACATCATGTCTATTTGCTTTTATGTATTTATAGAGCACATACCTCAGTGGTATGCAAATATTTGGTTGCATCACATTGCCTATAACTTCATTTATAACACACGTTGCTCACAACACAACCTGAGCTCTAGTAGGTAATTCAGCTGAGCAAACTGCCTGCTCACAGTGACTCATAAGAAAAAGGCCTACAGCAAGCAGCCAGGTGATGGAAACACAGCAGAGCAAGAGGCTATTTTTACTGTTCTGAACAGTTGGTTTCATTTATAATTTCTTTAGCCCAGAGCTTCCAAAGTGCTCACTGACGTACTACAGAGAAAACCTAAACTACCATTCATATGGTTTAAATGCAGTTTCTTCTAAAGCAGGGTGAACTCTAAAATAGTGAAGGACTGTCATAAGTACAGGTACATTTCATCCTCTTTCGTATTGCATTCTCATTAAATCATGAAAGCCATCCAAAGGTTTATTTTTACATAAAAACTGATGCATACTTTTAAGAGACAAATGGTTCAACACTCCTTCCGAGACAGTAGTGCTGAGAAATGGTTTGCCGTAGACTTATTGGGGATTAGGTCTTTTCATTAAAAAAAAAAAATAGAAAAAGAATCTTTCTGCCCTCAGACCATGTTAATTCGAATTCCTGTGTACATCTAGTTCAAAGGGCATCCTGAGTTCCCCTGGTCTTCTAATCCTTGCATCACAAAGATGAAGCTTTGATGATTTAGCGTCTCCCAGGTCAGCTTTCTGCTTCATGTTAGTACTTCTAGAGTGGGAGACATGATCCTTGGCCAGCTCCCACATCTGGGAAGTTCGTAAATTTATTGACAGATCTTATATTGACTGAGCAAAAGCATCACTAATGCAGAGCTAAAGCTGACTGCTGGTATTTCATGCCCTTCATGTATGTTTCAGGTTTAACTCCCACATCTGAAAAAAAAGGAAATAAAAGATTAAAGGACATATCTGTGAAACCTTGACACTCGCCCTTCCCTTTCAATAGCACTGGAATTCTGTGCAAATGATCTAACTGCCTTGCCTGTGCCAGGTGTGATTAGCCAGAAGGATTAGTCACAGCAGTTCAACAGAGCTGTGATTCATGTTAAAAGGTGATCTGGATGGACCATTCCCATCTGTGAATGGGCGAGCAAATTCCTTGACAGAACCCTCATTTGACCAAAGGAGGGCTTTGTGTATCCTCAAGAGCTCCTATACACCTCACTTGAGCACTGCATTGAATCGGTCCTGTCAGTAAGGATGTCAACAGCTGGCCTGTAGCTGTCTGTGCATGATGAGCTTAATGGCAGGTGAGTCAAGTGCATAAAGGCGAAGAGACTATAAAAAAGAAGCACAGGGCTTATCAAATGTGAGAGATCTGGTGTTCTGGGGGTGAGGTGCGCCAGGAATTTGGCTGCGGGGTGAGGGTAGCCACCCCCCTGCGCAGTTCAAAGACACCCTCCGGTATGGGAGCTATTCCCAGAGCAGAGGCTGCACAAGCGAGGCAGGGTAAAGGTTGCCTGAACATGTACTTTAATTTTTCATTCCTAGTGTTCATAAAGTGGAATTTTTCTGACTTGGTACTTTCTAAAAAGGCACAGGACCTCATCAGATAGTCCTAGCTATGCTTCAAGAAAATTATTTGAAGCTTAATTTCATATCCTTATTTCTCTTTTCCAGTCAGAGAGCGAAACACAACTGACAAAGGTTAGACATCCTCTCGGTAGCCACAGCTATCAGAGTTTTACAGCAGAGACTCTATGGCAACTAGTTAAATATAAAGGAAGCTATGTGAGCTCCAAGTGATTCTTCTGTTATTTATAGGAGTGGGGGTTGAAATATTTGGGGTTGCTGATATTGATTCCCTTAAAGAGACAGTGATATGCACTAGCCGGGATAACTATTGTATGACTTGAAAACTAAGCTACACCCCACAACAGCCCATGCAAGTGTGGCAGTAGTTCAAATAGGATGACACCAGTGACTGTGGACCTCCCAGATCTGCTGTGTGTGTCTGGGTTGCAGGGCTCCTGTCAGGGACTGGCAGAATGAATCAGGGTTTCCATCTGGGTAAGTATCAAACATCCTTGGACTGTCCACCAGTAGCTCAGATAAAGAATTCAGGTCTGAACGTCTTTAAAACAGGCTAACCCATGATATTCTTGTACACATAATCCTAGTCTTCTGTCTTTCATGCACTTCTTTTGTGCCTGTACTCTTCTGGTCTTCCAGTTTTTTCCCATTGATGAACTAATCACATTCTTCATCTCCTTCATTCCAAGTGCACTTAGAGCCCCTCTTTCAAGGGCAGCCAGCATGCTGCTGCTGCTCTGCTGCTACTGTAACGTGACTGTGATTTCCCGTAATTACAAGAATGAGCACCGTATTCTTCCAGGACTTCAATTTTATGGTGGAAGAAAGAGATACTATTTTAAAGACTTGTCTGGAGGAATAAGGTGAATATTGTGTAGAAAATTATGCTGCAACAGAACTGAACTGAAGTAGGGCACTAGAAACAACAGGACAGAATTGATCTCACATAAATGATAGGTAAAAAATATCTGAGGATCACTTAAGTTCAACTTCAGAATGAGAGGGGATGCAGGGCCTTATTAGATCAAGCACTTAATTTTTCAGAATCGGTGACTTTTACCCAGCTGAATCTTGAAAGAGAATACTTGACTGTGCCAAGGTTCATTAGAGTTCGTTAGTTATCTTCTAGCACATTTGTAAAATGTGATAAGCATATACATTTAAGACACCCCTATAAAACGGATGACTGCTATTAAAGTTTGGTGGTTTCCTCTAAATGAGCAGCAAGGGCAGGCCAGCAGTCTGCATGCTGTGAGTGAAGTCTCTCTGGTGGAAAGACTCTGCTGACCTCACCTTTCTGCTTCCTTTTTCACCATGAAACACCTCCCCTCTTCTCTGCTGACTAAGGCTGTTGTCTCTCCTTCCAGACCTCTCCCAGAACCTTGTTTCTGTAACAAAATACAAGCTTTTAAAGTGGAAGAAAAGTACTTGGGTATTCACTTTCTCTATCTGTCCAGATGAAAAATGTCATCTTTGTCCTACCTTTCCCCTCCCTCCATTTACTTTGTCGCTTTCACTGGCTGTCTGACATCTAACCTTTAGGCATATCCCTTCCAGAAACAGAGCCACACTTGATCTCTTCTGAGAAACATAAGCATTTGTACTGAATGATGAGTTTTCTTTCTAATAATGAACAAACAATGAAATTGCTCTTACACTTTGATTTCAAGAGACTTGGAAACATGTGCCTGATAAGGAAATAAGTACTCATACACATCCTAATTTTCTGCTGATCAACATTTTGACATCACCTGTGAAATGGCTATATCTGACAAAGCCCGGACCTCTCTGCTACAGAGATACCTTATGTGGAGGCAACCTGAGGGTGATGTGGGTCAGAACCGTAGCTTAAATAAGAAGATGTGTAGGATTACTGGGACTCAGATAGGAGCAGATGATCATAACGGTCAGACAGGAAGGGCTCAGGCAGGCAGAGCTCAAAAGTGGGGATTCTTATTTCCTGTAAAGCTCAAAGAATTTAGTCATTTTGCTAGGTATGTCCCCAGAAGCAGATAAACTGCTACAACATGACAATGCCTGGACAAATTAAAAAGCCTCATCCAAGGTGGGGCTTGTTCACAGTAATTTCTCCCTATGCATGTGAGTAGTTCTTGTAACTTGACTTATAATCGCCCAGACTATCACTTCTGCCTTTGACCTTTGTTTCCATCCTGTCTCCACACTTCAGTTTATCCTCACAGCTCTCACACAGGACACACCAGTACTCTTCTTCCTTTTGCAGAGGAGGAACTGAGGCGTTGAGACATCATTTGCACATATCTTTGCTGTGCAAGAAGTAATAACATGAATCAAGGTTTTCTAAGTCCCTGATCACTAGTCCAGCCATTTCTTCCATAGCGACTTCCTGCTTGCCCCGATGATTAAGTGCTACATCTTCTCTGTGTATCTAGTCCTTCCTAGATGGCCTACATCAAAGCAGGATTGTGGGCACCTGAAATATGGTGCCTAGTTACTGAGGAATCTCAGAAGACACACTTTAAAAAGGTTTAGAGAGCTGTGATACTCAGTACCTAAACTGTGTGTACCCACCTTCAGGAAGGGAAGCCCTGGTGCTGAGTGAGGTGTCCCACACATCGCACAAACATGGGCAGATATTTAAAGTTGAGGCTGACAACAGGCATCCCAGTATTCAGAGCACTGAGCGACGCAGAAGGAAATGCTGAGGAGAGCAATGTGTCTGAAGTTGTCTCTCTTGCCTTTGCTTGGTAGTTTAACTCAATTACAGAGTTCGGTGCTTTTGTGAGGCAGAACTAAAAACCAGCTCCTGAGCTTCAACATCTCAGTCATGCACTTGAATGCAGACAACTCAGGTGGAAGAACAGCCTGTTCCAGTGGATTCTTCTTGCACAGTCACTTTCTGGCCCTCCTCAGCCTCAGGGGCATTGAACCCAGGGCTACCTTTCTGTGGAACAGCCCATCAGCAGGTGTTGGCCATTCCTGGTGGACACCTCCTACTCTCCTTTTGAGAATAAGGGCCCAGGACTACAATAGTCATGTGGCAAGGAGTGACACGGCAAGAGGGGCTCACAGTATGCACCATAGTGTCTGGGGACTCAGGAAGGAGGGGAGGGCCTGCCTCTTCTAGGCCACAGTTGATTAGGTATTTTGTGTTGCTGATCTGTCCAAGCTATGTGTCTCTAGGATTAGATAAGATTTGAGTTATTTTCCTCAAGTAGCTGGAAAATTGTCTTAAATTGTTCTTTATGTGGTTAAACGCTGTTACGGATCACACCGTCAGTTACTGTAATTCAGAAACTAATTCAGTGAGAGTTAGGAGATCTGGTTTCTTTTTTTTCGCTTTGCCATGGATTTTCAGCACAACCTTGGCCATCAAATCAATTCAGATTAAAAACAGTGAACTCAATGTTTTAGGCATTGGCTATCACAAGAAATTGGAATATATGTGCACCTGATTTGTGGAGTCTAGCATTTACCCATTTCTTATGCACATGAAGTGGACAAATTTACCCACTTTCTTATGTTTTGTGAATGTGCTGACCAAACACACTAGTTTATCCTGGAGTTAAATTGGGATTATTACATTTTTGTACATTATAGGAAGACAAATAACATTTGCAAAGCAGTCTGAGATTCTCACATGCATCAGATTGTGTATAGATGCACATGACTTAAGGCACATAACTAATAATTTTTAATCTTCCGAAGTTTCACAAAATATGCCAATCTGTGGTATGGATGCTACCTTAGGCAACTGAAGTTCACAATACAATCAATCTCTGTTTCTGAATCTGTTCCAGGAAGATCTGGGGCAAACATGACTTCAGACAAATGTTTTGATTATGGAAATGTCTTGACCTCATCTCTGTGAGAAGCCAAGGAGTCATAGACAGTGCCACCACTCAAGACATAGCAGTGTATCAACAGTATAGTTAATGATTAATGAACTATTTATATTGTGGTAATGTTTACAAACCATAGTCATACAGCAAGACCCACTTCTGCTGTACAAACACACACAAACATAATTTCTGCCCCAAAGACCTTAAAATCTAAATCAGGAAATAAAAGCAGTTTTCAAGGCCTGGAAAAGGAAAAAATGTCAAATCAGTGGCAACAAAAGATTGTGCAAAGCAACTCATCTACACCGCAATGCGAAATTCACGGTTTCTCTGCAAGGGAAAGCTACTCTCATGTAACTTCAGGAGATTTTAAACAATATAAGAGGTTATGTAGATACTCCTGTTTCAGAATGTTAGTGGCTAATTTAAGAGTAGATAGAGATTTGCCTAAGTGCTTGCCTACATGATATATATTTTTCTCATTATCTTTATATAATTAGCTAATGAAAAACTTGGTACAGTTTCCTCATGTAGGCACCCAGAGGGAGCACAGAGGTTAGCAATTATGCAGTTGATGCAGGGAAGTAATATCGGCACACTCAATTATGCTCTGAAGGCTTCCTAACAGAGTCTATGCACCTAACTTCGATATCTGTTTCAGGAGTTCCATACTTCCATACATTTCTGCCCAGAGACTGTGTCCAGGTGTCCAGTAGCCCAGTTACTACCATAGTACAACTCTGCCTGGACTGTCTGACAAGAAGAAAATCCAAAGAAACTTCTACCAGTTTTGTACAGATCAAATCTACAGAGTTTGGGCAGTTAGTCCTGTGAGCCTTACTACACTGGATGCTCATGCGCTTGATGACAGAAATGTGTTTCTGTTAGGGAACTTCCATAAAGAAAAGGGAAGCCCTCACTAACCAGAATATATACTGCCCATGCACCTTATTTTACAGTGTTGAATTATTCAAAGCACCCAAAGCTAAACTGGAGAAAAAACACTATACATCAAAGTAACTGTCTGAATGAGGATTATGACC